>JGI12109J20283_10350232_pt1 | contig 13557 bp, 8 predicted proteins | sample ElkSlonscriptome_12_FD_20283 | JGI IMG/M metagenome (IMG submission 20283) | reverse complement strand
GTTGACGTCTTCTGTCTCGGGATCATCCAGGGTCGAGAAGGCACCAAGCGTGACCGGCGCAATAGCGACTCCTACCTGACCGTCGGCCGGGAAGCCTGCTTCACCATCTGGGCCGATGTAGCGAATAGTAAGTTCGTTGATGAACGGCGACCCAAAGAAGATTGGCACACCCTGCTCGTTGGTCGGGATCGTATTCGAACCTTCGATAGTCAATCGATCATCAACAGCAACCGACGACTCGACAATCACGTCTGTTGAAGCCGTAAAGACCGAGCCACCCGATGGGTTCGGGGCTGACGCGGTCAGGGTAAGCGTTCCAGTTTGTCCGGCGGCTGTCAGTAAAAATTCAGCTCGACCGCCCGTCGTTCCAATCGTTGCCGAGCTGCCACTTTCAGCCAGCGCATTAATCGGTGAGACAACGCCTCTCGCAACGCTGCTGGAAGATAACGTCACTTGAGTGTCGTCTGCCACTGGCGTGCCGTCTGGATTCAGAAACTGGACCGTAATCTGAGTCGAGTACGGACCATCAGGGTCGGGATCAAAATTCTGCGGGTTCACCACTACCGAATCGTCAGCAGCGTTGACCGTCAGCCGGTCTTCTTGCGCGAGACTCGTTCCAACGGCCACCTGAGTCGAAGCTGTAAATGCTGAACCACCTGCAGGATTTGCAGCCGAAGCTGTCAAAGTAGCCATGCCGGTTTGGCCTGCAGCCGTAAACAAGAACTCCGCTCTTCCGGCGGTCGTAACGTTTGAAGCCACGCTACCGGTGACAGTCGGCTGGTCGATAGATGAAACCACACCTAACGCCTCGTTGCCAGAGGTTAAAGAAACCGACGTCCCGTCGGCAACCGGGCTGCCATTCGCATTCAAAAATTGCACGGTGACCTGCGCCGTATTTGGGCTGCTTGGATCAGGTGGGAAATTTTGCGGATTGACGATCACTGATCCAGGTGTTGCGCTGACCGTGAAACGCTCTTCTCCACCCGCGGCCCCCTCAACAGCGATTTGAGTTGTCGCTGAGAAGCTTGCTCCGCCTGCCGGGTTCGGCGACGTCGCCGTTAGTGTCACCGTTCCTGTCTGGCTAGCGGCAGTGAACCAGAACTCTGCGCGACCACCGACGGTGCCGATTGCGGCAGAACTTCCGGTTTGAGTTGGCGCGTCAATAGGCGATACAACACCCAAAGCGACGCTGCTGGAGGCCAATGTCACGGTCGTGCCATCGGCAACCGGGGTTCCATTGGCGTTAAGGAACTGAACTGTAACCTGGGTCGTATTCGGGCTGTTGGGGTCAGGCGGGAAATTTTGTGGATTGACCTCAACTGAATCTGAAGCCGCTGACACACTGAATCGCTGATCTGCCGAGCCGTCATCAATAACAACCACCTGGGTTGTTGCAGAGAACTCTGCCCCTCCCGCTGGATTAGGGGTAGAGGCGGTCAGGGTCACAGCGCCGGTTTGAGCGCCGGCGGTGAAATAGAACTCTGCGCGCCCACCAATTGTTGTAGTTGATACGGAACTGCCCGTTTGGTCTGGCTGATCAATTGGCGAGACAACGCCTCTGGCGACACTACTGGTTGATAGCGACACCGTGGTGCCATCAGCAATCGGCGTACCGTTGCCGTTGAGAAACTGGACCGTTACCTGCGTGGTGTTCGGGCTATTCGGGTCGGGTGGGAAATTCTGAGGGTTCACAACAACGGTGTCTGACGCCGCGCTAACGACAAAGCGTTCATCGTCCGGTGTGCCTTCGACGACATTGACGGTAATGGCTGTAGAAATCGGCGTACCACCAGATGGATTGGCCGCAGAAGCCGTCAGCGTCACTGTGCCGGTCTGACCGGCTGCGGTAAACCAGAACTCAGCACTACCTCCCGCGGTGCCAACCGTGGCCTCACTGGCGGTGGCTCCTGGACTATCAATCGGCGACACTACACCGCGTGCCGAGCTGCTGGATGAAAGCGTAACTATGGTGCCGTCTGCCACAGGCGTCCCACTAGAGGTTCGGAACTGGACCGAAATCTGCGTGGTCGACGGGCTATCGGGATCAGGCGCAAAGTTTTGCGGATTGACAACGACCGTGCCTGAAGCCGAACTCATGGTGAGCGACGCAAGACCGCCACCGCCGAAGCTGTTGTTGGAGCTCCCGCCACCGCAAGCTGCCAAGAGCAGCGTGAATGCGAAAATGCCGAGGTATTGAATGGATTTCATGGTTTTTTTCCCGAATATTTGATTTTGCTTCGTCATAGTGCTGTCCATTGACGCTTTAAGTTCAGCCAAGATAGATTCAGTCAAGAATCACACGGTCGTCGAGAATTGATGGCGTAACGAAAATGAGTAGCTCGCGCTTCTGCTCATCGTTACCACGACGGCGGAACAGGTGGCCAAGCACCGGCACGTCCCCAAGCACCGGCACTTTCGAGGACGTGAAATTCCGTTCTTCCTGAAAGATTCCGCCGAGCACTACTGTCTGCCCGTTATCGACCAAAACTTTGGTGGCCAATTCACGCGTGTCAATGGAGGGCACAGTACCTCCTCGTCCAGTCTGGAAGATTTCACCGACCGTATCCTGTTTAACGTTGAGATCGAGCTGCACGCGATTGTCCGGCGTAATCAGTGGTGTGACCCGAAGTTCGAGCACCGCTTCCTGGAACTGGACCGAAGTAGCACCCGCATTGGTCGCTTCCTCATAGGGAATTTCGACACCCTGCTTGATGAAGGCTTCGGCCTGATTAGCCGCAATCACGCGAGGCGTTGAAATCACTTCTCCATTTCCTTCCGACTCCAGGGCACTGAGCTCCAGATCAAGCAGATAATCTGCAGCCAGGACGCTGAAGCCGAGTCGCCCGGCCGGGCTTACAACCGGCAGGTTGACGTTCAAGCGATCATCCAGTGACGGGGTGTCAATGGGGTCCCCAGGGCCGCCCGGAAAGGTTGTCGGCAAACTGCTGCCGGTGTTGCCGCGGCGATTGATTAACGCCAGGTTGTTCATGGAATCGAGCGCATTCGAGCTGCCTGAGGTTGAAAATACGTTGCCGCGGCCGTCTTCGCGCGAGGTTGTCACGCCAAACCGAACGCCTAATTGGTAGTTGAAGTCGTGGCGAGCGATGACGATGCGTGATTCGATCAAAACCTGGCGAACGGGTCGGTCAAGCTCTGCCACCAGGGTTCGGACTTCTCCAATGCGTTCGGCCGTATCTGAGACCAGTAATGTATTCGTTCGCTGATCAACCGAAACAAAGCCGCGTGATGACAGCAGGCCCTGATCTTCAGATTCAGAAGCGGCCTGAATCAACGCGGCAAGCTCATTGGCGTTGGCATAGCTGACCGAAATCATTGCGGTCCGCAGCGGTTCAAGTTCCTGACGGTCAACCCTCGCCTGCAGGATTTGTTGCTCCCGCGTCGCTATTTCTGCCGTCGGCGCAATCCAGATCACGTTGCCAGAGCGGCGCATGTCGAGGTTTTTGGTTTCAAGAACAATATCCAGTGCTTGATCCCAAGGCACGTTGGTCAGACGCAGTGTCAGTGCCCCGGTTACGGAGTCAGAGACCACAATATTCAAATCAGAAACATCGGCAATGAGCTGGAGCACCGATCGGACCTGAATATTCTGGAAGTTCAGGGTGATCCGACTGCCCTCATATTCGCGTTCTTCAAAGAATTCCAAGTCATCGGAGCCTGAAGACTCGGCGACCTGCGGCCTGGCCACTTCAACCACAAACTGGTTGCCGGTCTGGTAGGCGAGGTGCTGATAGGCACCATTGATGTCAATCGACAGGCGAACGTTCTCGCCGCGCTGCTCAGGTGTAATGAATTGAGCCGGTGTAGCAAAATCAGCCACGTCCAGACGCTGGAACAGGTCATCCGGCAGCTCTGTGTCGAACATGTCCACGCGAAGGCCACCGCTGCCCTCGTTGACAGAAACAGTGACGCCTGGCTGATTAAGGTCGACCAAAATGCGACTTTCGCCATCCAGTCCGCGTCGAAAATCTATGCCGGTCACTTCAAACGACTGATCCGACGATGAATTGCCCGCGAGTGAGGATGGAGCCGTGGAACCGCCGCTTTCGAGCACGAGCGTGACCGAGTTGCCCGAAACTTCGACCTCATACGGCGTCACTCGAGCCAGGTCGACGACCAGGCGAGTCCGACCACCTGCGCTCATTGCCATGTAACTCTGAGCCGCGCCGACACCGACCGGAACACGATCAGAACTAAGGCCGGTCGTCGTATTAGGCAATTCCAGAATAATCCGCGGCGGCTGTTCGGTCAAAAACACCGTCGGGTTCTCGGGCTCGGAATCGGTGGTCAGGACGAAGCGTACGCCGCCCTCTGCGGAGTCAACTCGAACGTCCGTCACTTCGGTTGCCTGCGCTGCTGAAGCTGCCCAGACTAGCCCAAAGACCAGCGCTGCAATTTTGCTGCCGCTGTCCATCATACTTCTCCCAATCGTGGCTTTGATTTGCTGCGTTTTAGTCATATTTTTGCCAAGCCTTACTGATAAGCCGTTCATTGGCTGTCCTCCATGGCGATCTGGGCCAATCGTTCGGACCAAATCCCGCGAGCATCTTGAAAAAGTTCAACCATTTCGACGCGATCAGCCGTTACTCGAACGACTCGCCCGTGATTCATACCCATGTAATTGCCTTCTGCAACACGATGCACAACCTGTTCGTTATCTCTGATCAACGCGTATTCAACACCTTCCAGGTTCAGCGTGCCGACCATGTCCAGGGTATCAAGCGGAAAGCCTTCCAAGAACTCTCGACGCCGATTTGGATCCGGCCTGACGCCGTCGTCGGTCGCCTCGGAAAGATCAGGATCAATCTGGGTCGAGGCAATGCGCTGTTGAAATGGATCGCGCAGATCGAACGCCTCGTAGGTAACCACCTCAGTCGGCATAATCGGAGGAATCGGTTCAATATCGCCGGCCGGGGTCTGGAGCGTGTCGTCAACCCAGCGTTCCAGATCGCCAGTGCCACGTTGGCAAGCAGTAGTTACTGCCAGCGTCGACAACGCCAGAACAAGGACCGGTAGCCTTTGGAGCCATCGTCTCATTGCGCGCTCCCCTGAGCCATGGCATCAGTTTCATTCGGGTCAAGGTAGCGATAAGTCGTCACCGTGCCCTCCATCTGAAGTCTGCCGCCGTCAACCGGCTCAAGCTCGATGTCGCGCATGGTCAAGATGACAACGCGTGAGAGTGAGGCAACAGAAGAGACAAATTCGCCAAATTCATGATATGAGCCGACCAGGCGAACGTTGATCGGTTGTTCAGCGTAAAAATCACGGAGGATTTCCGATCGTGGCTCAAACAGCTCGGTGCTAATTCCAGCGCCTTGCGCATTTTGCGAAATATCCATCAACAGCGCCGGCATTTCAGTCCTGGAGGGAAGCTGCTGGAGCATGCCGGCAAGCAGATCTTCCATTTCTTCGAGCTGCGCCTCATAGGCTTCCAGATTGGCCGATTTCTGCTGCTTGTCGCGAAATTCATTTTTGAGTTGAACTTCTGTTTGTTCAAAACTCTGAAGGTTGACGCGCTTTTCCTTGATCATCAAGAAATAGCCACCGATCAGAATCAGCACGGCTAGAAAACCAAGAACGACCGCCTTGGCACCAGCTGAAGCCGAGCCCAAATTATTAAAGTCAAGATCTCTTAACTCTGCAAAATCCATGTCTTAGCCCTCGCCTTGAGTGTTATTTGAGGGTGGTGCCAGCCGCGTTCGTATTTCAAATCGATGCGGTTGCCCGACGCGCTCTTCTACGGTCATGCGTTCAACAATGTCGAGTGCGGTTTGACTCATCCATTCCGCGCCTTCGATGCTTCGCATGTAGTCAGACACCCTAGTTTCGGATTCACTGGTGCCTTCAATCACCAGCGTCTGATCCGTCTGGCGAACGGTATCCAAAGTGACGCCTTCGGGAACTGTTTGGGCCAGCTGGTTGAATAGATGCACCATGAGATTACGGCTGCTTTGAAGTTGCTCAATCACATCTTTTCGCGCGATAAGGTTATCCCTGACTTCTTCGAGTTCTTCTATTCTGGCGATGTCGCGCTCCAGAGTACGTATCTCAGCGCGCAGGTATTCATTGCGCGATTGCTGACCGTCGATTTGTTGATTCATAAAGAAATTGGCCGCCAGAATTAATAGGGCGGCACCGACCAGGGTTGCGCCAAGGGCAACCATGAAATTCTTTTGGCGCTGTCTGCGAAGATCCTCTCGCCACGGCAGCAGATTAATTTTTGCCATTAGTCAAACCCTCTCAAAGCGAGTCCGCAGGCGGTCGTAAGTGAAGCGCGTGCCTGATCTAGCGCCTTGGCGTTAACTTTTGGAGCCACGCGCAGATCTTTCAGGGGATCAGCAACTTCGCAAGAAATTCCAACCTCATTGCCGACAGCTTCAGCGAGACCAGGGATGGAAGCGCCACCGCCAGTGATAAATAACGTATTGATGCTCGAGTATTCGCTCGACGACGAATAAAATTGCAGCGCCCGACTGATTTGTTGAATCACATTCTGCCGAAACGGTTCCAGCACCTCGTCTTCGAAGCCGGCTGGTGGCTCTTCACCACGCCGTAAAAATCCGGCCTGGTCAGCATCCATTCCGTAGCGACGCATGCACTCTTCAACCAACTGATGCCCGCCAAAACTGTGCTCACGACTGTAAATCGTTCGATTCCCGCGTAGAACAATCATGGTTGATACGGTTGATCCGATATTCAAAACGCCGACGGTTTCGGCCTCGTCGATACCAGATCCGCGACGCACGAGATCAAAGGCGTTAGCGATCGCATAGGATTCAACGTCCACAACATTGACAGCCAGTCCAGTTAACTCAGCCACCTCACGTCGCGCATCCACGTGTTCAGTCTTCGAGGCGGCCAGCAAAATTTCGAGGAGATCCGCGTTCCTGGGAGAGGGCCCCAAGACTTCAAAATCCAGGCTGACCTCCTCACGCGGGAACGGTATGTATTGTCCAGCCTCGACTTCAATTTGCCCTTCGATGTCATCTTCCGACAGATCGGACGGCAAATTGATTACTTTGGTGATTACCGCAGATCCAGTCACAGCCATGGCGCAATTCTTGGCTTTGAAATTTCCACGCTTAAGCGCGCGCTTGACCGCATCCGCGACTTGATCGGGCTCTGCAATCGCACCCTCACTGACAGCGCCCTCAGGCACGGGTTCGATCGCAAAGGCTTCAACGCGATAACTTTTGCCGGTCGATGCCAGCTGAATCAGCTTTACGCTGCTGGACCCGATATCGAGGCCAATCAACGGTGGCGGCGCAGAGCCCAAAAGCTTTGCAAAAAAATCACTCATGTTTTCCATTGCCCTCTAGTTCGGCACATTCAATTAATTCAGGCGCTGATTTAGCCCCTAACTAAATCGAATCACCAAATCTCGCTCCGCTTGCAAGATCAACGCAAATCATCACTATAATGATCGATGGCCTTGTCAACGCGGTGTCTCGAGCTGTTAACTGGCACTTTTTACCGCATTCTGCATCCAATATTGCGGCTTTTTCTATTCCTCAGACGTACATTTACCATAACTCATGGTTCGAATAAAGCTTTTAATAAAATTTTCTATCCGCCTGTTTTTCCTGATTTTAGCACTAGGCTTGGTCGGTGTGTTGGTTGTATGGCTGACGATTGTGCCAACATTGCCGTCAGTCGACACGCTGCGCGACGTTCGATTACAGGTACCGCTGCGTATTTATTCCGCTGACCAGGAACTGATGCTGGAAGTTGGAGAACAGCGCAGACTGCCGCTAACCGTCGACGAAATTCCTGACACGCTGCTGCAGGCGTTCCTGGCTGCCGAGGACGATCGTTTCTACAGTCATCCCGGAATCGACTGGCGCGGAACAGCTCGTGCCGTGTGGTTATACGGACTGTCGCTGGGACGCGGCCGAGTTCCTGGCGGAAGCACGATCACTCAACAGGTGGCACGGCGATTTTTCCTGTCAACGGAATACTCGGTCACCCGGAAATTCAGAGAAATGTTGCTTGCGCTCAAGATTGAACGCGAAATGAGCAAAAATGAAATTCTGGAGCTGTATTTAAACAAAGAATTTCTAGGTCATCGCGCCTATGGTGTTGGAGCGGCAGCCCAAGTTTATTACGGCAAAACCGTCGACGAATTGAACCTGGCCGAAATGGCGATGCTGGCGGCACTACCCAAAGCGCCCTCACGCGACAACCCGCTAAGCGGGCCCGAACGCGCAATGAGCCGGCGCAATTACGTGCTTGATCGCATGCTGCTGCTGGAATATGTGAGCGCTGAAGAGCACGCCAGGGCGCGCGCTGAACCGAATCGAGCGAAATATCATGGTTCAGTACAAGAACTCGACGCCAGCTGGATTTCAGAAATGACGCGTCAGCGCGTCGTCTCTCTGCTAGGTGCCGAAGAAGCTTACTCGGGCGGGTATCGTGCAATTACAACAATTCGCGCTGACCTGCAGCGCGCTGCAGATCAGACCGTTCGCAATGGCCTGAAGGCTTACGATGAACGCCACGGCTGGCGCGGAGCAGAACAACGCATTGACCTCTCCACCAGCGTTGACTCAAGCGCTGAGACAACCGCCGACACAAACATTGATCAAGGCGTTGATCGGAGCGCAATCGAGGCCCGTTTGACGCAGATCCGCCCCGTTGCAGATCTGATCGCCGCTGTGGTCTTGGAGAGCAATGCTGAACAAGCCCGTCTGCTGAGCGCCAACGGCGATGAGATCACATTCGATCTCGAAGCCATTAGCTGGGCGCGCACATTTATTGATGTAGACACGCTCGGCCCAGCACCGTCCAGCCCTGCAGACGTTTTAAGCCCGGGTGATATTGTGCGCGTGCGCCAGGTCGATGAAGTATGGGAGCTCGGCCAAGTGCCTGAAGCGGAAGCTGCGCTGGTATCACTCGAGGCGGATACTGGCGCTATTCTCGCTCTTGTCGGGGGCCTGGAATTCTGGCGCAGCCAGTTCAACCGAGTTACCCAGTCACGACGCCAGCCAGGCTCTTCGTTTAAACCGTTCGTCTACTCTGCCGCCTTCGACCACGGGTACCACCCGGCCTCCTTGGTCAACGACGCCCCGGTCGTGGTCGATGATCCTTCAATGGAACGGGCCTGGCGTCCAACCAACTTCAGCCGTCGGTTCCACGGGCCAACTCGACTTCGTGAAGCGATGATTCACTCGCGTAATTTGGTTAGCGTACGACTCTTGATGGGCATCGGCCTTGAACCTGTGCGTGACTATCTGTTGGATTTCGGATTTGAACGCGAGCAATTACCAAATGGACCGTCTCTGGCCCTGGGCTCTGCATCACTTACCCCGCTTAGCATTGCACGGGCCTACGCAGTTTTTGCCAACGGCGGCTATGCAATCGAGCCTGAATTTCTGTATCAATTAGAAAACGACCAGGGCGAAATAATTTTTGAACCCGAGTGGGCGGTGATTTGCCCAGATTGCCCTATTAAAACTTCGCAAACAGAGTCAGCACTCGCCGACAACATCAACAGCGCGCAGACACCTGACCGTCCTCAGCTTGTTGACGTAGCGATCAATTCAAACGCTGATGCGAGCTCAACTACTGGAAATCCAGCAGGAAATGAATCTGCGACCGAGTCTGGGTTCGCGCCTGAGCACCAACCAATGGGTCCATTGATTCCAACCGCAGCTGAACAGGTGATTAAACCGCAAACGGCATGGTTGATCCGCTCGATGATGGCTGATGTCATCCGCTCCGGGACCGGCCGCCGGGCATTGGCCCTGGGCCGCGATGATTTAGCCGGCAAGACTGGCACGACCAATGACCTTCGTGACACCTGGTTTTCTGGCTTCGGCGGCGGCATCGTTACCACCGTCTGGGTGGGTCGCGATGACAACGAAACACTGGGTTCATGGGAACAGGGTGGTCGTACGGCACTACCGCTGTGGGTCGAATATATGGACGTTGCGCTTGCGGGACGCGCCGAACAAAGCATGCCACCGCCAGTTGGCCTGGTTCAAAGTTTTATCGACCCCGATACCGGCGAGCGCGTCTTGCCCGATGCTGCTGGTGCCGTGTCTGAATGGTTCCAGTCTGAAAATTTGCCGCCGTTGCGAGTTGAGTCGACTGATTCCGAAGACGTCGACCCCTACGATATCTTCTGACCCCTACCCAAGCTATCGCATTTTTATCATGCCAAATCGTCAAGCTGCCCGCAGCCAGAAACTGCGCCATTCAATTGCTGCAGAAGCCGCTCGAATCATTGCGACTGAAGGACAACGCAGTTATCTGGGCGCAAAACAAAAGGCAGCCGAGCGACTTGGTGCCTCACCGCGCAACGGCCTGCCTTCGAATGCCGAGGTCGAGCTTGAACTGCGCGCCTGGCAAGACCTGTATGGCGGGACTGAGCGTGAAGAACACCTGGCAGATCTTAGACGTGAAGCTATCTCTGCCATGCGTTTTCTGGCTACCTTTCGACCGCGCTTGGTCGGCCCGGTCGCCGAAGGCACCGCTGATCAGTTTTCACGCGTGTGTCTGCAGGTGTTTTCAGATGACCCCGATGCTCTACCCCGTTTCTTAATGGAAAGGCGAGTCGCCTTCGACGTTGAACGGCGCAAAGTACGCTGGCACAACGGCGACTACCGGGAGGTTGATATTGCCGTTGTCGATCGTGGCAGTGCTCTGGTCGAAATGATGCAGATGATAGGACGAGACGCGCTCCAGCCACTTCCTAGTCCGATTGACGGTCGCCCTCAAAACAGGCTCAGTGTAAGTGAAGTGGAAACCTTGCTGGGCGCGCAGGAAATTGAAATTCCGCCACCTCGCCGTTGACAGTCGATTGAAATTGAAAGACGCCCTAACGGAGCCCTCATTTGGAATTTAGAACCCTCCACAGGGAGACGGTATAGTAGGCTTTTAACCTGAAAGGCGCGAGGTCGACGATGAAACCATTCAAGCCGCTTTTAGCAATATTGTTGATTCTGTTCTTGGTTATTGGCTGCGCCAGCTCATCGCCGAGGTACGGTGATGACGGCATCTACGGCAGTAGTGATTTCGAAGGAGCACAGGTCTTCCCAGCCCAGAGCGCTTACTCCGCGAATTACCCCTACTGGTCGCTCGATCACTTTTACTTCAGCCGCTTTTACTCGCCGTATTCTGTTGTCGTCAATCCATGGGATCCGTGGCTATTCCCCTATTCCGGGTGGTACTGGAATTATCCATTCAGCCACGGCAGGTTTTTCGCTGGCAGCCCCTGGCATTATTGGGGGCCGTGGTCTTTCCATCACCAGCATTACTGGCACCATCCCAGGTACCGGGATTATGGACTTACGAACAATTATTACCGCAACAACGCTTACAATCGTCGTCTCGGCGCAAACAGCGGCCCAATCCGCCCTACCGCTGGTCATCAAGACCACAGAATTCGCCAATTCGAGCAGCGCCGCTATCGAAGCAATGGTGGTGATAGCGGAAGCACCGTGCGCCGTGTGCCAGACGCTCGCACTAGCTCACGCTCTGTCCCGCGTCCACAGCGTCGAGCACCGACTAATCGGCGCACGCCGGCCAGAGCCTCGCAACCGGTGCGAAGCGCGCCGAGGCGGGCACCAGCCAGGCCAGCCAGAATTCGCGAACAGCCACCCTCGTTCTGACGCCCGGCTTATCGGGGCTGGCTGATTGAGTGGTTAGGATGATTGCGTATAAATTAGATACACTATAGGGCTGATTTTTATTAAAGCTTGAAAGCGATCAAGGTTCTGGCATGGCGAATCAAACTTCATACGCGGTCATTGTCATTGGTGGCGGCCACGCTGGTACGGATGCGGCATTAGCCTCTGCCAGATCCGGCGCGCGCACGCTGCTGATCACGCATGCAATTGAAACCATTGGCCAAATGAGCTGCAATCCGGCCATTGGCGGGATTGGCAAGGGTCACTTGGTGCGAGAAATCGATGCCCTGGGTGGTGTCATGGCACGCGCGGCAGATGCTGCAGGCATTCAATGGCGCACGTTGAATGCACGCAAAGGACCGGCCGTTCGCGCGACGCGAGCACAATGTGATCGAGGTTTGTATCGTCAAGCCATTCGTCGCACGATAGAGCACCAACCCAACCTGACCCTGTTTCAGCAGTCGGTCGACGACCTGATCGTAGAGAATGGGAAAGTATGCGGTGTTCGAACCGCTATGGGTCTCAACTTCACGGCCGAATGCGTCGTGCTCACGACAGGGACTTTTCTCGGCGGACGCATCCATATAGGACACAAAAACCAGGCTGGCGGCCGAGCCGGCGATGCGCCTGCAAACGCCCTAGCCGCCCGCCTGCGCGAGTTACCCCTGACCGTGGGGCGGTTGAAGACTGGCACCCCGCCGCGCCTTGACGGACGAACGCTGAACTTTGATCGACTCGAACCGCAACCCGGGGATGAACCGCGACCGATATTTTCCCGATTGGGCAAACACGAAGATCATCCGGCCCAGGTGCCGTGCTACATCACCCGCACTAAGGAACAAACGCACGACATCATTCGCTCAGGCCTGGATCAATCACCAATGTATAGCGGCGCGATTGAAGGCTCCGGCCCACGCTATTGCCCGTCAATTGAAGACAAAGTGGTTCGCTTTGCCGACAAATCTTCACACCAGATTTTTCTCGAGCCTGAAGGTCTCGAGAGCTCAGAGTGGTACCCGAACGGGATCTCGACCAGCTTGCCCTTCGAGCTGCAACTGGAATTCGTTCACTCAATTCCTGGCCTGGAGAGCGCTCACATAACCCGTCCTGGCTATGCCATCGAATATGATTTTTTCGACCCGCGTGATCTGCACCCAACGCTGGAATCCCGGCACCTGCCCGGGCTGTATCTGGCCGGCCAGATCAATGGCACAACCGGCTATGAAGAGGCTGCTGCTCAGGGCCTGATCGCTGGATTAAACGCCGCTCGTTCGGCGCAAGAACTCGACACCTGGGTTCCGCGTCGGGACCAGGCCTATATCGGCGTGATGATCGATGATCTGGTCACTCAGGGCGCACCTGAGCCGTATCGCATGTTCACCAGTCGGGCTGAATTTCGACTGCACCTGCGAGAAGACAATGCCGACCTTCGACTGACTGAGATCGGACGTGAACTTGGGCTTGTTGATACGCCGCGCTGGGAGCACTTTCAGACTCGTCGAGACGCTATCGATGCTGAAGCAGATCGCCTGAGAGGCCTTCGCATCAGCTGTCAGTCGGATTTGGGCCAGCGTGTCGCATCAGAACTTGCGATTCCGCTGAACAAAGACACAACCGCAGAAGAATTGTTGCGCAGACCAGAAATCGACTACCCGAAATTGATGCAGATCGATGGCATTGGCCCAGGCGTGGCGCGTGCGGATGTAGCCGAGCAAGTGGGTATTCGGATTCGTTATGCCGGCTATTTGAATCGTCAGCTGGCCGAAATTGACCGGCAGAAACGTGCGGCCGGTGAACGCATTCCAGGCGACTTTGATTACTCAAGTGTTCACGGCCTGTCGGCCGAGCTGACCGAAAAACTGGAGCGCATTCGGCCGCTCAGCATTGACCAGGTTCAGCGAATTCCGGG
>JGI12109J20283_10199587_pt1 | contig 13557 bp, 11 predicted proteins | sample ElkSlonscriptome_12_FD_20283 | JGI IMG/M metagenome (IMG submission 20283) | reverse complement strand
AGGGCTTATGCCGCAATTTATCGACCGGCGCCTCGACGGCAANAACAAGAGCGCTGTCAACCGACAGCGTTTCATCCGCCGCTTCAAGAGCCAGATCAAGCGCGCGGTCAACGATGCCATGGTGGGGCGCTCCATCAAGAACATGGACAGCGGCGAGAAGGTCAACATCCCCTCCCGGGATCTCTCCGAGCCGGTGTTCTCCCATGGTCCCGGCGGACGCCGGGAAATCATCCACCCCGGTAACACCGACTTTGTCACCGGCGACCGCATTCCCCGGCCCAAGGGTGGCGGCGGCGGTGGCGGCAGCGGTCAGCAGGCCAGCAACGCCGGCGAGGGCGAGGACGATTTCGTCTTCGAGTTATCCCGCGAGGAGTTCCTGGAACTGTTCTTCGAGGATCTGGAACTGCCCAACCTGGTCCGCACCCAGCTGGCCAAGGTGCCCGAATACAAGATGCGCCGGGCGGGCTACACCACCGACGGCATGCCCAGCAACATCAACGTGATCCGTTCCCTGAAAGGCGCCCTGGCAAGGCGTATCGCGCTCTCCGCGCCCTACAGCCAGAAGCTCCGTCGGGCCGAGGAGGATCTGCGGGCATTGCTGGAAGAGGGTGCGCAGGAGGACGATCCCCGGGTGCTGGCACTACGCGACGAGATTCGCCATCTGCGCTCGCGAATCAAGGCTGTTCCCTTCATCGACACCTTCGACCTGCGCTACAACAATCGGGTCAAGCATCCCCAGCCCACCACCCAGGCGGTGATGTTCTGTCTGATGGACGTTTCCGGTTCCATGAATCAGGAACGCAAGGATCTGGCCAAGCGCTTTTTCACCCTGCTGTATCTGTTCCTGCAGCGTAACTATGAACGCATCGACGTGGTGTTCATACGCCACCACACGGTGGCCAAGGAAGTGGACGAGGAGGAGTTCTTCTACTCCCGGGAGACCGGTGGCACGGTGGTCTCCAGCGCCCTGACCATGATGCGCGACATCATGCGCGAGCGTTATCCCATCTCCAGCTGGAACATCTACGCCGCGCAGGCCTCCGACGGCGACAACTGGCACACCGACTCGCCCAACTGCCGGGATATCTTGATGAGCGATATCATGCCGCTGGTGCGCTATTTCGCCTATATCGAGATCACCCCGGACCGCCACCAGAATCTCTGGGAAGCCTACATGGACGTGAAGGAGCAGAATCCGCACTTCGCCATGGAGCAGATCGACGGTCCGGGCGACATCTATCCGGTGTTCCGGGAGCTTTTCAAGAGGCGCCAAGCCGCATGACCCGTCGCTATATCTCCGAGTCCTCCGAGTGGACCTTTCCACTCCTGGAGCGCTACGACAAGGCCATCGCCGATATCGCCCACAATCACTTCGGCCTGGAGACTTACGGCAACCAGATCGAGGTGATCACCGCCGAACAGATGATGGATGCTTACTCCTCGGTGGGCATGCCATTGGGTTATCACCACTGGTCTTTCGGCAAGCACTTCGTCTCCACCGAGCGTAACTACCGGCGTGGGCAGATGGGACTGGCCTACGAGATCGTGATCAACTCCGATCCCTGTATCGCCTATCTCATGGAGGAGAACACCATGACCATGCAGGCGCTGGTCATGGCCCATGCCTGCTACGGTCACAACTCGTTTTTCAAGGGCAATTATCTCTTTCAGACCTGGACCTCGGCGGATGCCATCATCGATTACCTCCTGTTCGCCCGCAATTACGTGGCCGAGTGCGAGGAACGCTACGGTGTCGAGGAGGTGGAGCTACTGCTGGATTCCTGCCACGCCCTGATGAACTACGGGGTGGACCGCTACAAGCGCCCGGCGCCGTTGTCGCTCCAGAAGGAACGCCAGCGCCAGCACGAGCGGGAGGAATACCTCCAGTCCCAGATCAACGAACTGTGGCGCACCATCCCCCGCCGGGAAACCGAGATCCAGGAGATCGAGGAGCACCGCTATCCCGCCGAGCCCCAGGAGAATCTTCTCTACTTCATCGAGAAGAACGCGCCCCTGCTGGAGCCCTGGCAGCGCGAGATCGTGCGCATCGTGCGAAAGCTCGCCCAGTATTTTTACCCCCAGCGCCAGACCCAGGTGATGAACGAGGGTTGGGCCACCTTCTGGCACTACACCCTGCTGAACGAGCTCTACGACCGGGGACTGGTGACCGACGGCTTCATGATCGAGGTGCTGCAATCCCACACCAACGTGGTGTTCCAGCCCACCTTCGACAGTCCCTACTACTCGGGCATCAATCCCTACGCGCTGGGGTTCGCCATGATGACTGACATCCGGCGGATCTGCGAGCATCCCACCGAGGAGGATCGCTACTGGTTTCCGGATATCGCCGGTCAGGACTGGCTGAAGGTGATGGATTTTGCCATGCGCAACTTCAAGGACGAGAGCTTCATCGCCCAGTACCTCTCGCCCAAGGTGATCCGGGATCTAAAACTGTTCGCGGTGCTGGACGACGATACCCAGCGGGAACTGGAGATCGCCGCCATCCACGACGACAACGGCTATCGGTATCTGCGCCAGTCGCTGGCCGACCAGTACAACCTGGGTAGCCGCGAGCCCAATATCCAGGTCTATAACGTGGACCACCGGGGCGACCGTTCCCTGACCCTGCTGCACACCCGCTATAACCGCAAACCCCTGGCGGAATCCGCCGAGGAGATGCTCCGCCATCTGCGCCGTCTCTGGGGCTTCAAGGTGCGGCTGGAATGCGTCGACGAGAACGGCCGGATGGAACTGCTCGGCGAGTGTGACTGACGCCCTCAGGCCGGTTCCGCCACCAGCTGGAAGCTCGCCCGCCACGGGGTATCCCGACCCGACTCGAAGGGCACGATCAGGCGCTCCCGGGCGCCGGCATCGCGGATACTGTTAAGCACGAAGTCCCGCGTATTGGCGGGTTCGCCCGCCACGTAGAGCTGGGTGGTGAAAGGCTGTATTCCAGGGCCGCTGACGGCAAAGTGGATATGCGGCGTGCGCCCGGGATAGGCCACTGGCTTGATGGTGCGAAACCGGTAACCACCGTCAGATCCCGTGGTGAAACTGCCATAGCCCTGGAAGTACGGGTCCAGCGACACCGCCCGGTTATCTCGGGGGTGGTGATAGCGTCCGAAAGCGTTGCACTGCCAGATTTCCACCCGGACACCCGCCAGCGGCTGGCCCTGGGCATCCACCACCTGGCCCAGCAGATCGGTGTACTCTCCGGTGGCCCGGCCATCCTCCCCGTCCACCCGGGTGAGGTCGTTGTCCCGGTCCAATGGTAGGGTCTCGGGGTAAAACGGACCCGGGGTCTGGCGCGGCGTGGGTACCAGCGCGGCCAGCGTGGGTCGGCCCAGCAATGCGCCGATCCCCAGACTCAACGCGCCGACCCAGCGACGGCGAACTACACTGATCCTATTCATGGGGTTTCTCCCTTATCTCGATCGTTTGCTACGACCCTGACAGGAGTGAATGGGTTCTGACCATGATAAGCGTACGACCAATTATTCTGCTGCTGCTCGCCTCTTTCCTGACGCCGGCTGTCGCCGATCCGCGCTGGGGTAGAGTGGATCAACCTTCCACCGGCACCGCCCGGGTCCACGGCTTCTACAGCGCCGGCTGTCTGGCCGGGGGCGCCACCCTGCCGCTGGCGGGTGAGGGCTATCAGGTGATGCGGTCCAGCCGCAACCGCTTCTACGGCCATCCCAGCCTGATCGCCTACGTGGAGAATCTGGGCCGACAGGCCGCCGCCCACGGCGTGCAGTTGCTGGTGGGGGATCTTTCCCAACCCCGGGGCGGTCCCATGAGCTTCGGCCACGCCAGCCACCAGGTGGGCCTGGACGTGGACATCTGGTTGACCCTGCTGCCCGCCGGCAATCGTCTCAGCCGCCAGCAGACCGAGGACTGGGACATGCTGACGGTAGTGGATAAATATCACGGGGTGCTGCGCCAGGATCGCTGGACCCTGCGCCACCGGGATATATTGCAAATGGCCGCTGCCAGTCCGCTGGTGGAGCGGATCTTCGTCAATCCCATCATCAAACTCGGACTCTGCCGCAGCGAGGCGGATACCCGCTGGTTACGCAAACTGCGGCCCTGGTGGGGCCACGACGCCCACTTCCACGTAAGACTGACCTGTCCGGTGGAGAGCCCCGCCTGCCGGGCGCAGGATCCGGTACCGCCGGGCGACGGCTGCGAGGGTGTGGAGGACTGGGTAGCAGAGATCGTGGCCCTGACCCGGAATCCACCGGAGCCGGGACCACGTCGACCGAGGAAGCCGAAGGTACTACCCGAGGTCTGCGAGGTGGTGGTCTCGGGTTAGGGTGTGGCGGGGCAGCGTCAGATCTCCACCATCTCGAAGTCCTCCTTGCCGGCCCCGCACTCCGGGCAAACCCAGGTCAGGGGGACGTCTTCCCAGCGGGTGCCCGGTGCGATGCCGTCCTCGGGCCAACCCTTTTCCTCGTCGTAGATCCAACCGCAGATCACACAGAGATATTGCTTGTATGCCATGATGCCTCAATCAGTGAACGAGCCAGAACAATGAAACCGGGAACCTTGACTGACGGCCCCCGCCAGCGGTTCCCGGCGCGATTCACCTGGTAATCCATTAGGGTATCGCGCATCGGCTTTGGATGTCATCCACCTTTGCCATCATCCGTTTCACCGACCGAATCAAGGAGAATGCCATGAGCCGCTCAGAGGCGTTGTTCGAGGAAGCCAAACAGTACATTCCCGGCGGGGTGAACTCCCCGGTGCGGGCCTTCAAGAGTGTCGGCGGCACCCCGGTGTTCTTCAAGCGTGCGGCGGGTGCCTACCTCTATGACGAGGACGACCGCCGCTACATCGATTACGTGGGCTCCTGGGGACCGATGATCGCCGGCCATGCCCACCCCGACACCATCCGTGCCGTGCAGGCCGCCGCCGCCCATGGCCTGAGCTTCGGCGCCCCCACCGCCGCCGAGACCGAACTGGCGCGCCTGGTGAATAAACTGGTGCCCAGCATGGAGCAGGTGCGCATGTGCAACTCCGGCACCGAGGCCGCCATGAGTGCCCTCAGGCTCGCCCGGGGCTATACCGGACGCAACAAGATCGTCAAGTTCGAGGGCTGCTATCACGGCCATTCCGATGCGTTGCTGGTGAAGGCCGGTAGCGGTGCCCTGACGCTGGGCGTGCCCACCTCACCGGGGATACCGGCGGAGACCACCGTCCACACCCTGAACCTCACTTTCAACGATATCGACAGCGTGCGCGTCGCCTTCGAAGAGTACGGCGAGGATATCGCCTGCGTGATGGTGGAGCCCATCGCCGGCAACATGAACTGTATTCCCGCCCTGCCGGAATTTCTGCAAGGTTTGCGGGATATCTGTGACGAGTATGGGAGCCTGCTGATCTTCGACGAGGTGATGACCGGTTTCCGGGTGGCGCTCGGCGGTGCCCAGGCCCGCTACGGCATCATCCCGGACATGACCGCGCTGGGTAAGGTCATCGGTGGTGGCATGCCAGTGGGCGCCTTCGGTGGCAAGCGGGAAGTGATGGAGCAGCTGGCGCCGTTGGGACCGGTGTACCAGGCCGGCACCCTGTCCGGCAACCCGGTGGCCATGGCCGCCGGTATCAGCACCCTGACCCTGGTGTCCGAGCCGGGTTTCTTCGAGGCGCTGGAGGCCCGCACCCGGCAACTGGTGGAGGGCATGAAGGCCCGCGCCGGCCAGGCCGGGATTCCCCTGAGCGTGAACCATGCCGGCGGCATGTTCGGGCTGTTCTTCACCGCACAGGACCCGGTGACGCTCTACAGCCATGCCACCGGTTGCGATATCGAACGCTTCAAGCGGTTTTTTCACGGCATGCTGGCCGAGGGCATTTATCTTGCGCCCTCGGCCTACGAGGCGGGCTTCATCTCCTCGGCCCACACGGAGGCCGATGTGGCGGCCACGCTGGCGGTTGCGGAGAAGGTGTTCGCCGGGCTCTGAGGGAGCTCAGTTGCGGAGCAGATTGCGCGCCAGACCGACGGCGCCGAGGCCGAACAGACAGATGAAGGTCCAGCCGGGAATGCTGAGCCCCATGAACTGCCAGAGAATCTCGGCGCAATCGCCGCTACCCCGCAGCACCATGACGATGGTCTCGTTCACCGAGAACATATCCAACATGGCGCCCAGATCCGGCCCACAACTGGGAATCTGATCGGCGGGCAGGTTCTGCAGGTATATATGGCGGGCGGAGATGGAGGCGCCGATGCCCGCCACCACCGCCAGCAGGATCCCGTAGACTCGGGCGCCGGATCGACCCGGGTCGTGCACCGCCGCCACCGCGAACACGATGCCCACGCAGAGAATGGCGATCCGCTGGAAGATACACAGCGGGCAGGGCGCCAGATCCAGGAAGAACTGAAGATAATACCCGAAGGCCAGCATGGAGACGCAGGCCAGAAAACCCAGGGTGTTCACCACCCGCCGGGAGGGTAGCTGGAGTCCATCGGTGGCATGATCCGCCACGTGTTCGCTGTTCATGGAAATCCTCGCACTCGAAAAGCTCTAAGGGGGCGTTGCCACGGGAGCATTGCCCGTCATCGTGTTCCGTCACTCCACCGAGGAGCGTACCCGCATGTCAAGTCCATCGGCACAGACCCCGGAATCGGTCTGGGATTATCCCCGTCCACCCCGTCTGGAACCCACCGACAGCCACCTGCGGGTGGTGTTCAACGATCAGGTGATCGCCGAGACCCGGTCGGGTTTCCGGGTGCTGGAGACCAGCCATCCGCCGACTTACTATTTTCCGCCCGATGCGGTGAAAAGGGAATTTCTGATTGCCAATGCCCGCCGCACCCTCTGCGAGTTCAAGGGTCAGGCGGCCTATTTCGACCTGGCGGTGGGCGAGCGCCGCTCGCCGCTGGCGGCCTGGTATTATCCCTCGCCGGTGCCGGGATTCGCCGCGATCCGCGACTATATTACGTTCTATGCCAGCCGGGTGGATGCGTGTTTCGTGGATGGGGAACAGGTACAGGCCCAGGCAGGGGATTTCTACGGCGGCTGGATCACCTCGCGGGTGGTGGGGCCGTTCAAAGGGGGGCCGGGCACCCTGGGCTGGTGAGGAGATACCGGATACGAGAACGGCGCTCTCTGAGCGCCGTCTCGATGGCCTGCCGGGTGGCTTTGCGTTGTTGCTGTCGCTCACCGGAACGGGCGCGTTGATGCACGCCGCCCTTTTTCAGTAACGGCGAGCGGGCAACAGGGTTACGTTGCCTGGGCATGGTATCTCTCCTCTGTCGTCATTGATCACTCATCAACCCTTCACGCACATCACCTGCTTGAGGGTATGCACCACTTCCACCAGATCCGTCTGGTGGCTCATCACCACATCGATATCCTTGTAGGCGCCGGGAATCTCGTCCAGCACGCCCTTGTCCTTGCGGCATTCCACCCCCCGGGTCTGGAGTTCCAGATCGTCGATCCGGAACTGTTTCTTGGCCTGCATCCGGCTCATGCGCCGCCCCGCCCCGTGGGCACAGGAGCAAAACGACTCGGCGTTGCCCTTGCCCCGCACGATATAGGAGCGCGCCCCCATGCTGCCCGGGATGATGCCAAGCTCATCAAGGCCGGCGCGAATCGCGCCCTTACGGGTGACGAACACCCGCTCGCCGTAGTGCTCCTCCACCGCCACGTAGTTGTGGTGGCAGTTGATGGCCTCCTCGGTCACCGTGAAGGGCGCAAGCTCCGCGCGAAGCGCCTCCAGGATCAGCCGCATCATCTCCCGGCGGTTGTTGTAGGCGTAATCCTGGGCCCAGTGCACTGCCTCCACATAGTCGCCGAAGTGCTCGGCGCCTTCCTGGAAATAGGCCAGATCCCGGTCCGGGAGATTACGCTGGTGGCGTTCCATGTCCTTGCGGGCCAGCTGGATGAAATACCGGCCGATGCAGTTGCCCACCCCGCGACTGCCGGAGTGCAGCATCACCCACACCCCATCGGCCTCGTCCAGGCATAGCTCAATGAAGTGGTTACCCCCACCGAGGGTGCCCAGTTGACAGGTCCAGCTGCGCTCGAAGTGCTTGAGCATCTTCAGTAGGCCCGGATGCTTGCCGACGATCCGGTCCAGTGTCGGTTCCAGCGCCCTCAGGGTGGAGGCCGGCACCGAGCGCTTCCGGTGCATGTTGAAACCCACCGGCACCGCTACCTCCACGCCCGAGCGCACCCGCCGCAGGCTATCGGGCAGTTGCCCGGCATCCAGCGACAACCGCACCGCGTTCATGCCGCAGCCGATATCCACCCCCACCGCCGCCGGGATGATGGCATCCTTGGTGGGAATCACCGAACCCACCGTGGCGCCGATCCCGGCATGCACATCCGGCATGGCCGCCACATGGTGGTGGATGAACGGCAACTGGGCGAGATTACCCAGTTGTTGCAGGGCCTTCGAGTCCACCTCGTCGGTGTAGATTTGCACCGGCACCCGACCCTTGTTCAATGTCTGTTTGACAGGCATCTTCAAACCTCAAAAAAAAACCCCGGATGGCCGTCATCCGGGGTCGTCTCGTGGGGCAGGATCATGTCTGCGTTGAGGCCGGGATGACGGCGTGATTATCGCCTCCCGATTCAACTGAGGAGGCGAACTACGCGATGGGTGGGAGCGGCTGGCACATGGTAGTTTCTCCTCCGGGTCGGGACGGGGTTGACCGTCGATAACATGGGCAGGGGATAAAATAATAGTAATTTTGGTACGGAAAATCAAGGTAGCAGCGGACCCATGTGTCCGCCCATCCGGCTATTCCAGCGGCGCCAGCAGAAAATCCAGATCCGCCTGATCCCAGCCGCTGAGACTGCCGCTGCCCTCGCCCAGCACGCCCTCGGTGAGGGCCTGCTTGCGAGCTTTCAGTTCCTGCATCTTCGCCTCCACCGTACCCTCCGTGTAGAGCCGGTACACGAACACCGGCTTGTCCTGGCCGATCCGGTGGGCCCGGTCGGTGGCCTGGGCCTCCACCGCCGGATTCCACCAGGGATCGTAGTGGATCACCGTGTCGGCGGCGGTGAGGTTCAGCCCGGTGCCGCCGGCCTTCAGGGAGATCAGGAACAACGGCACCTCGCCCCGCTGGAAGCGCTGGATAGGGGTTTCCCGGTCCCGGGTCTGGCCGGTGAGCTTCACGAAGCCCAGCTTGAGTCGCTCCAGTTCCTGCTGGATCAGCGCCAGCATCCCGGTGAACTGGGAGAACAGGAGAATTCTTCGCCCCTCCGCCACCATGTCGGGCAGCAACGCCAGCAGCAGTTCCAGCTTGGCCGATTGCTTCACCCCCCGGGCGCTGTCGAGTTTCACCAGCCGGGGGTCGCAGCACACCTGGCGCAGCCGCAGCAGCGCCTCCAGGATGGTCAGGGTGCTGCGGGACATGCCCTGGCGGCGCACCGCCTCGCGCACCTTTTTCTGCATGGCGAAGCGGATGCTCTCGTAGAGATCGCGTTGCTTGCCGCTGAGGCTCGCGGCCCGGTCCATCTCGGTCTTGGCGGGCAGTTCCGCCGCCACCTGTTCCTTGCGCCGACGCAGCATGAACGGCGCGATGCGGCGGGCCAGATGGGCCTGTCGCTCGGCGTCGCCGAACTGCTCAATGGGTCGGCGGAACAGCCGCCGGAACTGGTCCTGATCGCCCAGCAATCCCGGTAGCAGAAAATCGAACAGCGACCAGAGTTCTCCCAGATGGTTCTCCAGCGGCGTGCCGGTGAGGCAGAGGCGCTGGCGGGTGCGTAATTGCCTGGCCACGGTGCCGGCCTGGGAGCGAGGGTTCTTGATGGATTGGGCCTCGTCCAGCACCACCAGGCTGTACTCGTGGGCCAGCAGCGCCTTCTGGTCCCGTGGCAGCAGCGGATAGGTGGTGAGCACCAGATCGTGGTGTGGAATATCCTCGAAATGCGCCCGCCGTCCGGAACCTTGCAATACCAGCACCCGCAGCACCGGGGTGAAGCGCGCCGCCTCGTTGTGCCAGTTGCCCATCAAACTGGTGGGCGCCACCACCAGACAGGGGCGGTCCAGCCGTCCCGCCTGCTTTTCCCACAGCACATGAGCCAAGGTCTGGAGGGTCTTGCCGAGGCCCATATCGTCGGCCAAAATCCCGCCCAGTTCCCGCTCCGCCAGAAACCGCAGCCAGCGTACCCCCTGCCTCTGGTAGTCGCGCAACTCGGCATGCAGATCCGCCGGTGGCGGCCCGGCCTCCGGCAGCGGCGCGCGCAGTTTCGTCGCCAGTTCCCGCAGCGACTCGCCACCCTGCCAGCGCAGCGGTGCGTCTCCCATGGCCTGGTTCAGTTCCTCCAGGCGCAGCGCCTGGATGCGGGGCAGGGACAGACTGCCGGTCTCGTCCAGCGGCATGTCGTACAGTTCCACCAGGGTTCCCAGAATACCCTTCACCCGCCCTGCGGGCAGGGCCAGCAACCGGCCATCGGCCAGCGGCAGCATCAGCTTGGCATCATCGTCCAGTTCCTGGAGCCAGCCGTGGTCGCCGTCATGGCTGCGCTGCTGGAGATACTGGGCCAGCGCCGGCAGCAGGTTCACCTGCTGGCCGTCGATCTCCACGCCCAGGGCCAGATTGAACCAGTCCATGCCCCGCTCATGGAGATCCAGATACCAGTCTCCGGGACTGGTCAGGTTGAAGCGAAATTTCGATGAACAACTGATTCGCCAGTCCTGGCGACGCAGCACCGGCACCCGGTCCAGAATGAAATCCACCCACGCCTCGGTGTCGGCGAAACCCAGGTCATCCAGCATATCCCGCTGTAGCCGGTGTTCCGGGAAAAACACCGTGAGGCTATCCATCCCCAGATCCACCAGTTGCCGGATATACGCCATCTCCCGTTGCCGGTCCCGGTGGATCCGATAGAGCTTGCCGTCCTCGTAGCGATCGAAATGATCCAGGGCCTCGGTGGGGGAGACCTGCTTGCCCTGGTAGTCGAAGCTCAACCGGGCGCCGTCCACTGCATCGTTCTCCCCACTGAGCCCGGCCATACCCCGCTGCCGGGTGTAGAGATACAGTTGCGGCACCGGATGCACCTGGCGCAGTTCCTCCATCTCAAGGCTGGGCGGTGGCGGCAGTGATTGATCCGGCAGATGGGCGGATAGCCATTCCCGCACCATGGGCAGTTCATCGGGGCGCAGCACCGGCCCGCTGGCCAGTTCGGTGGCCAGACCACTGGGCAGGCTGCTGTGGATGGGTCCGCACTGGGTCCGCTCCGGGTCCAGATACCACGGTGGTTGCAGCGACAGCACCCGGGCCGAGGGTTCGGTGGCAAGACTCAGCCGACAATGTCCGCGTTCATCAATTCGCCAGTGCAGTCCCGCCTCCCGGGGCTCGCCCTCCACCAGCGGGGGATTGTCCACCGATTCCCAGTGACAGCGCCCGGTACCCAGCAGCCGCGGCAGCAATCGCGCTCCCTCCGCGCCACGGAGACGCTCTCCACTGGGATCGATGCGCTGTAGATCCTGGATCAGCGCCACATCGGTATCGGTGACGAACTGCGCCCGATGGCCGAACAGCGCCCCGTACAACCCGTAGTGGCTGGTATTGCCGTAGCCGCCACCCTTCAGCAGCCGGGCTTTCGCCACGGCGATACCCACCCCGTCCCGATCCCAGCGGGCGGGCTTGAGGATGTACAGCAGGCGATCCCGCACCGTGGGGGGGTAGTCGCTGTCGATTTGACTGGCTACCTGGCGCAGGCGGTTCAGCCAACCGAGCGTTTCCTGGGACAGCGCCGGCGTCCCGCTACTGGCCGGCATCAGTTGTTCGGCCAGATCCGCGCCGGTCTCATCCGGTCGGGTCAGGGCCTCCAACAGCACCGCCACCCCGTGCTTGCAGTTGAAGCCCACCGGACAGCTACAGTGGCTCTCGATTTCCCGCACCGTCGGGCCATCACCGCTCACCCGGATCTCCACCTCGTAGGGCATTTCCCGGGAGCCCACCACCCGGCCGGTGATCAACCGGCCCTGCTGGCGCACGCTGAGTTCCAGGATCCGGCCCTGGCGTTGATAATACCGGCCCCGGGCCAGATAACTCGCCGGAAAGAAACGCTGCAGGTCATCGCTACGGTAGAGCATGGCGGGGCACGATTGCCATCGGCGTTGCTGGACAAGCCTTCTATAATCCCTCGCAATCCCGGGGCTATGCAACCGATGAAACAGGAGAGACGGGGATGCGCATTATCGAAGCCATGGTGGTGGCACTGTTGCTGGCGGTGCTGGGATCGACCCCATTATGGGCCGCCGAGCGGATCGTCACCGTGGCCGGTGCCCGGGTGCGGGCCGCGCCGGGCGCCGGGGGCGAGTTGCTGGCGGTGCTGCCGTTTGGCACCGTGGTGGCGGAGCGGGGTCGCGGCGAGGCGCGCCAGAGCATCGGCGACAGCGAGGACTACTGGTATCGGATCGCGTTGCCCGAGGGCGGCGAGGGCTGGATCTTCGGCGCCCTCACCCAGCCCTTCGAGGCCCATCGGGCGGCGCGGATCTACCAGGAACTGGCCGATGCCCGGCTGGACCGGGAACTGGCCTTTGCCGAGCAGGTGGAACTGACCAATTTCCTCGCCCGGGTTGCCGTGGAGGTGATGGACCCGGCCGCCGCCGGGGAACTCTCGCTGGCCCACCTGCGCTCGCTGCGGCGCAGTCTGGATCATATCAACGTGGTGGATTTCCAGGCCCGGGAGGCCCCCGAATACCAGCAGTGGCTGATGGAACTGGAGAATCAGGGGCTGCTGAACTACAGCGAGCCCTCCGCCGAGTATCTGATCCCGCTGGCCAGGATCTGGGAGCTGCACGATGCCTTTTATCCCCTGCCGGTCTCCGAGCCCATGGCCTGGTTCGCGGTGACCAACCCCTGGGCCGGGGAATGCGAGGGTTATCTGCCCTGTTATCTGGACATCATCGACCGTACCTCGGGGCGCTACCTGAAGCTACATCCGGAAGGCGAACACGCCGAGGCGGCGCTGGGCAACATCGCCAGTTTCCTGGAGCCGGGGGTGGAATTCGCCATGGCCGCCGAGGATCTGCCCACGCTGAACCGGCAACTGGCGGTGCTGGAGGCCACCATCGCCCAGGTGCCGGCGAGCGGCGATCTGCCGGCGCAACTGGCGGCGTTCCGGCAACGCCACCTGGAACCCTGAGGATGCCCCGCCGGTCGATCCGCTATAAGCTACCCGCCCAACTCTCAGCGTCGGAATCGTCATGCCCCTGATTCGCCTGGATAGCGTCTGCCTCGCCTATGGCCTGACCCCCCTGCTGGACCATGTGGACCTGCAGATCGAGCCCGGGGAGCGGGTCTGCCTGCTGGGCCGCAACGGCACCGGCAAATCCTCGCTGCTGCGGCTGATCCAGGGCGAGATCGTCCCCGACGACGGCACCATCCAGCGCGATTCGGCCGTGAAGGTGGCGGCGCTGGATCAGGAACTGCCGGGTACCGCCGATATCAGCGTGTTCGATGCGGTGGCCGGGGGGCTGGCCGACATCGGCCGGTTGCTGGCCGACTATCACCACGCCGCCATGGCGCTGGCCGGTGGCGACGACGGCGCCCTGGCTTCCATGGAGCGCCTCCAGCACGACCTGGAGGCCCGCGACGGC
>JGI12109J20283_10087007_pt1 | contig 13560 bp, 10 predicted proteins | sample ElkSlonscriptome_12_FD_20283 | JGI IMG/M metagenome (IMG submission 20283) | reverse complement strand
GGGCGTGAAGACACCGTCGCGAATCTGGTAGATGCCGAGATCGCGACGATCCACGGCCGAGGCGTCGGTGGCGATCAGAACCGAGAGCAGCGTCGCGAGCAGGCCGACGACGACCTCAGGTGGTCTTCGGAAGTGCATGCAGGAGTTCCTGGTTGGTCTCGTGCTTTGCAAGCAGCTTGAGGAGGCCTTCCATCGCCCGATCGGGCGGCATCGACGCCAGGACGCGTCGAACCTTGTTGATCAATTCGATCGACTCGGGATCGTAGAGCTTCTCTTCCTTGCGCGTGCCCGACTTCGCGATGTCCACCGCCGGGAAGATGCGTTTTTCGAAGAGCTGGCGTGACAGGACGATCTCGGTGTTTCCGGTGCCCTTGAACTCCTGGAAGATGACTTCGTCCATGCGCGATCCGGTGTCGACGAGAGCCGTACCCAGGATCGTGAGACTTCCGCCGCCCTCGATGTTGCGAGCAGCACCGAAGAGGCGTCGCGGCGTCTGCATGGCGTTCGCATCGAGGCCGCCGGAGAGTGTCCGACCGCTGTCACCGCGCACCGTGTTGTAGGCGCGCGCCATGCGGGTGATCGAGTCGAGGAGCACGACGACGTCCTCACCCTCGAGGACGGGCTGCAGGATCTTCTCGATCGCCGCCTCGGTGATCCGTACGTGGTCCTTCGCGACCTGGTCACTGCTCGCCGCGATGACGTCGGCATGACAGCTGCGCTTGAAGTGGGTGACCTCTTCCGGTCGCTCGTCGACGAGGAGCGCGAAGACCTTGGCCTCGGGGTGGTTGACCTCGAGTGAGCGCGCGATCTCGAGCAGCAGCGTGGTCTTGCCGGCCTTGGGCGGCGCCACGATCAAGCAGCGCTGTCCTTTGCCCAACGGCGCGAGAAGGTCGATCACACGCGGGGTCAGTGCACCGTCGTCGCGCGACAAGTGCCAGCGCTCCTCGGGGTCGATGCTGGTCGTCTTGTGCAGGGCTTCGAAGAGCTTCGCGAGTCCCTGTTTGCTGCCGCCCCCACGGCGCGCGCGCTTGGCGCGCTGCGGTCCGGGACCTCGGCGGTTGCCGCGACGCTGGCCGCCGCCCTTGCCTTGCTTGCCGCCCTTGCCCCCGTTGCGGCCGGACTGGTTGCCTCCCGTGGGTGGCACCATGTCGTCGTCCATCGCGGCCGAGGTATGATCGACCGGTCCGCGACGGATCCCCGACTTCTTCCGCCGGGGTCGCTTCTTCTTCGCGCCGGGAGAACCACCGTTGGGCTGCTGTGGATTGGACGCGTTGCCCTCGCCACCCTGCTGGGCGGGCCGACGACCGCGACGCGAGGAACCGCGACGCGAACGCGTCTTGGAAGAGGATGAATTCGACATGGACCTACTCGATCGTGGAATCCTGCCCCGCCGTGCGAGGCACTGTCTTCGATCGCGTTCGTGCAGCGTCGACCGTCAGTTGGTGACAACGGACGGACTCGATCCATGAGGATCGAACGAACGACGTGGAGCGAGCGCGATCGGTGCGTCGTCATGACGCCTCACGGCTCCTGCCGCACGCAGAACGGATCGGAACGGCCGTCACTGAACTTGCGGTGGAGTCGGACCCGCTGGGCCGGGAGTCGACGTGGGAACGCACCCGATTCGGGCAGAGTTCCCCGTGGGGCGGTCCCCGGTTCGATGCCGCGGGATTTCAGAGGTTGGCGGCAGAGCCGCTTTCCACTACACGGAGTAGTTACAGCATCCCGCGTCTCTTGGCAACGACTACCATGACCCGTCGTACCACCCGTGAATCCACGACGGACCCGTCACCGTCCCTGCACGAACCGGACCAGCGCCGCATCGGGCGGGCTCATCTCCGCACCGTGGACCCCGTTCTCGGAGCCCTTGTCGGGCGAATCGGCGATCCCTGGCCGAGACAGGAGGTCCCTCTCTTCGAGCGCCTGTGCGGCACGGTCGTGTCCCAACAGCTTTCCGCGAAGGCCGCGAGCACGATTCTCGACCGCGTCCGCAAGAAGGCCGGCCGCCTTCAGCCCCGCGCCCTCGATGCGCTCGAGGACGCCGACCTTCGCGCCTGCGGGCTGAGCCGCGCCAAGGTGGCCAGCCTCCGAGACCTCACCGCCCACGTCCACGACGGCCGGCTCGATCTCGACGCCCTCGGTGCCCTCGACGACGACTCGGTCGTCGAACGACTCACCCGCGTTCGTGGGATCGGTCCCTGGTCCTCGCAGATGATCCTGCTCTTCGGCCTGGGACGAAGGGACGTATGGGCCACCGGGGACCAGGGTCTACGACGCGCGCTGATGCAGATCGACGAGCTCGCCACCCACCCCGAAGCCCCGGCCATGATCGAGCGCGCCGCGGCATGGCGCCCGTGGCGCGGGCTCGCGAGCATCTACCTCTGGGCACTCCTGGACGACCCGACGAAGTGAAAGACGACGACGACAAGCGGGCCACGGATTGATAGGCTCAGCGTTCGTCTTCCTCGCCGCTCGCTCTCTCCTGGAGTCCACCGTGTCCTTCGGTCGTCGCGCCTTTGCACTGATCGTGTTCGTTCTCTTCGCCGCCGGCTGTGGTCCGGGAGAATCCTCGGAATCCGAATCGATCCTTCCCGACGAGATCGTCCGCGCAGCCGATACGCTCCGCGACGCGGCGCTCCGCTCGACGACCGGCTACACCACGCTCGGCCGCCTCACCGATCTACATGGCCATCGATTGAGTGGAAGCCAACGCCTCGAGGATGCGATCGATTGGCTCGCCGGCGAAATGACTTCGATGGGATTCCAGAACGTGAGAAAGGATCCGGTCCAGGTCCCGACCTGGATCCGGGGCGAAGAAAGTCTCACTCTCCTCGAACCGATGCGGCTCGACATCCCGATGCTCGGACTCGGCATGAGCGTCGGCACCCCCGCCGGCGGCGTGACCGGTGAAGTCGTGGTCGTAGACGACTTCGACCAACTCGAATCGATGAGTGTCTCCGACGTCAGCGGACGCATCGTCCTGTTCAACGCGCCCTACGTGGGGTACGGATCGACGGTCGGCTATCGGGTCCAGGGCGCCGTGGCCGCCGCCCAGAGAGGTGCGATCGCGGCTCTCGTACGCTCGATCGGGCCTCCGGGGCATCGCACACCACACACCGGTACAATGCGTTACCGCGACGACGTTCCGCGCATTCCGGGCGCGGCGATCGCGACCGAAGATGCTGACATGTTCGCGCGCCTGGCCCGCGACGGGGTCCGCAGCGTCGTACGACTCGAGATGGACGCCCGCACCGAACCCGACCGCCTCTCGCACAATTTGATCGCCGAAGTCGTCGGTCGGGAGAAGCCCGAGGAGATCATCGTCATCGGCGGTCACATCGACAGTTGGGACGTGGGGACCGGAGCCCAGGACGACGGTGTGGGTTGCATGATCGCCGTCGAGGCCGCTCGCCTGATGATCGAGACCGGCCTGATCCCGCGCCGTACCGTCCGTGTGGTCCTGTGGACCAACGAGGAAAATGGACTGGCTGGCGCGCGCGCCTACCACGATGACCACGCCGACGAACTCGACCGCCATGTCGCCGCCATCGAATCCGACAGCGGCAACGGGTTGGTGCAGGGCTTCCGCTTCGACTGGCGCCCGGCCGTGATGGGTTTCGAAGACGCGGAGGCCGGCGGCGAAGCCTTCCTCGCCGGTCGCCGGGAGAAGATGGAGATGGCCGCGTCCATCGCCGACCTGCTCGCTTCGACCGGAGCCGACTCGGTCTTCGCCGCAGGTTCTGGGGCCGACGTCGGCCCGCTGGCCGCATCGGGCGTGCCCGCCCTGGGCCTCCACCACGACTCGACCGAGTACTTCGTCATCCACCACACGCACGCCGACACTTTCGACAAGATCGTGCTCGAGGACATGCAGAAGAACACCGCCGCGATGGCGGTGATGGCCTACGTCCTCGCCGAGATGGATGGCACGCTGCGCCCGTGACACCTCGCCGCCGAACGGCGGCGACGAGAGCAAGCAAGTGCTGCGTGCGTGAAACGCACGCCCCTCGCCGCCGAACGGCGGCGACGAGAGCAAGCAAGTGCTGCGTGCGTGAAACGCACGCCCCTCGCCGCCGAACGGCGGCGACGAGAGCAAGCAAGTGCTGCGTGCGTGAAACGCACGCAGCGAGAGGCACCGTGTAAGCCTCTCGCTGCGGCCGCACCCTGGGGCACGGGGACTCGATGCGCGCGCGATCAGTCGGCGTGCAGAACCACCACGCGTACGTGACCGTCCAGCTCGGCCCGCAGGTCGGACTTCTGGACGAACTCGACGTCGACCTGCTCGCGCGGGAGCTGCATCGCGTCGGCGATGAAGTACGCGACGCGATGGGCACGCTTCTCCGCCAGCGCGAGTTCCTCGGCCTCGACCTCGACCTTGAGGGGCGAGTAGGGATGAGCGCGCGCCACGTCGGCCGCATGGGTCAACCAGTGCTCACCACCGTCGACGAGCTTGGTCTCGAGTCGTTCGAAGAGCTCGCCACCACTGAACTCGAGCACGAGGTCGTCATTCCGCGAATAACGCAATGCGGGAACGCGGAAGCTCACGCCCGCATGGTTGTAGGTGTTCGTGCCCTCGTCGTGCTGGGTGAAGACGTAGCTGTAGGGATAGCCGGGACGCAGCATCCTGCCGTCATCGCCGAGTCCGTCCCAGACGACCTCGCGCGGCACCGCACGACCACCCTCGAAGGTCCGGAAAGGCGCCCCGCGGAAGTCCGTGATGACCAACGACCAGCTCTCGAGACGGTGGCCCGGCTCGGGCTCCGGGTAGAAGCGAGCAACCGGCGTGGAGATCACCTCGGGCAACCAGTAGTGAGGCGTCTGATCGCTGCCGAGCGCCTCGAGGTTGTTCAGATGCGGCTGCAGACCGCTGACCGGACTCATGTGCAACGCGTCCTCGTCCGCCTGGCTGGCGAAGGAATCGATCATTGCCGCACTGAGCTCGAAGTGCATGTCGATCTTTTCGACGTCCTGGCGCACTTCGTTCTGCGCTTCGACGACGACGTCGTCGAGCACGGCGCCGTCTTCACCGGCTTCGGTGAACTGCTCTTCCGAAGTCGCCTCGACCGATTCCTGAGCCGGCGCGACGGTCGCGAATCCGGCCAGGATCAGAACACCCAACATCATACGGGCCAACATGGTCGTCCTCACTTGAGACGGAACACGAAGGTGATCACACCCCACTGCTCGACCTGGGCCTTGCCGTCGGCGAGCGGTGCGAAGCGAAACTTCTTGATCGCGGCCATGGCCGCGCGATTCAGGTCGGAGTGCGTCGACATCTGCTGGATACGCGTGTTGTCCTTCACGCGGCCATCTGGAAGCACCGTGAAGTGCACGGCGACGACGCCTTCCCAACCGTTGCGGCGCGCCTTCGCCGAGTACTCCGGCGAGACGACGTTCAGGATCTTGCGACCGGCGATCTGACCGGTGATGGTCATGTCGCCGTCCTTGTCGATCTTCTGCGGCTTGGCCTCGGCGATTCCCTGGTCGGCGGGCGCGCTGCGCTCGGGCTGCACGTCGCGGTCGGGCGCCGGTGCGATGCCGCCACCTCGCGAACGCAGGCCACCCCCACCACCACCGCCGCTGCCGTAGTCGAGAATCGTGCGCCGGCCGCTGCCATTGCCTCCGCCCCCGGAGGGCGGCGCGATGTCGGTGCCACCGGCGTCAGCGATCCCGCGACCGCTTCCGCGCGAAGGCGTCAGCGAAGCTCCCGGCGAGGAGTAGCTCGAGCGACCGCGTCCCTCGAGCGATCCACCACTCGGAACCGCCGCGTCACCCGCGTCCGCGATCGCGGCACCGCCGCCTCCACCGCGCTCGGTGGGATCGATGTCACCGCCGACCACGCTCAGGCTACTACGCCGTGTCTCCAGATCTCCGCCACGGGCCGCCATGTCCGGCGCCGGACCCGAACGGGATGTCAGCGTCGGCGCAGAAGTATCGGCTGCCTCGGCCACACGTCCACGCTTGCTCGGGACGTTCATCTGCGCCGACAGGTCCCCGTCGCGGCTGTCCAGACGCGGCGCCGTCTCGAGCTCCTTCTGTTGCAGCTCGGTCGGCTTGGGCACGGACGGATCGATCGTCGCCGCCACCTGGGGCCGAGCACGCGGCTTCGGCTTCGATACCGGGCTCGGAGGCGACCGATCGGGCGCCTTGCGCTTGTTCTGAGCCGAGCGCGTGGAGATTCCCTTGCCGGCATCAATCGACGGCGGCGTACGCTTGGCCAGGGTCTTCAGCGCGACCTTCTCTTCGATGTTCTCCCCGAGATGCGCCTCGATGTAGCTGATCTTGGTCAGCTCTTCGACTTGCTCCGGCAACGCGCCACCGGCCTTCAGGCCGATGGCGATCAGCAGGAGCAACAGCGCGTGGATCGCCGTGCTGGTCGCGATGCCGCCACGGGTGGAGCGGCTACGGTCGACGGCAGCGCGCATCATCGTGCAAGTCCTTCCCCTGGGGCGGACTTCGCCGTACTCGAGGTCCCGTCGTCGTCCGGGTCGGTCGCGAGGGAGATCTCACGTGGTTTGGCCTTCTCGATCTCTGCGATGACCTGCTCGACCTGTCCATAGGGAAGGTCCTGGTCGGCACGCACGACGGCGATCGCATCGGGCTGATCGATCAACAGATCCTCGACCAGCGGCTGGACTTCCTCCAGCGCGATCGGGATGTCCGTGTAGAAGATCCCACCGTCGAGAGTGCAGGTGATCTCGACCTTGTTCTCGTCCTCGTTCTCGACGGCACGGGCCGTGGGGAGGTTCACGTCCACCGCGCCCTGGTCGAGTTGAGGAGAGATGATCATCAGGGTCAGCACGACCACCAGGGAAACGTTGATGACCGGAATGACGTCGGTCTTCACTTCCTCACGGGGTCCGCGACGCTTCCGCATGCCCATCAGCGGCCGCCTTCCTGGAGATTGAGCAGGGCCAGATCACTGGCTCCACTCGCCTTCGCGATGTCGAGCACGGTGACCACGTCACCCAGCCGGACACGGTCGTCCGGCACCACCACCACCGTCCGCTTCTCACGAGCGGCGAGCTTGGTGGTCAGCGTCGTCTCGAGTTCCTCGAGCGCGACGGGCTCGTCGTTCACCTTGATGCCGTCGGGATGCACGGCCACTGTCAACAGACCCACGCGATCCTTCGCCGGAGCGGAGACCACGGTCGGATTGCCCGTCTCGACGGGCTTGCTCTGCACCTCGATGCCGTTCCACAGCAGCGTGGGCAGCGTGACCAGGAACACCACGATCAGCGTCGTCGTCACGTCGGCCAGCGGCGTGATGTTCGCGTCGGTGATGCCGTCGGTACCGATGGCGTGCCGGCTCATGGTCGACTCCTCGACTCGGGATTCCCGGAACTAGCTCAAGAAGCCGGCAGGAGCCGGGTCCTGGGCGGCGCTCGCACCGGTGTGATTGCTCTGCGGACGCGGTGCCTGAGCTGCCTTCGAGATCGAAGCGAGCGTCACGAGGAGTTCCTCGCGTGCGTCCTCGAGGTCGACCACTCGCGTGCGGATCTTACGGACGAAGATGTTGAAGAAGACGGTCGCGATCACGGCGACCACGATGCCGGCGGCCGTCGTCATCAGGGCCTCGGAGACACCCATGGCGACGACCTGGCTTCCACCGCTGCCGGTGCGTGCGATCGCGGCGAAGGCGCGGATGATACCGACGACGGTACCGAAGAGACCCAGCAGCGGGGCGATGTTCGACATCGTACCCAGCACGCCGAGGTTGCGCTCCATCTCGACCTGCTCGAGCTCGATCGCGGTATTCATGCGATCGGTGAGCTGAGTACGTCCGAGATTCGCGTGAGCGAGTCCCTGCGCGAGCACGCGGCCTGCGGCGGACTTGTCTTTCTTGGCCGCGTCGAGCGCGCCATTCAGGTTTCCGGCCTGCAACTTGGAACTGATCTTCCGGATGCAGTCCTTCACATCACCCTTGGACTGGGCGAAGTAGAGAATGCGCTCCACCGCGAACCCCAGGGTCACGATCGAGCAGATCAGCAACACCAGCATCGTAGGCGACGCGATGAAGAGATCGACGATGGACATTTCACCGAACATGGTGTGCTTCCTCCCGTGACCGGTCAGCGACCGGCTGCTTCCATCTGACGGAGCGCGTCGACGCGGGATTGCGCCATCGCGGTCCAGTCCGGGTTCGTGGCCTTGGTGAGAATCCGCTCGTAGGCGGAAAGAGCGGCCTGCCACTCGCCGCGGTCTTCGTGCAGCTCGCCCATCTCGGCCAGAGCGGCGATCGCGAAGGGATCGTCGCCCGGCCCGCTGGCGGCCGCGCTGAATTCGTTGATCGCATCGTCGGGGCGATTCGCCTTGGCATGGCACTCACCCTGGCGGTAACGGACTTCGGTCTCGCTCGCCTGACCGGCGGCGAGGGCCTGGTCGTAGGCCTCGATCGCCTCGTTCCACGCGCCGAGTTCGTCCTGGTAGATCCCGGCGACCTCGAGCCAGAGCCCCTGTGCCTTCTCGTGCGACGGATAGGCCTGAAGGAATTCCTGGTAGGTCGCGATGGCCGCGGTCCAGTCCTCGATCTGCTGGTAGCAGACCGCGCCGTTGAAGAGCGCCAGGGCGGCGTACTCGCCGTTGGGGAATCGGTCGCGCAGACCCTCGTACTCCTGGGCGGCTTCACCGAAGCGTTCGACGCGGTAGAGCACCGTGCCCGCCCGGAACAGGGCCAGTTCGGCCAGCTCGTGCGAAGGGTGCGTCGATGCGAAGTTCCGGAAGCCTGCAAGTGCGGGCTCGTTCTGGTCGAGACGGTAGTAGCTCTCGGCCAGGTAGTAGAGAGCCTGCACCGCGCTCTCGCTGTCCGGGTGGTCCAACGTCACGCGCTCGAAGGACGTCGCCGCCTTGGCGAAGTCACCCGCCGCGAAAGCTTCCTGACCCTCGTTCCACAGCAGGTCGGCGGCCATCGCGCTGTCCGGATTGCGCGCCAGGTACTCACCCATGTCCTTGCCACTGCGATAGTAGGCGGACTGGATTCCGAGTTCGGCGTCGGGGACACGATCGTCGTCGGGGTAGTAGGCCACGAAGCGCTCGAAGGCTTCGATCGCGGCCTCGTCTTCGCCCAGATTGTAGGCACAGTTCGCCAACCCGAAGGCCGCGTCCGCCGCGTGCTTTCCCTTGGGATCACGCTGCTGCAGGCGCCGGTAGGCGTCGCGTGCGCCCTGGAAGTCACCGAGTCCGAACTTGGTGTCGGCAATCCGGTAGATCGCTTCGGGCGAGCGCTCACCCTCGGGGAAACGCCGCAACTGGTCTTTCCAGGTCTCGACCGCCTGCTCGTAGTATTGGAGCCGGTAGTAGCAGTCCGCGGCGTTGGCCAGCGCGACTTCGGTCTCTTCGGCGTCCGGGTTCTTCTCGATGAACTCGAGGTACTCGCGCAAGGCCTCTTCGTAGTTGCGACGATTGAAGTGGATCGAGCCCACGGCCAGGGCGTTCGTGCCTTCTTCGGTGTCGGCGTTGGCCAACGACCGCAGGAAGCGCTCCTGCTCCTCGAGAGCCAGGTCGTACTCGCCGATCTGACTGTAGCTCGCGACCAGACCCTGCAACGACGACGCGGCGACGTTGCTCTTCGGGTAGCCGCTGAGCACCAGGCGGTACTGCATGGCCGCGTCCCGGTAGAGTCCCTGGTCGTAGTAGGCTTCACCCAGCAAGTAGTAGGTCCGGGCCCGCCAGTGACTCGGGGTGGGCAGGAGCTTCTGCGCCACGAACTTGTAGTTGGTGATCAGACGGTCGCTTTCGTCCGCCTCGTGATAGGCGAGCGCCGACAAGAAGAGGGCGCGCTCGGCGACGTCCGTATTGACGTGCTTGTCGAGAACGTTCTGGAAGGAACGGATCGCGGCGTCGCGGTCGTCGAGCTCCAGGTGGGAGTAGCCCTGGAGCACGCGGACGCGTGCGCTCAGCGGATCGCCCGGATAGCGACGCAAGAACTCGTCGGCGAGGATCGTCGCCTGCCCGAAATTCTCGTCCTGGGCGTAGGCGTAGACGATCTTGTGCATGGCTGCCGAGGCGACCTGTGTCTGCTCGAAGCGCTTGACCACTTCGGTCCAGGCGAAGATGGCCTCGGCACTACGGCCGAGCTGCATGTGACAGTCGCCGATCAGGTAGGTCGCGTAGGCGCTCACGAGTTCGTCCGGGAAGGTCCGGGCGACCTCTTCGAGCTGACGGATGCTCTCGTCGAAACTGCCCTCCGCGTAGGTCACGCAGGCGAGCTTGTAGCGCGCATTCGGCACGAAGGGGCTGTCCGGATAGTCGTCCAGGAAGGCGCGGTAGCTGCGCACGGCGACCGTGCTCTGCCCACTGCGGTAGAAGGCCTCGGCAATGCTGAAGGCCGCGTCGTCGACCAGCGGACTGTTCGGGTACTCGCGCAGCACCTGGCGGTAGCGCTGGATCGCGAGGATGAACTGACCCTGCTCCTCGAGCGTGCGGCCCCAGTAGAGGCGACCACGATCGCTGGGCACACCCGAGAAGTACTCGAGCGCCCGGTCCCAGTCGCCGTCGTGGAAGGCGAAGAGTCCCAGCGCGAACTTGACCTGCGAACGGTCGGCATAGCCGGGACGCGTCTCCAGGAGCTCGCGATAGACACCCTCCAGCTTCAACCAGTTGCCCTCGGCGATGTAGGTAAGACCGCTCTGGTACAAGGCCTCGGCCACGAGGAAGCTGTCCCCGTGGCGACCGAGGAGCCGGTCGTAGGAATCGATCGCCTCGTCGAACTGACCGGTGTTGAACTGACATTCGGCCGTGCGCAGGAGCACCGCGGCCTCGAGCACGTCGTCGCGGCCGTTCTTGCCACCAACGCGTTCGTACTCACGCAGGGCACCGGTGTAATCCCCCGATGCGAAGTAGCATTCGGCCACCATGTATTGAGCACGGGCCGCACGTTGGCTTCCACCGTAGGTGTCGACGAAGAGCCGGTACTGCGCCATGGCGGCGGACTTGTCCTCGCCGTCGGCGAAGGCGGCGCCAGCGGATGCCCAGAGGGCGTCCTCGGACGGGATTTCCCGTTCACCGGCCCACGTTTCACCGCGGCCCAGTACGGAAGCGAGAAGAAGGAGCGTCAGGAGGGCGGCTCTCATCGTTCGTCCTTTCGCCGCTCGGGCGCGCGGTCGGCGGCCTCGGCGCCGTTGATCTCCACCCGAATGGGCGAGCGGGTGCGGTCGCGGAATCCCAGGACGTCGACGGCGACGTCGAAGTCCCATTCCTCGGTCATGTCGTCTTGTACGGTGATGCGGGCGGTGTAGCGGCCGTCGGGAACCAGGCGGCCCTCTTCGTCCTCACCCTCCCACTTGATCCCTTCGGGCGGCGCCCCGTTGCCCTGCAGGCGACGGACGACCTGGCCCTGATCGTCGACGATCTCCATCTCCCAGCCCTCGACCTCGCCGCGGACCGCGGTGTCGATCTCGAAGGTCACGTCACGGTTCTCACCGCTCGGGCTGAAGCGGGCACGGTCCCTATGCATCTTCACACCGTAGGGAACGCCGAAGCGGAAGGTGGCGCTCAACACTTGGGTGGCACCGAGGTCGTGGGTCAGGTAGCCGTAGTCGAACTGCCAGCTCTGCCAGCGGAAGGCAGCACCGAACGAACCTTGCTCACCGACCGCGTCGTAGCCACCACGCAGCGCGAAGTTGCGCGCCGGCCACATCTCGACGCCGGCCTTCAGGTCGGATTCCATGTCGTCGGTCTTGACGAACTCGGTGCTCACGACGAATCGGTTGCGGAGCAGGTGCAGCGCCGTGCCCGCCCGCATGGTGCGCGCGTAGTTCTCGGGCTGCTCGTCGAGCGTCACCTCGGGCTGCAGGGCGTTCTGCAGCGCGAATCCGAAGCTCACCGTGCGGTGCGGACGAAGGTAGAGACCGAGATCCGCTCCGAAGCCGGTGCCGGACGCGCCGGCGAGCGAGTGATTCACCGTCTTCAGGTGAATGCCGTAGTTGATGCGTCCGTTGCCCCGAGCATAGGACAGGCCGAAGGCACCGGCGGTCTCGTCGAAGGTCTCGTCGAGATCTTCGAAGAGTGTGGCGCGTTCGAATCCACCGCTCTGCATGAAGGCTCCGGTGAGCGCGAAGCTTCCGAAACCCTCGGTCGGAAGACCGAGCGTCACGAAGGAGTACTGCGTGTCCTCGAAGAGCGTCGCGCCCATGGCCGTGAACTCCATGGTGCGCAGGCTCGCGTAGCCGGCGGGGTTCCAGTAGCTGGAAGCCGCGTCGTCGGCCAACGCGGTCACCGCGTTTCCGAGCCCGAGGGCACGGGCACTGCTCCCGTAGCGGAGGAATCCCCCGGCCGCCCCCCCGTCGTCCGCGGCGTGGGCCCACGGCACGACGGCGAGGAGCAGGGCGAAGGTCAGATGAAGCGTGGTGCGTAGCATGGCGTCCAACCTCGTCACTTCACCACGGCGATCTTGCGCCGTAGATCGTAGCCGTCGCCCTGGATGCGACAGATGTATCCACCGTTGGCGACCACGCGTCCTGCACCATTGCGTCCGTTCCAGGGGAACTGGGCGGTCACGTCCTGCTGCACGTCGAGCTGGTCGCGGAAGACCACGGTGCCGAACAGGTCGTAGATGGTGATGGTCGCGGTGCCGGTCGCGGTGGGCCGGAACAACAGGATGGTCGGCTCGGAGCCGGCCCGGAATGGATTCGGACGGTTCGTGATCTGCTTCTCGGTGGTCATGGTGACCGTCGTGTAGAGCGTCACCGTCCGGACCTGTTCGATCGCACCGGAGACCTCTTCGGCGTAGAAGCGCAGTTCGTGCGTTCCCGCCGATCCCGCGCCGATGTCGTCGAGCGAGAAGGAACCGGTGTAGAGCGACGTCGGAACCGGGGGATCGATGACGTCGATGTTCGCAAAGATCGCCTGGATCCCCTGGGCATCCTGGGTCGTCGCGATCAACTGGATCTGCGTGTCGGCGGAGATGAACCAGCCGTCGTTGTACGGCGTCGCCGGCGGATCGAAAGCGAGCGTCGTCCGCGGAGGACCGACCACCTGGACCAACAGCTCGTTGCTCTCCAGGCCCGCGGCATCGGCGACCAGACGGACGTCCTGCGTCGCAAAGGGCCGCGTGGTCAGATCGACGCGAGCGTAACCGGACGCGTCGGAGGCCGTGTCCCACTCCAAGGCCTGCGCGGTACCGAGCCATGCGTCGCCTTCGAGGATCCGGAAACGCACCTCGGAATCGGAGATCGCGTTGCCGGCTCGATCGGTGACACGGGCCACCAGGCCGACCGTCTCGTTCGGCCGCAAGGCACGGAGGAGTCGGCGCCCCGGTACTTCTTCCGCGCGCAGGGCCAGGAGATCCGGCGCGGCAGGGATGACGGTGATCGGCGGACTGTAGGCCCGGAACCCGGTCAAGTCCTCGAGTTCCAGATAGATCGGCTCGGCGCGGTCGTAGCACTGGCCGGCGATCGTCTCGATTCCCTCGAGGGTGGTGCCCACGGAATCACAGAGCACACCGGCCGGGCTGAGCGTCGTGTCCGGCCGTGCGGAATTTCCGCTGTAGGCTCGAAGCGTGAAGCTCCGGTCGTCCATCGTCACGCGTTGACCGGTGACGATGTCGATCCGACTGACGGA
>JGI12109J20283_10275021_pt1 | contig 13570 bp, 11 predicted proteins | sample ElkSlonscriptome_12_FD_20283 | JGI IMG/M metagenome (IMG submission 20283) | reverse complement strand
CAGTGGGTAGGCATCAACCAGCCCTTGCGCGACGGTTCCTCCGCTGCTCTGCCGCATCAACTCAATACCGCGCCCAACACCCAGCGCGGGTTGGCTAGGATGCACGCCCCGGCTGAAGCGCGTACCCGCATCAGTGAAGACTTTTTGAGATTGCATCGTGCGGCGGATATTGATGAAATTCCAGTTCGCGCCTTCCAGCAGCACATTGGTCGTTTCATCGCTGATTTCTGTCTCCGCACCACCGATAATGCCGCCCATACTCAATACGCCAGCCGTATCACATACCAGGATGTTGTGCGGTTGCAATGTGCGCTTGACCTCATCAAGTGTTTCCAGGGTCTCGCCGTCATCTGGCAGGCGGGTGATAATGGTCGGTGCCTCACCACCAGCGCGTTCGACCAATTTATCGTAATCGAAGGCGTGTAATGGCTGGCCCAGTTCAAAGGTGATGTAGTTGGTCACATCAACGATGTTGTTGATAGGCCGCTGGCCGACCAGCTTGAGACGCCGTTGCATCCACTCCGGGGATGGGCCGATAGTCACATCACGCAGCAGCGACAGCGTAAAGCGTGGGTTGAGTTCCGGCTCGCGAATGTCAATGTTGACAGTGCCCTCTATCGGCTCACCCTCCGCTTTGAACTCATATTTGGGATAGCAGATCACCTTGTCCAATAGGGCGGCGACCTCACGGGCCACACCGATGATGCTAAAGCAACGGGCCAGGTTGGGCGTGAGTTCAATATCCAGCACCACATCACCGAATACATCTTGTAGTGGCGTGCCCGGTGCAAATGGCTTACCCATCTGGTTAGTCGGCGCGTCGTGCATCAGAATCACGCCTTCGTGTTCGTCACTGATGCCCAGTTCTTTCTCTGAGCAGACCATGCTTTTATTATGGATGCCGCGTAATTTACGGCCTTTCAGGATCATGCGTTTGGGTTCATCACTGTGGCCGTCCCAGACCTCTGCGCCTTCGGCGGCAAAAGCCGTCCATAGCGGTGGGTCAAGTGGGCCTTGATCTTTATACTCGAACAGGTTCGGCGCACCGGTAACGCACTGTTCCAGTTCATCACCGCCGTAATCGACCATTGCCAAGACCAGACGGTCAGCATCGGGGTGGGCTTTCACCTCACGGATGGCACCCAGTAACAGTTTCTCCCGGTCCCATACCAGATGATCGGATTTGGGCCAGCGAACACCCTCAATCGTTTGTTGTGGCACGCCGATATAGTTCAGATGTGCGACTTCAAGACCGGCTAAGGTCAGGCGTTCGGCAAGCAGTTCTACGGGTACGTCAATCGCGACGTAGTCTTTTAACCATGAGATTGGTACAAGCATCATGTCTCCTTTGTGTGTTTATCTGGTTTGCTTGGATGTTCTTTGGCTTAGAACTGCTTCAGGAAGCGCAGATCATTACCCCAGAAATGACGGATGTCCGTAATACCATTTTTGAGCATGGTGACGCGCTCCGGCCCCATCCCAAAGGCAAATCCGCTCCACTCCGACGGATCGTAACCGCCATTACGCAGTACAACCGGATGAACCATGCCACTCCCGGCGATTTCCAGCCAGCCTGTGTATTTACATACGTTGCAGCCATCACCGCCACATAGGAAACACTCTACATCCACTTCCATGCTCGGTTCGGTGAAGGGGAAATAGGATGCACGAAAGCGGACTTTGGCATCCGGGCTATACATGCGCTTGGCAAATTCGACAATCGTGCCTTTCAGGTCACTCATGCGGATGTTGCGCCCGACGGCCAGCCCTTCCACCTGATGAAATTGCACCTCACTGCGGGCGGTGATCTGCTCATAGCGGTAGCACATGCCTGGCAAAATCACGCGGATAGGCTGTGTGCCGTCCTCACCCAGTTCGCGCATAGCGTGGATCTGCCCCGGTGAAGTGTGGGTGCGCAGAATAATATCCTCATCAGTGGTGTAGAACGTATCTTGCATATCTCGCGCCGGGTGATGGGGCGGGATGTTCAGTGCAGTAAAGTTGATCTCATCTAGTTCTACATCCCGTGCGCGGTAGACCTGAAAGCCCATATCGCCCCAGATGTCATAGAAGGTACGCAGGGTCTGTGTAGAGGGGTGTAGGCCACCTTTTTCTCGCGTGCGCCCTGGCATGGTGATGTCGATCTGCCCCTCTTCCAGGTCACGGGTAAGTTCCTGCTCTTCGATGAGTTGTTCGCGCTCTGCCTGGGCGGCTTCCAACTCTGTTTTGATCTGGTTGGCTAGTTTGCCGAACGCGGGCCGTTCTTCAGCGGGCAATTTGCCCGTGCTGCGCAGCATCAGTGTAATTTCACCTTTGCGCCCGATATATTTGCTAACCCACGCTTGTAAGCTGTCGCGGTCATTGACTGCTTCCAGGGCGGTTATAGCTTCATCGCGGGTTGATTTTAACTGATCCAGCATAATTTTTTCTCTCCATGTTATTTATTGATTGGCATTGGGTCATGTGCTGGCGGGGCAAACAAAAACGCCCTCGCCCCTGGCTATCCTGTAGATAGCAATTCAGGGACGAGAGCGTGTATCTGTCATACTCCCGTGGTACCACCCTGGTTGACGGCACACTTGGCCGCCCACTCAATCCTGATCAATCACATCGTCAATCAGGTGACCGGATTACGCGGGTCAAGCGGAGCAAACTACTAACTTATCAATAGGATAGGCATCCACAGGATAAGCGTTCAGCTGTCAGCGGTGATTTGCAGAGTGCAAACCGTTCGGGAGGGAATTCCGTGCCTGCAATTGATGCTGTTGCATCACCTATACCAGTGCTCTCAGTCTACGGCTACTGGCTCCCTGTTAGGGCAGGGCCTCACGGACTGTCTCCGTCATCGCTTTTACGGCCCATATTATGCGCAGAAGTGTTAGAAAATGTCAACCCCCTTGGCCTCTATGACCCCTTGAGAGCATTTAAGGGTTGGTTAAATCCCTTGACGTCCGTTATACTATATGCTAATGTCAGGCTAGAAGAAAAAGGATAGGTCAACTATGGATAATGCAAATAAGCCACGGATTGAACCGGGCGCAGTCTATTCCCGTCAGGAGGCAGCCGAGGCTCTCGGCATTAGCCTGAGTACACTCAAGCGGCTCATCAAAAAGGGCCATCTTGATGTGAGCAAGCCCAGCGGTATGCGTCGTGTGTTCATCACCGGCGAGAGTATTTTAGCGATGTTGAAAGATACCAAGGTCGAGAAAGGCGCGTAGGATGTTCGCCCAGTTACCAGTAGCGGCAAAAACAACCCAATCGCATAACCAGATAGCAACGCTCATAAACTGTGTGCGCCTCATTTGGGCTACCAGTAGCAATGATGCGTATGCGGCTATGCGTGCCGATGATGCCACCCTACAGGGTGACAATGCGGTGTTGTCTGTCGTGCTGTACGGTAGCCGGTTTGCAGGCGAATTCCCGCGTAAACAATGCGCTCACAGGTGGAGGTGTAGGCCCTGAGGCCACACAACCACATCAACCTTTCATATGAAGGGACGTGAGACCGGGAATAGCAAAAACCGCTCACGTCCCTTTTTTATTTTATAGATTGATTTGCTCAGGTGAAAACTATCATGATCCAGATGACACGTAATGAACTGATGAAGACCTATTCCGAAAAACAATTGGCTGATCTGTTAGACATACTGGATCATCTGCACTCCGCAGCGAGTGATGGGCAAATTGACCCGCTGACCGCGATGAATAAGCGGGAGTTGATCGCCTTCCTGCGCGATGTGATCTACACAGCACAGGAGACGATCACCGAGATTGATAAACAAGTGTGTTATCGCCAGGCCAGCTTGCGACTGGTCGAAAAATCAACGGCGTGATGCAAATCTGTTCGTCAAGTGAGCGGATGGGCCGCTCAGAAAGGAGGCGGTATGCGACGAAGACGCGATGCGAATACGTCGTATAACACGAAACAGCACGATCTCTGCTGCACAACCAGCCCCCTGATATGTTCTAGGTGGCGGTTAGGTAGCAACCTTAACTAACAGAGAACACCGAGATACAAACGGACAGACCCACCATACGAGCGAGTTTTATTGGTAGATCCTGGCGGTAGTCGCCAGCGCGTAAACGGGTAATCACAGCAAGAATCAGATGTATTGGAATAACGGCAACACCTGACTAACAGAGAGAACGTGTACTATCGGATAGCAACTGAATAGAGTCACAAGATGTGTACGTGTGTATCACATATCAGTGTGGGAAAGTGAAATTGTCTCCGGGTGATTTTTTATCTTGGATGATTGTCACGTCAGACGACCAGCGCATGTGGGTGTTGGCTCCACTTTCCCACAATTTAAAGCATATTTAATTGTTTTCGCTTATAATAAGGGTAGGTTGTACTTGTGTAACCTTTGGTCAGTTTTTAGAAATCAGTTGTTAGGTTCTGTTGACGTTCTGATTTTTGTTTCTTTTGTTCCCTGTTTTGTAAAAAAGGGAACGCCAAAAAACTGCCATTGTCAGAAATCTATCTATCAGCATAGCAAAATGGGCAGAGTTTTGGTCAAGCTTTTACAAAAGTTTGTGGGTTTCAGTTAGAAAATAGCCTGCGAGGGTGAATGAACGGTGTCGGATGGATCTATAATACAGAACCGTGTGTTGCTACTGAACGGTAGCACCTGGGAACCGCTTTCCGTAATCAGTGTGCCCCGTGCCATAAATTTATTGCTGGCAAGCAAAGCCATTGTTGTTGAAAATTCGGGCAAGGTCCTACGGACTGTTAGTGAACAGTTCCCGGTACCCTCAGTGATCGCGCTCAAGCGATACGTAAATGTGCCACGACGCCGCGCTCACTGGAGCCGCAAAGGGGTGATGGTGCGTGATGCCTACACCTGCATCTACTGCGGGGTGAAACCAGGGATGGTCATCAAGAGCCGATTGTACAGCAAAAGTGACTTCACCGTGGATCATATTCTGCCACGCTCACGCAAAGGGCGCGATACCTGGACAAATACGGCCTGTGCCTGTGCGGATTGTAATCATCGTAAGGGGAACCGGCTACCACATGAAGCCGGTATGAAAATGCGCTGGGAACCCAAAACCCCGCGTACCAGCTATCTGGTGATCGCCGTTGGTAGTGGACCGGACGCCTGGAAACGCTATATCGAGATTTGATCTGCAACCATTAGCAAGCAATTCCGTAGAGACCTATAGCAGGTCTCTTTTTTATTGACACATGATCTAAATGGTTCTACTATATGCAAATGCATATATATGAGATTGCAAATAGTTTATGTCCTTACAGCATTTGATACTGGGTTTGCTGGATAGGCGGCCTCAATCCGGTTATGACTTAAACAAAACTGTTCAACGAACTGTGCAAAATTTCTGGTCTACGGATCAAAGCCAAATCTACCGCACACTGTATAAGTTGGAGGAGAAAGGCTTGATCCGCATGGAGTACATTGAACAAGATGATAACCCGGATAAAAAGCTGTATCACGTTACACAGGCCGGGCGCGATGAGCTTGTTCGGTGGATTACCACGCCCATCACACAGAAGCAAAGCCCGGTGCGCGAAGGGTGGTTAGGCCAGTTGTTTTTTGGTGATCTGGTCAGCAATGAGGAGATCATCACAGTGTTGCAGACGTATCGAGATTCTGTGGCCGAAGCTGTGGCACATCTGGAAGGCATACAACGGGTGTTGAACGCCCAAAATGATGCCTCAGGTGGTTCGCGTAACCTGGAACTGATAATGATGACGAGCGATTACGGTGTCTTTATTCAACGTAGTTGGCTGCAATGGTTGGATGAAGCGATCAAAAAAGTACGCGATATGGATGACATCGCAGCAAGTGATGAATGAGACTCGAATCAACACAACGGATAAGCAAAGAGGGATGAGTATATGGAAACATTGGTAGAAGCACGCGGTTTAGTGAAGACCTATCATCGTAAGGATGGGACTGCGGTGGAGGCGGTAAAAAGCGTTGACCTGGATATTCATAAAGGTGAGATTTTTAGCCTGTTAGGGCCGAATGGCGCAGGTAAAACGACAACGATATCGATGATTAGCGGTCTTGTTGAGCCAACCAGCGGTGATGCAACGATTGGTGGCTACAGCATCACCAAGCAACCGATGCAGGCCAAGCAACTCATGGGCGTTGTTCCGCAGGAAATTGCCCTGTATCCTCGTTTGACGGCCAAGCAAAATCTGGAATTTTTTGGTCGGATGTATGGGCTTGGTGGTGCAGAACTCAGAAACCGTATTGACGAGGTTGTGGATTTTATCGACCTGAAAGATCGCCAAAATGATCAAATAGAGACATTTTCCGGCGGGATGAAGCGGCGCGTCAATATTGGTGTGGGCCTGTTGCACAAGCCACAACTGGTCTATATGGATGAGCCGACGGTGGGCATTGATCCGCAAAATCGGCGGCGTGTGTTGGATACTGTGCTGCGCCTGCGCGACGAATATGGCATGACTGTACTCTACACCACGCACCTGATGGAAGAAGCTCAGGAACTCAGTGACCGGGTTGGCATTATTGATCATGGGCAGATTATCGCATTAGGCACCCAGGGCGAACTGACACAGCAGGTCGGTGAAGAAGATCGTCTGGTGTTTGGTTTAGGTGAAGAACACATGGATGATACGTTATTACAGCGTATTGAAAATACGGTAGATGGTGTAACCAGGGCGACTTTTGAATCTATTGCCCTGGTGAGTCCGGTGGAGGGTAGTGATGACGAGATTGCCGATAAACACTCTACAGGGACAATTGCGGCGGTGCGGTCTGGTCAAACGCATGAAGGCGTCTTGACGGTGCTCGCCAAGCGGGGCCGTAGTGCGCTACCGTTGATCGTGCAGATTTTGAATGAGGCCAGTTTAGAGATTATGTCAATCGAAGTGCGTGAACCGGACCTTGAAGCCGTGTTCTTGCATCTGACCGGGCGTGCGTTGAGGGATTAAGACCTATGACGAACAAGGTGTTATTTATCGCGTGGAAAGACATTCGGGAAACCTTCACGGATCGTAATCTGTTGCTGATCATGCTGGTGACGCCGTTGGTGCTGTCAACCATTATTGCAGTTGCATTAGGGGATGTAACCGCTGCTTCCTTCAATAATATTCCGGTGGTAGTGGTTAACCTGGATGAAGGGGTAGATAATCTTGGCGGCGATGAGGTGAATTACGGTGAGATATTTGTCAGCACGTTGATCCCAGACGAAGCAAGTGGTGATGGTGTACCTGCCTGTGAAAGCGATGCCAATGGCGAAGAGGCTGATGGGCCGACGTTGTTTGACCTCACCGACGCACGCCTGGGAACGGACCCGGTACGGGCGCGTGAGGTCGTTGACGATGGTAATTTTGTCGCGGCCATCATCATACCGGCCAACTACAGCGAACAGTTGATTGCTGGTAACGGTGATCCGGTAATGATTGAGGTGTATGCTGATACTGCGCGGTCTATCTCTGCGGAGATTATTCGCAGCATCGCTGTGGGTATCAATAATCAGATCATAACCGGGCAAATCGCGGTGTCATCGACGGTAAGCACGTTAGTGGCATCGGGCAATATCCCTGATGTGGATCAATCGACCTTTGCCTGTGCGTTCAGTGCGTCCTTCAGTACGCTGGGCATTACCACGGAAAATGTAGGCGGCACTAGCAACAATCCGCTGGTCATGTTTGGGTCAGCGCAGGCAGCTTTCTTCGCGCTGTTTACTGCATCAGGGGGTGCCACGGCCATCCTTGAAGAACGGCGTAATGGAACTTTACAACGATTACTGGTTTCCCCAACACCGCGCCTCATGGTTTTGTTTGGTAAATTGCTGGGCATCTTTATGACGGTGCTGATCCAATTGGTGTTTCTGGTGGTGGGCTTCACATTCGTCAACAGCTTGCTAGAAGGTGAATTCAGCTACATCTGGGGCAGTAATTTCGCGTTAATTGGCTTGCTGCTTTTGGCTACGGCCATGAGTGCAGCGAGTATCGGCATGATTTTGGCGGCAACGGCCCGCACCATTGATCAATCATCCGTGTTGGGTAGTGTGGTGGCGATGTTTATGGGTATGTTTGGTGGGGCGTTCTTCCCGGTAGATCTCCTTGGCCCGTTAGAGATGATTACCCGGTTATCAATTGTACGGTGGTCATCGGAGGCGTTTATCAAGTTGTCTTCAGGGCAGACTGATATTTTGCTCAATGTGGCGGTGCTGTTTTTGCTGGGCATCGCCTTCTTCATTGCCAGCTTGATGATATTTAATCGTCGCCAGGATGTTTAAGGAGGGGTTGGATGAATAAGATATTTCACATCGCACTCAATGATCTACGGGTGACGTTTTCTGATAATAGCATCTGGGTCAATCTGGTTGGTATACCTGTTGCTTTGATTGTTCTGCTGGGTATTTTTACCGGCGCGGGGTCTGAACCGGACCAGATCATTATCGAGGTGATTGATGAAGATAACAGTGCAGTCTCTGCACAGTTCCTTGATGAATTGCAGCAAACTAACGATACATTGATATTATGCCCGTTGGATGAAGCGTGTAGTAACTTTGGCGAAGATCTAACGTTAGAGCAGGCCATAGAGCGGGTACAGGATCGTGGGGATGCGCCGAGCGCGGCTATCAACATTCCTGTGGGTTTCAGTGAAGCCGTTTTTTCCGGTGAACTATTCGATATTGCATTCTATTCTAACGCAGACGCGACCCAGCCTGACCCGATTGCACAGTCAGTTCAGGCGGTGTTGCAGCGTATCGGTGGGGCATCGGTTGCAGCACGGATTGCGTTAAATGCCTATGATGGTGACGATCCAGCGGATTATCAGCAGCAAGTCTATGATGATGCGTCACAACGTTGGGTTAATCCACCGGCTGATGTTGATTTTGTCACCACAACAGGCAGTGATACGGTATCTATCGGTGGGTTTGACCAATCCACACCGGGTATGGGTAGTATGTATGTGATGTTTACGGTGTTAGCGGGTGCCGTGGTCCTACTCAAAGAACGGAAAGAGTGGACATTACAGCGGTTGGCAACCATGCCTATTTCACGTTCTCAGATTATGGCTGGCAAAATCGGTGCGCGTTTTGTGATGGGGATGATTCAGTTCACAGTAGCGTTTATCACCGGGGCGGTGATGGGGGCTAATCTCGGTGATGATCTGTTTGCACTTGTGCTGATTATGATGAGTTTTACCCTGTGTACGACGGCGTTAGCTCTTTTACTGGCAAATTTTGTAGATCGGGAAGAACAGGCCAATAGCATTATCACGTTTGTCGTGTTGGTTGCTGCGCCCCTGGGTGGTGCCTGGTGGCCGCTGGAAATTGTACCGGATTTTATGCAGACCCTTGCGTATCTATCCCCGGTGGGTTGGGCGATGGATGGGTTTAATGAGTTGATGTTCTACGGTGGGACGTTGGTGGATGTGATGCCATCCATTATCGTGTTGACCGTAGCCGGGGTTGTTTTGTTCGGCATTGGTGTGATGCAGTTTAGTTATACGGATTAGCCTCATCACCCTTCAGACTGGACCTCAAGCCGTGTTGCCTGGGGTCTGTGTCTCTTCTAATTTTGGCGACAGTCATGATACGATACCCGCAATAGCTCGTTAGTGGATGCCTCACTGCTTATGCTTCGATTATGGCGTGGTCTACGGTTTGTTTGGCGTGTGATATGGAAAACATTCGCGCTGATATTGATCGCCTTATTCCTGCAACGCTCGACCTATCCATTACATATTGATTGGAATGCCATATCAGTCCTTGTGGGTGGCAATAAATTTGATTATGTCTCCTGGGAAGTCAACGCGCTAGCGACCAAAGCCGGGCAAGCGTTGTGGGGTAATCACCCGTATATGGATGAGGCCGCCCGCAGCGATTTTGTGCAGAACTACATGAGGGATCTGGGCCAAGCAATGCAACTGACTGCCCAGGTCGAAGCGATTTACCTGGACCTATCTATTGCTGACCCGGACGCGGCATCGGCAGAGCTACGGGTAGAACGGGACGCCTTACGCGCTGACCTTGACCGACGGCAAGCCACGGCTGAAAGCATCCTTGAAGGGCAGGTATCCGCTATTCTCGCAGACGAGGGCTTTGCAGTGATGGGGCAGGTTATGCCGCCTGTTTCCATGCACTTTACACGGATGCCGAATTTGCTTGTGGTCAGTCCAAGAGACCGCATCGAACGGCGTGTGGAGTTGGCAATTGATCCGATGCCACTTGAGGACATCATCGCATTGGAAGACCGTATCTTTGCCCAGCAAGATATGGATGCAGTCGTGATACCGCTTGGTGGGATGGCGATCTTCCCGGCGATGATCAGGGAAACGGCTAATCTACCCTGGGCAATTGAGACCTTCGCCCATGAATGGGTCCATCATTACTTCTTTTTCTATCCGCTGGGTTTGAGCTTCTTTGTGGATACCGGCCCCGGTGGGCGCGAGGCCGTTGCCATCAATGAGACGGCGGCCAACCTGTTTGGCAAGTACATCGGTGAAAAAGTAGTTGCCCGCTATTACCCGGAATTTCTGCCGGAAACGTCTATACCACAGGTGATCTCTGTACAATATCAAGACCCTGTGCCGACTGAGGAAACCCCGTTTGAATTTGGCCGCGCCATGCACGAGACTCGTACCGGAGTCGATACGATGCTGTCTCAGGTGCAATTGATACAGGCTAAGGTGAATAAGCTGCATCGTTTAGGCTATGTAGACGATGCGCAAACCCTGGAGGCCGTCGCGACTGAACAGATTGATCGCATCACGGCTTTTCTGGCTGCTCGTCGGCAACTTTTTTACGATAATGGCTTCAACATCCGGCGGCTGAACCTGGCCTATTTTGCGTTTTATGGGGGGTATCAGGCTGAGGGTATTCCGGGTATTGCCGGGACTGACCCAATCGGGCCAGCCGTGCAGGATATATTCGACCTCAGCCCGGATATTCGGGCCTTCGTCGTGACGATGCGCGACATCACCACCCGCGAGGAGTTACTATCTGTGCAGGCGGCGATGCAGGCAGAATATAATCAGCAGGCGGGTTAATCTACCGGCCAATCTTTGATGATCGCTGCAATCAGGGTGGCCCGGTGCGTTAGGCTGCTGAGCAGGACATGCTCGTTAATCGCGTGTAGGCCACCGCCGTATGATCCCATGCCATCTAACGTCGGGATGCCCATCGCCGCTGTGGTGTTGCCATCACTGCCGCCGCCCACGCTTTCCTCGCGGACTGTGAGGTTGTATTTTTCACCAATGGCTCTACATTGCGCGAATGTCGCCTGCATCTGCTGATTGTGCTCCATCGGTGGGCGAGTATGGCCGGGTTCAATGATTAATTCTGAGCCGGGTGTCATCGGGTACAGATCATTGATGGCCGTTTTGACGCGCTCCATCTCCTGCATGGTCAGTACACGGGTGTCGATAAAGGCTTTTGCCTCGGCTGGGATGACGTTCCCGCCTGACCCGCCCTCGACCATTGTCACCGACACCGATGTGCCATTACGCAGATCATTGAGGTTGTGCAGTTTGAGCATTTGCTGGGCCAGTTCAATAATGGCGTTGACACCCTGTTCTGGTTCATTGCCAGCATGGGAGGCGCGGCCTTTCACATGAATGTGATACGAGGATAATCCCTTACGCCGGGTTTTCAGGGAGCCATCACTGGTGCCAGGTTCCATGACAAGGACCAACCCGCAGCCCGCTGCGACTTCGCGAATCACAGGGGTAGAGTGGCCGCTGCCGATTTCCTCATCTGTGTTGAAAAAGGCCCAGATCGGGCGATTGGGCAGTTCGTCACGGTCTATCAATCCTTGAATGGCGGTTAATAGCGTGGTGATGCCAGCCTTCATATCTACCGCACCCGGCCCGAACAAGCGGCCTTCGCCATCCAATGTAACAGGGCGTTCCGCCAGTGTGCCAAGCGGCCAAACCGTATCCAGATGCATAATCGCCAAGATAGGCTTGCCGGGTGCGTTTTCATTCCACTTTGCCAGCAGAAAATCCCCGACTGTGTCTTGGGGATAGCGCGTTACAGATGATGTGCCCATCGCGTTGAGTTTGGCTTCCATATGGTCAACTAATTGATCCACGGCGTTTTTGTTGCGGCTGGGGGTCTCAAAGTTGACGATCTCGGTTAGCAGGTCAATCATGGCCTGTTGTTGATCTGCAAAATAAGTACGTAAATCTGACATTATTTCCTCGTTGGTAGGGTAATTGGTTAGTATGGGCACAAGTCGTTGATGCTATACGTTGGGTTGTTCTCACCATAGCGGTTGATGAGGTCTAACGCTTCGGGGCGTTGTTCCTCAATGACTGTACGCACGGCAGCGCACGCCTGGCTGAGATCTGCTGCCTGTGCATAGGCATCCATAAAAGTCTGTGCGAGTTGCACATAGACGATGTCAGCCGTGGGGAAGGTCTCTTCAATGCGTTGCATGATAATGGTCAAGCCCCCGGTTTGACCGATGATCGCCTGTGCGACCAAAGCCCGATACAGACTGTATGCCGCTAGAATATCGTCTTCACCGTTGCGCCATCGTCGTAAATCGGGGTCGTTCAAGGCGCGGTCATAATTGGTCATTGCCAGGGCCATATCCCCCTCTAGGAAATAGCGGTCCGCTTGGTGAATGATCTGAATGCGAAAACGGGGTGGGTCGGGTTCCCAGATGGAGAGCACATAAACCGTGCCATTCCAGTCATAGGTGCTGATGCCGGTGCGTAGTGGGCCGGTGGTCGCATCTCCCTGGTTATCCAGGTATAAGATGAGTTCATCGACATCATCGTTATCACGGTCAAGCACATCGGGCCAACTGGTATATTCAATGCGTGACCCCAGTACATTAACGAAGCGTCCTAGTGATGCTTGCCATGCAATCAAGCGGGTTTCGTAGGTGCAATCTTCGGTGTCTTCGCTATCACAGGTGGGGTTAACGTACATGACTTCCAGCACGCTATCCTGGTTCAAATCATCTATCTGAATGATCTGGGGTGGATTACCCTCAAAAACAGCATCCTGATGACGAACCACATACCGACCATTGGCACAGCCGAGAATAAGTAATGCAGAACCCCCTTCAGGCACACGGTGGCTGATCATGATTTCTGGCACGCCTTCGCCAGTCAGGTCATCATCGGCACGGATGAAGCCAGTCTCCCCCAGGATACGCCAGTCCTGTGTAAAAGTCTCGCGCAGGGTATCTATATCACCACCTTGATTCAAGAAATTGAGTACGATATTGACGATTTCGCTCTCGGTGGTTGGGGCTGTGCGGCTGAGTGTGGCTTCACCACCGGGGAAGGGGCAGGTTGATGTATCTGCCGTAGGGGTTGGTAGGCTGGCCCGTGCAGCGACTGTCGCCGGGTTGGATACATCGCGATTGCCCGTGATGTTGCCGGAAAAATCAGCGGCAATGGATAGATCACGGCCTGGGGTTGCTGTTGGGAATTGCGGCCCTGTAGTGGTGGGGGTAGTTCCGCCATCCGTGCTGCATGCCGCCAATAAACCGATTAATAATGCCGCGATTATGTGCCTATATCTCATCATGGGGATAGTATAGCCGGGACTGTGAAAAGAAAACAGGACGCACATTGGTTCGTGCGCCCTGTGATGGTTGCTA
>JGI12109J20283_10030985_pt1 | contig 13580 bp, 14 predicted proteins | sample ElkSlonscriptome_12_FD_20283 | JGI IMG/M metagenome (IMG submission 20283) | reverse complement strand
GGCGGGGGAGGCTGGCCTGACGGCGCTTCGCCAGCCCCTGGAACGCTGGCGGGCGGCTGGCGCGCTGGACGCCCGGCAGGCCCGGCTGGCCGAGGAACTGGCGCGGGTACTGGTGGGGGGCGAGGTGGCGGCCGGCAGCTTGCTGGATGAGCCCGCCCACCGGCAACTGGAGGCGGCCCAGTGGCAGGACTGGCTGGAGTCCGGGGAAACCCGGGAGCAACTGCTGCGACATCTGGAGGGATAGCGCTCGTGAGGCACGCGGTGTACCCACCCGGCGGCTGGGACTACCAGGCCGACCAGGTGGTGGTGGGATCGGGTTTCGGTGGCGCGGCCAGCGCGCTTCGCCTGTCCGAGAAGGGTTATTCGGTGCTGCTCCTGGAGCAGGGCCGGCGCTGGCGCGACGAGGATTTTCCGCGCAGCAACTGGGCTCTGTGGAAGGTCTTCTGGGTGCCGTGGCTGGGTCTCACCGGGCCCAACTGGCTGAGTTTCACCCGCAAGGTGATGGCGGTGCATGGTTGCGGGGTGGGGGGCGGCTCACTGATCTACGCCAACACCCACCTGATCCCCGAGGCGGCGGTGTTCGACAGCCCCCCGTGGCGGCGTATTCGCCCCGACTGGCAAACGGCGCTGGCCCCTTATTATGCGCTGGCCCAGCGCATGCTCGGGGTGGCGGTGAGCCGCTACCAGAATCTCGCCGACCACACGCTGCGCGAGGTGGCCCGGGAGATGGGCCGGGAGCACACCTTCCGCACGGTGAACTCCGGGATCCTGTTCCCCGGCGCCAGCGAGCGCCCCGGGCAGGCCGTGGACGACCCCTACTTCGCGGGCGACGGCCCGCCCCGCGCCACCTGCCGCTTCTGCGGCGGCTGCATGGTGGGCTGCCGGCACAACGCCAAGAACACGCTGGTGAAGAATTATCTGCATTTCGCCGAGCGTAACGGCGTGGAGATCCGTGCCGAGTCCCGGGTGGTGGCTATCGCGCCGCTGCCGGACGAGCAGGGCAACCGGGACGGCGGCGCGGGTTATGAACTCACCGTGGAGCGGGGCGTGGGCTGGCACCGGCAGCGCTACCGGCTGCGCTGCCGGGGCGTGGTGCTGGCCGGCGGCGTGTTCGGCACCGTGCCCCTGCTGCTGCGGATGCGGGATATCACCGGCAGCCTGCCGGATCTGTCCCGGCAACTGGGCCAGCGGGTGCGCACCAACTCCGAGACCCTGCTGGCGCTGGGTTCGCGGCTTCGCGACGCCGCTGGCAAGCTCCGCGAGGTGTGGGAGGGCACCGCCATCACCTCGGTGTTCGCCCCGGACGAGGAGACCCACGTGGAGATCGTGCGCTATCCCCGGGGCGCCGACGTGAGCTTCGCGGTGACCCCGGCGGTGCCCCTCACCGAGGGCGGCGGTAGTCTGCCCCGGGGGCTACGCCTGCTGTTGACCCTGGTGCGCCACCCCTGGCGCAGCCTGAAACTCCTGAACCCGGTGGGTAAGACGCGCAGTTTCGTGTATCTGCTGGTGATGCAGTCCCGCGAGTCGTTCATTCATCTGGAGATGCGCCGACCCTGGTACCGGCTGTTCCGGCCCGCCCCGGTGGCGGTGCAAAAACCCGACGACGAGCCCCTCTCCACCTATTTTCCCATCGCCCACGAGGTGGCCCGGCGCTACGTGGCCCGCACCGGGGGGGAGGCGGCCAACCTGCTCACCGAGGTGGTGGCGGATATGCCGGTGACGGCGCATATCATGGGCGGCGTGCCCATGGGGGCGAGCAGCGAGGAGGGGGTGGTGAACCAGTACGGCGAGGTGTTCGGCTACCATAATCTTCGGGTGCTGGACGGCTCGGTGATCCCGGGCAACCTCGGGGTGAACCCCTCGCTGACGATTCTTGCCCTCACCGAGCACGCCATGGCCCACGTGCCGGTGGGCGAGCCGGCGCGGGCGGCGCGCATCCGGCCCGTTCGCTTCTCCCCGCCCCGGGCCGACTCGGTATCGGCGTTCACTGGCGAGGGGGCACTGTCGCCGGTGCGCTGGCGCGGGCGAGCGTCGGCAAAATTTCCGGCGTTTCCCGGCGCGCCTGCTACGCTATGGAAAAAACCATAGCCACTGGAGGAGTGCCCCATGAAGACCCTGCAAGGGCCGGCGCTGTTTCTCGCCCAGTTCGCCGCCGACGACCCCCCCTTCAACACCTGGGACGAGATCACCGCCTGGGCCAGTGACGCCGGTTACGAAGGCGTGCAGATCCCCTCCTGGGACGCCCGCCTGTTCGACCTGGCCCGGGCCGCCGAGTCCCGTGATTACTGCCAGGAGATCCAGGGCATCGCCCACGATAACGGCGTGGCCATCACCGAGCTCTCCACCCACCTGCAGGGCCAGCTGGTGGCGGTGCATCCGGCCTACGACGAGGCCTTCGACGGGTTTGCCGCGCCCACGGTGCGGGGTAACCCCACGGCGCGCCAGCAATGGGCGGTGGAGCAGCTCATGCTGGCCGCGAAGGCCTCCGAGAATCTCGGCCTCACCGCCCACGCCACCTTCTCCGGGGCGCTGGCCTGGCCCTATCTCTATCCCTGGCCGCAGCGCCCGGCGGGCCTCGTGGACAGCGCCTTCAATGAACTGGCGAAACGCTGGCGCCCCATCCTGGATCGCTTCGACGAATGCGGGGTGGATGTGTGCTACGAGATCCACCCGGGGGAGGATCTGCACGATGGCATGACCTTCGAGCGCTTCCTCACGCTCACCGGCAACCATCCCCGCTGCAACATCCTCTACGATCCTTCCCACTTCGTGTTGCAGGTGCTGGATTATCTCCAGTTCATCGACATCTACCATCAGCGCATCCGCATGTTCCACGTGAAGGATGCCGAGTTCAATCCCACCGGCAAGCAGGGCGTCTACGGCGGCTACTCGCCCTGGGTGGAGCGGGCCGGGCGGTTCCGTTCGCTGGGCGACGGGCAGGTGGATTTCGGCGCGATCTTCTCCAAGCTGGCCGCCCATGATTTTCCGGGCTGGGCGGTGGTGGAGTGGGAGTGTTGCCTGAAGCACCCCGAGGACGGCGCCCGCGAGGGTGCGGCGTTCGTGCGCCAGCACATCATCCAGGTCACCGAACAGGCCTTCGACGATTTCGCCGGCAGTGGCACCGACCAGGTCGCCAACCGTCGCATGCTGGGCCTGGATAGGGAGTAAGCCCCATGACCATCCAGGGCTTCACGGCGACGGGCGCCGACGGGCGGGTGCGCCTCGGCATGGTGGGTGGCGGCGAGGGTGCGTTCATCGGCGCGGTGCATCGACTGGCCGCGCGCATGGACGATCACTACGTGCTTGCGGCCGGCGCGCTGTCCAGCGACCCGGAACGGGCGCGGGCCTCGGGAGCGGCGCTGGGGCTGCCCCCGGATCGCTGCTACGACGACTTCGAGGCCATGGTCCGGCGCGAGCGGCGCCTCAAGGACGGCGTCGAGGTGGTGGCCATCGTCACCCCCAACCATCTGCACTTCCCGGTGGCCCGGGCCTGTGTACGGGCCGGCATCCACGTGATCTGCGACAAGCCCTTGGTGGTGTCCTCCCGGGAGGCCCGGCAACTGGCGCAACTGGTGGAAAAACACGGCGTGGTGTTCGCCGTCACCTACAACTACTCGGGCTATCCGCTGGTGCGCGAGGCCCGCCGACTGGTGGCCGATGGCCTGCTCGGCGAGATCCGCGTGGTGCAGGTGGAGTATCCCCAGGACTGGCTCACCGAGAAGCTGGAGGATACCGGCCAGAAACAGGCCGGCTGGCGCACCGACCCGGCCCGCGCCGGGGCCGGGGGTTGTGTGGGCGATATCGGCACCCATGCCTTTCAACTGGCCGAGTTCGTCACGGGTCTGCGGGTGGAGAGCGTCTGCGCGGAACTCACCAGCTTCGTGCCGGGCCGGCCGCTGGACGACAACGTGCAGGTGATGCTGCGCTTCCACAACGGCGCCCGGGGCATGCTCTGGGCGAGCCAGGTGGCACCGGGCAACGAGAATGGCCTGCGGTTGCGGGTATACGGTAGCCGCGGGGGCCTCGGCTGGTCCCAGGAGCAGCCGAACCACCTCTGGTTCGGCCCGCTGAACGAGCCTACCCGGCGCCTCACCCGGGGCGGTCCGGGGGTAGGGGAGACGGCCTCGCGGCTGACCCGGATTCCCGCCGGTCACCCCGAGGGCTATCTGGAGGGTTTTGGCAACATTTACGCCGAGGTGGCCCGCGCCATCCGCGCCCACGGGCGGGGCGAGGCGGTACCCGCGGAGGTGCTGTTTCCGGGGCTGGAAGAGGGCGCCCGGGGCGTGGCCTTCATCGAGGCGGCGGTGGCCTCCTCGAAGCGGGACGGGCGCTGGCAGCGCTTATAGTGCGATACAGCATCGACGACCCTTGAAAGTTCAGTAAAGTCCAGCTTTACTGAACTAAACAAAATAGCGGCTGCCGCTCCCGGCAGTGCCAGAGGAGGCCCCATGATGACCCGTCATTCCCCGCTCGCGTGCGCCCTGCTCGCGGCCAGCGCCCTCGGCGCATCCATTTCCACCGTCCAGGCCCAGGAAGAACTCACCCTCTGCTGGGCGGCCTGGGATCCCGCCAACGCGCTGGTGGAGATGTCCAAGGATTTCACCGCCGAGACCGGCATTCAGATGAAATTCGAGTTCGTGCCCTGGCCTAACTTCGCCGACCGGATGCTGAACGAGTTGAACTCCGGCGGCCAGCTCTGCGACCTGATGATCGGCGACTCCCAGTGGCTGGGCGGCTCCGCCGAGAACGGCCATTACGTGAAGCTGAACGATTTCTTCGAGGCCGAGGGCATCTCCATGGACGACTTCATGCCCGCCACGGTCTACGCCTACTCCACCTGGCCCAAGGGCGCACCCGAGTACTGGGCACTGCCGGCCATGGGCGACGCCCTGGGCTGGGTGTACCGACGGGACTGGTTCTCCCGGCCCGAACTCCAGGACGAGTTCCAGGAAAAGCACGGCCGGGAACTGGCGCCGCCGGCCACCTGGACGGAGCTGAAGGAGATCGCCGAGTTCTTCCAGGGCCGCGAGATCGACGGCAACACTGTCTACGGGGCGGCGATTTTCACCGAGCGTGGCTCCGAGGGTATCACCATGGGCGCCACCAGCGCGCTGTATCCCTGGGGCTTCCAGTATCAGGATCCCGACAATCCCTACCAGATGGAGGGATACGTGAACTCCCCGGAGGCGGTGGCGGCGCTGGAAGCCTACAAGGCGCTGTACGAGTGCTGCACGCCCCCCGGCTACACCGACAGCTATATGCAGGAGAACCTGGACGCCTTCAAGTCGGGTCAGGTGGCCATGATGATGAACTGGTTCGCCTTCTTCCCCGGGCTCTATAAGGATCCGCAGGTGGGCGGCGAGAAGATCGGTTTCTTCGTCAACCCGGAGCAGAACGAGCCCGCCTCGACGCTGGGTGGCCAGGGTATTTCGGTGGTGAGCTACTCCGAGAAGCAGGAGGAAGCGCTCCAGTACATCAAGTGGTTCGCCCGTCCCGAGGTGCAGCGGAAGTGGTGGTCGCTGGGTGGCTATTCCTGCCACCGGGCGGTGCTGGAGGCCGAGGGTTTCGCCGATACCGCGCCGTTCGCCGCGGATTTCCTGAAGGCCATGGGCCAGGTGCAGGATTTCTGGCAGGAACCGGCCTATGCCTCGCTGCTGCTGGCCATGCAGAAGCGCCTGCACGACTACGTGGTGGCCGACCAGGGCACCGCCCAGGAGGCGCTGGATAAGCTCATCGAGGACTGGACAGAGGTGTTCGAGGACGAGGGGTATCTGTAAGCCACCCTTCACTCCCTCCCTCTCGCATGAGGGGGAGGGTTGGGGAGGGGGTGCTTTCGGACGAGCAATTCGACAGATTCGAGGCAACCGTTGATGAGCGACTCCCCCATGGACCGTCTGGCCGCGCGCGCCGCCGGGGCCACCCCGGACCCGGTGGCCCGGCGGGTGCGGGGGCTGTCGGACCGTGCCATCGCCTGGATCTTCATTACCCCCACCATCCTGCTGCTGCTGTTCATCAACATATTCCCATTGCTGTGGACGATCTTCCTGTCGTTCACCAACTACCGGGCCAACCGTATTGCCCGGGGCTGGGAGTTCATCGGCCTCAGAAACTACCAGCGGGTGCTCACCGACGAGGACATCTGGTACACCCTCCAGGTCACCGCACATTTTCTCTGCTGGACCATGGTGTTGCAGATCCTGATCGGCTTTGGGCTGGCCTGGCTGATCAACCGCCAGTTTCGCTCCCATTCTTTGTTCACCACGTTGATCCTGCTGCCCATGATGCTCTCGCCCGCGGTGGTGGGAAATTTCTGGACCTTTCTCTACCAGCCGCAGATCGGGTTGTTCAACTACGTGGTGTCGTTCTTCACCGGCGTGGACCCCTCCTCGTTCCAGATGATCGGCGATGTGCAACTGGCGCCGTGGGCCATCATCATCGTCGACACCTGGATGTGGTCGCCCTACGTGATGCTGATCTGTCTGGCCGGGCTTCGCTCCATCCCGGATTATCTCTACGAGGCCGCCGAGGTGGACCGGGCCTCGCCGTGGCGCCAGTTCTGGCACATCACCGTGCCCATGGTGCTGCCGTTTCTGATGCTGGCGGTGCTGTTCCGGGCGATCGAGAACTTCAAGATGTTCGATCTGGTGGTGGAACTCACTTCCGGGGGGCCGGGTTCGGTGACCGAGCTGGCCTCCATCAATCTCAAGCGCGAGGCCTTCGAGAAGTGGCGCACCGGCTATTCCTCGGCGTTTGCGCTGATCCTGTTCGTGACCATCTTCGGGGCGGCGAACATCTACGTGAAGGCCCTGAACGCGGTGAAGAACCGATGAGTAACTCGGCCTATTCGGTGGTGACCACCGGCGTCTGGGGCCGGCGCATGGCCGGGGTGGTGGTGATCGGCTACGCGCTCATCACGCTGGCGCCGCTGCTGTGGATCTTCATGACCGGCTTCAAGACCCCCTCCGACGCCATCTCCTATCCGCCCAAGGTGTTCTTCGAGCCCTCGCTGGAGGGTTACGTGAACCTGTTCACCACCCGCACCCGCCAGACCCCGGAGTACATGGCCTCCCTCTCGCCCCCCGAGACCTGGTACGAGGAACTGGTACGCTCCCGGGAGATGGTGATCGCCGGACCCTCCAAGTTCAGCGAGCGGTTCCTGAACTCGGTGATCATCGGCTTCGGCTCCACGTTCCTGTCGGTGTTCCTGGGCACGCTGGCGGCCTATGGGTTCTCGCGCTTCAAGGTGCCGCTGGCCGATGACCTACTGTTCTTCATCCTCAGCACCCGGATGATGCCGCCCATCGCCGTGGCCATCCCGATCTTTCTCATGTACCGCAGACTGGGGCTGTCCGACACCCACCTGGGCATGATCCTGCTCTACACCGCGGTGAACATCTCCCTGGCGGTGTGGTTGCTGAAGGGTTTCGTGGACGAGATTCCCCGGGAGTACGAGGAGGCGGCGATGATCGACGGCTACAGCCGTTTCCAGGCGTTTTTCAAGGTGGTGCTGCCGCAGATGTCCACCGGCATCGCCGCCACCGCGATCTTCTGCCTGATCTTCGCCTGGAACGAGTACGCCTTCGCGCTGCTCCTGACCTCCGGCACCGCCCAGACCGCGCCGCCGTTCATCCCCACCATCATTGGCGAGGGCGGGCTGGACTGGCCGGCGGTGGCGGCCGGCGCAACCCTTTTCCTGTTGCCAGTGCTGGTGTTCACCATCCTGCTGCGGCGCCATCTGCTGCGGGGCATCACCTTCGGGGCGGTGCGCAAATGAGCGAGCGGCGGGAAAATCCACCACGATCGGGCTGGCTGCGGCGTTTGCTGGCCCTGCGCCGGGGACCGTGGGAGACGCTGGCCACGGTGATCATCGCGGTGGGGGTGTTCATGCTCATGCAGCCGTTCGCGCTGGTGCTCTACACCTATTCCTTCGTCACGATCCTCACCGGTACGGTGATGTTCATCGTGGTCAGCCACTTCCGGGCCTAGGGGCGAGATCATGGCACAGATCCGGATCGAGAACCTGCGCAAGAGCTTCGGCGAGTTCGTGGCGGTGCAGTCCTCCAGCTTCACCATCGGCGACGGTGAGTTCTTCGTGATGCTCGGCCCCTCGGGCTGTGGCAAGACCACCACCCTCAGGATGATCGCCGGGCTGGAACTGCCCACCGGCGGAAAAATCCTGCTGGACGGCGAGGAGGTGACCTTCCAGCGGGCCGCCCAGCGCGATATCGCCTTCGTGTTCCAGTTGTTCGCCCTCTACCCGCACATGAACGTGCGTCGCAATATCGGCTTTCCGCTGCTCTGTCAGGGCACGCCGCGCCGGCAGATCCGCGCCCGGGTGGAGGAGACCGCCAGGCTGCTTCGCATCGATCAGTTGCTGGATCGCCCGGTGTCGGGGCTGTCCGGGGGCGACCGCCAGCGGGTGGCGCTGGGCCGGGCCATCGTCCGCCGGCCCAAGGCATTTCTCATGGACGAGCCCCTCGGCGCGCTGGACAGCGAGTTCCGGGATCTGATGATCCACGAGTTGCGCAGTCTGCACGATCGTATCCACGCCACCACCGTGTACGTCACCCACGATCAACTGGAGGCCATGGCCATGGCCGACAAGATCGTGGTGATGAACCACGGGGTGGTGGAGCAGTTCGGCACCCCCCAGGCCATCTACGACCATCCGGCCAGCCTGTTCGTGGCCGACTTCATCGGCTCGCCGTCCATGAATCTGCTGCGCTTCGAGGGGGCGCTGGAGCCGGGGCAGCGGCAGGTGCGCATCGGCGAGGCGAGTCTGGCCATTCCCACCGTGAGCGAGGCACTGTCGCGGCAGGAACTGGTGCTGGGCGCCCGTCCCGAGCATATCCGCCTCAGTGACGACGCGCCGCTGCGGGGCGAGGTCTACGGCACCGAATATCTGGGTACCCAGCAGATCGTCACCGTGACCACCGAACTCGGGCGGGTGAAGGCGCGGATCGGCGCCGCCCAGCCGGTGGCCGCCGGTGACCGGGTGGGGCTGGCGTTTCTCACCGAACGGCTGTCCCTGTTCGACGGGGTCAGCGGTCGGGCGCTGGCCACCCACGGCGTGGAGGAGGCGGTGCATGGCTGAGGTGGTGCTGCAGGGCCTCATCAAGCGCTTCGGCGACACCGAGGCGGTGCGGGATGTCTCGCTCACCGTGGCCGATGGCAGCATGGTGGTGTTGCTCGGCCCCACCGGGGCGGGCAAGACCACGCTTTTGCGGCTGGTGGCGGGGCTGGAGATGCCGGATGCGGGCACGCTGAGTATCGGCGGGCGGGACATGACCGGCGAGCCCCCGGCGGCCCGGGACGTGAGCTTCGTGTTCCAGCAGTACTCCCTGTACCCGCACCTCAGCGTGCGCGACAATCTCGCCTTTCCGCTGCGCTCGCCGGCCCGCCGGCTGCCCCCGGCGCAGGTGGTGCGGCGGGTGGAGGAAATCGCCGAACTGCTGCGCATCGCCCACAAGCTCGACAACCGCGCCACCCAGCTCTCCGGCGGCGAGATGCAGCGGGTGGCCATCGGCCGGGCGCTGGTGCGAGAACCGGCCATCTACCTGATGGACGAACCGCTGTCCTCGCTGGATGCCAGGCTGCGCGCCGATCTGCGCCTGGAATTGAAGCGCATCCAGCAGGATCTGGGCGCGACCATTCTCTACGTCACCCACGACCAGGTGGAGGCCATGACCATGGCCAGCCGGATCGGCGTGCTGGCCGAGGGAAAACTCGTCCAGTTCGGCACCCCCCGGGAGATCTACGAGGATCCGGTGGATGCCTATGTGGCCACCCGACTGGGCATTCCCCGCATCAACCTGCTGCCGGTGGGGCTATTGCCCAGCCCCGACGCGCCCCCCGGCACGGCGCTGGTGGGGGCGCGCACCGAGCACCTGCGGATCCATCCCCGGGACGGCCGCCCGGCATCGGTCACGCGGGTGGAGCATCTGGGCGACCAGACCCATCTGCACCTGCTTCTGGATGAACAGCCCATCGTGGTGCTGGCCGACGCCCATACCCCCATCCGCCAGGGTGAGCGGGTGGGGCTGGCGCTGGACGCGCCGCTGTTTTTCGATGCCGACGGACATCGCCTGCGCCAGTGCGCGCCGGCCACCGCCTGACGGAGATTTATCGATGGATGTACGCTTGCTAGGCGAACTGATCGACACCGTGGTCCGGCAGATCATCAATCATGCCGACGAACTCACCGCCCTGGATCAGGCCATCGGCGACGGCGACCACGGGGTGAACATGAAGCGCGGCCTGGAGGCGGTGCTGGCCGCCCGCGAGGAACTCCTGGCCAAGCCCCTCAACGAATTATTGAAGGGCGCGGGTATGCAACTGGTGATGAAGGTGGGCGGGGCCTCCGGACCCCTCTACGGCACCCTGTTCATGACCCTCGGCAAGTCTCTGGGCGCCACCCTGCCGGATCGCCCGGCCCTGGCCGGGGCCTTCAGCGAGGCGGTGGCGGCGGTGCAGGCCCGGGGCAAGTCCCAGGCCGGCCAGAAGACCCTGCTGGATGTGCTGGTGCCGCTCCAGGAGGCGCTCCAGCGGGGCGAGAGCCTGCCGGGGCTGCGTGAGGTGGCGGCCACTGCGGTGGCCGCCACCCGGGATATGCAGGCCACCCGCGGGCGGGCCTCGTTCCTGGGAGAGCGCTCCATCGGCCATATCGACCCGGGCGCGCGCTCAAGCCAGATCATCCTGAACGCGGTGGTGGATGTGCTGGAGGCCCGTCATGACGACTAAGGTGGGTATCGTGATCGTCTCCCATTCCCACGAGGTGGCCAGCGGCACCGCCGCCATGGTGCGCCAGATGGTGGGGGAGGATATCCCGCTGGCGTTCTGCGGCGGTGATCCCGACGGCGGGCTCGGCACCGACGTGGCGAAGATCCTGGCGGCCATCGAGGCGGCGTGGTCGGAGGCGGGCGTGGCGCTGCTGGTGGATCTGGGCGGGGCCGAGACCAACAGCGAGATGGCCATCGAGATGCTGCCCGAGGCGCGCCGCCACCGGGTGGTGATCTGCAACGCCCCCATCGTCGAGGGCGCGGTGATGGCGGCCACCGAGGCCTGGAGCGGGGCGAGCCTGGACGAGGTACGGCGTACCGCCGAGGAACTGACCAACGGTTGACCATGACGAGTTTCCACCACAGCCAGCCAGACGAGGGTGATCCGCGTATGTCCGAGACCAGCCGTGCCCAGGCCACGGTGCTGTTGACCCACGAGGCGGGGCTCCACGCCCGACCCTCGGTGTCGCTCACCAAGCGGGCCAAGCAGTTCCGCGCCCGCATCCAGCTGGCGCTGGCGCCGGACGGTCCCTGGGTGGATGCCAAGAGCATCGTCAAGATCATGGCCACCAAAGCGCCGCAAGGCTCGACGCTGCATCTGCGTGCCGAGGGCGAGGACGCCGATACCGCCATCCACGAACTGGTGGCGCTGGTGGAACGGGACTTCGAGGATCATGGCTGATTCCCAGGCCCCCGTGTGCCTGCAAGGGCGGCCCGCCTCGCCGGGACTGGCCGCCGGCACCGTGCTGGTGTATGCCGACGGGTTCAGGCAGCGGCGCCAGGCCGGCACCTCCGGCGAGGAGCAGGAGGCCCTGCGCATGGCGCTGCAGCAGGCCGCCGGGGATCTGAGCGCCCTGATGGAGCGCATCGACGACGCCGAGACCAGCGCCGTTCTGGAATTCCAGGTGGCGCTGCTGGAGGACGACAATCTCAGTGAACCCGCCTTCCAGCGCATCGGCGGGGGTGAACCCGCGGATCGCGCCTTCCGGGCGGTGATCGACGCCATGGCGGCGGATTACCGGGCCGCCGCGGACGAGTACTTCGCCGCCCGGGCCAGCGACCTGGAGGATCTGGGCGAGCGGGTGATCCGGCTGCTGCATGGCGAAGCCACGGTGTGCCCACGACTGCCGATAGGCGCTATCCTGCTGGCCGACGATCTCTCCCCCAGCCGCTTTCTGGCCATGGACTGGTCCAACGATCGGGCCATCGCCCTGCGCCGGGGTAGCCCCACCGCCCATGTGGCGATGCTGGCCCGAAGCCGGGAGGTGCCCATGGTGGTGGGGCTGGGGGATGTCGGCGTGGCGGCGGATACCCCGGCGCTGCTGGACGGCGAGGCCGGCACCCTGCTGCTGAACCCCGGTGGTGAGGACCGTGCCGCGTTCCGGCAACGCCAGATCGCGCTGCGCGGCGAACACCGGGAGGATGCCCAGCTCAGCCTGTTGCCGGCCCGCACCCGTGACGGCGAGGCGGTGTCGGTGCATCTGAACATCGCCGACCCGGAGGAACTGCGGCGCCTGGACCCGGCCCTGTGTGACGGTATCGGGCTGGTGCGCACGGAGTTTCTGTTCCACGGCCGGCGGGGCCTGCCCGACGAGACCGAGCAGTTCGAGGTGTACCGGCGCCTGCTGCGCTGGGCCGAGGACCGCCCGGTGACCATTCGCACCCTGGATGCCGGCGGCGATAAACCGGTGGCCGGTCTCACCCTGGTGGGGGAGGCCAACCCTTTCCTGGGGCTGCGCGGGGTGCGCCTGAGTCTGGCCCACCCGGCGGTGTTCCGGGTGCAACTGCGGGCGCTGTTGCGGTCGGCGTGTTGCGGTCGGCTGCGGATCATGATTCCCATGGTGAGCGTGCCCCGGGAAATGACAGCGGCGCGGGCGCTGGTGCATGAGGTTCGCGAGGAACTGCAAGCCGAGGGCAGGAGCGTCGGCGATTTCGAACTGGGCATGATGGTGGAGGTGCCGGCGGCGGCGCTGACCCTGGACGCCTTCCAGGTGGATTTCTACTCCATCGGCTCCAACGATCTCACCCAGTATCTGCTGGCCGCCGGGCGCGACGCCAGCGCGGTGGCGGATCTGGCCGATCCGCTGGAGCCGGCGGTGCTGAACACCATCGCCGCGGTGGTGGCCAGCGCCCGGCGCCGGGGGCTACCGGTGAGCCTGTGTGGCGATGCCGGGGCCGATCCCCGGGTGTTGCCCCATCTGCTGGCCACGGGCCTTCGCAGCGTCTCGGTGGCACCCGCGGCGGTGGGGCGGGTGAAGCGGATCGTCAACGACTGGTCCAGGGCGAGCCATGGCTGAGTCCCGCTGTGCCCCCACCGACGAGGCGCTGATCGCTTACAAGCGTGAACTGCAAGCGGTGCTGGATCGGCGCCCCTCGGGGATGCGCCAGCGCCTGGCCGAGGCTCTGGGCAAGCATCGCAGCTTCGTCACCCAGATCAGTAATCCGCTGTATCCCACGCCGATTCCCGCCCGCCATCTGCAGACCATCTTCGAGATCTGTCATTTCTCGGCGGAGGAACGCCAGCGTTTCTTGCATGCCTATTACCGGGCCCATCCCCGGCACCGGCAGATGGCCGTGGAGGGCGAGGGTTTTCGCCATCTCACCCTGAGGGTCCCGGATCTGGGCTCGAGCCGGTTGAACCGCCAGTTCGACCAGACCATCCGGGATTTCATCCACCGCCTGAGCGGGCTGTTCGCGGCCAAATAGGCCCATGATCCATTCGGAGGAAAACATGAAAAAACTCATCAACGCCGTGGACGATGTGCTGACCGAGAGCCTGGCCGGTTTCTGCGCCGCCCACGC
>JGI12109J20283_12514949_pt1 | contig 13616 bp, 13 predicted proteins | sample ElkSlonscriptome_12_FD_20283 | JGI IMG/M metagenome (IMG submission 20283) | reverse complement strand
GTGCCCCAAACACGACCGACCGGCCGGCTGGGGCGGGGGGTGCCTGTGGAGCCCCGGGGGCGAGCCCCAGCAACAGAGCTTAATCTCCCAATCCGACTGTCTCAAAGTCGTTGACACGTTCCGGCCAGCGTCCTCGTCACGTTCGGACTGATGGCCCGCTTCGGCGTGGCCCTCACGCCTCCGACGCAGCTGCTCATACCCCTGCTGCTCGTCGTCAGCTTGTGCATCTTCGTCCATTTCATCGCGGGCCTGTTCCGGGCCCGTCACGACACGGGGAGCAAGCCGACCGCCCTGGACGTGGCCATGACCCGGAGCCACGCGCCCATCGTCTTTTCCGCCCTGACGACGGCGGCGGGCCTCATCGGGTTCACCACGTCGACCCTGGCGCCCATTTCCTTCCTCGGGGTGTTCGGCGCCGTGGGAACGATGATCGCCTACCTCCTGGGCATGGGAGTGTCCGTCCTGGTGTTCCGGGGCCTGTCCGACCGCTTCTTCGAGCGCCGATACAAGGGCTTCCCGGCCGTGGTGAAAACCATGACGGCCCTGTCCCTGGCCGCCGCCCGGCGCCCAAGGCGCGTGTTGGCGGCGGTCGCGGGCATCGGATTGGTCTCCGGCATTGGACTGGTTACCCTCGAATACTCCCACAATTCCCTGCTGTGGCTGCCGGACACCAACAAGGTCCGCCTGGATACCGAACGGATCAACGAGACGTTCAAGGCGACGGTGAACCTGGAGGTGATCGTCCGCCCAAAGGCCGGACTGGATTTCCGGAACGAAGACCTGATGCGCCGCCTGGATGACGCCGCGATCCGCGTCCACGGGCTGACAGATGTGCCCATCGGCCGCCACACCAGCATCATCGACTTCTTGAAGGTGACCAATCAGGCGCTGAACGAGGGGGATCCCAGACACCACGTCGTCCCGACGCAACAGGAAATCTGGGATGAACTGCTGCTGCTGGAAAGCCAGGGCAACGACGACATGCTGCGCTACGCGACCCTGTCCTACGACGCGGGCCGCCTCACCTTCCTGACCCCATGGTTGGAGGCAAAGCGCTACACCGATTTCATCCATACGGTGCAAGACACCATCGACGGCGCCATTGGCGACCTGGCGGAGGTCCGCACCACGGGTCTGGTCGCCCTGCTCGCCGTGACCTCAACAGCCGTGCTCGCCAGCATGACCAGCAGCTATGCGGTGGTCCTCGCCCTGGTGACCCTGCTCATGTGCATCGTCCTGCGCAACCTGCGCCTGGGAATGTTGAGCATGATCCCCAATGTCGTGCCCTTCGTCGTGTTGCTGAGCATCATGGGCCTCCTCGGGATCCCGCTGGACACCTTCACCATCCTGATCGGCGGAATCATTACCGGCCTGATCGTGGATGACACAACGCACTACTTTTTCCAGTACAAGCGGAACCTGCGCGATACGGGCGCGGTGGAGCCGGCGATCCGGGCCACCATCGCCGAGATTGGCGTGCCCATCTTCACCACGACCGCCGTGGTCATGGCCGGGTTCGCCGTCTTTCATGTGTCGTCCCTCAACAACCTGCAAACCTTCGGTCTGTTGATGATGATCGGCGCCCCCATGGCTCTGATCGCGGACCTGATCGTCGCCCCGGCCCTGCTTGTGCTCTTCGCCAGGGGCTCCGCCGCTCCGGTCCCTGGCAGAGTGTCGTGCGCCGAAGCGGCTGGCGAGGTCAGCAAAGGTGCTCTCACGCCCGCGCTGGAGGCCAGCCATGCGTCTTAAGATCTGCGGCGCCACGAACCCCGCGGAGATGCGCGCCCTGGCCACTCTCCCGGTTGACTTCGTGGGTCTCTGGCACGGGATCCCCGGCGGCGCGGCGGACCTGTCCGTCCCACGCCTGCGGGACCTCGCGGCGATGGCAAGGAACGCGGGAGGGCCGGCGCCCGTCCTCGTGACGTTTCTCGGCGATGCCGCCGCCCTGGCGCGGGTCGTGGCGGAAACGGGCATCGGATGGGTCCAGCTTCACGGCTTCCAGTCGCCGGCCATGGTCAGGGCCTTGCGCGAGGCAGCCCCTGACGGAACACGGATCGTCAAGGTCCTCCATGTCGACGGTAGAACCTGTCTCGAACGCCCGTTGATCGGGGCCTACGAAGCCGCCGGGGTCGACCTGTTTCTGCTCGATCCGTTAACAGCCGACGGGCGCGTGGGCAGCACCGGCCAGCCTCTCGACCCCGCCGTCGTGTTGGATTTGGTGAGTTCGCTAGCGCAGCCCTTCCTGCTGGCGGGTGGGTTGTCGGCCGACAATCGGGGCATGTTTGACGCGGTCGTGTCGCACCCGCTGTTTTTCGGAATCGACGTGGACAGCGGCGCGCGGGGTGCCGATGGAGCCATCGCCCCGGACCGGGTCGCGGCCATCGCCCGCGCCTGGGAGGTCCCGGCTTCGCCGAACGAGACACGAGGCGTTTTCATCGAGACCCTGTTGTCCTCGTCCAGCCGGGTCATCGCCGAGATCAAGGCGCGCACCTCCGATGGCACGGACCTGCTTCGGGGACGGTCCGTCCAGGACCTCGTTCTCGCCTACCAGAGCGCCGGCGCGGCCTGTCTGTCCGTGGTCACGGGCGCCTGGTTCGGCGGCACGGAAGACTTGCTCGATGAGGCGGTCCGCGACGCCCGGGTGCCGGTCCTGAAGAAGGACTTCATCACCCGCGCGGACCAGATCCGGTCGGCCGCCGACCGGGGCGCCGCCGCCGTGTTGCTGACCGCCAAGCTGTTGCCTGGGCGCGCCCTACCCAAGCTGGTGGAGGCGGCCCTTGAAGCCGGCGTCACGCCATTCGTCGAGGTGTCCACCGAGGCGGAGATCGAACGGCTCACTCTGGGGCCGAATGGCATCATCGCGGTCAACAACAAGGATATCGAACAGCGGGAACGCGGGGCGGCGACCCTGGAGCGCAGTCTTGCGTTGCTGTCCCTCCTCCGGCGAACGGGCACCTGCTGCCCCGTCAGCGCGAGCGGCCTGGACACGCCGGACGATGCCGCGCGGATGCTCGAGGCGGGATACGAAGGCCTGCTCGTGGGCACGGGGCTGCTCCGGGCCGCGTCCGTCGTCGACTGGTTCGCAGGCCTCGCCACAAGACGCTCGCCTCACCGGGTCGGCCTTCCCCGCGCCTTGGAGGGGGTCGCATGACCGAGCGTCCCGCCCTCTCGATCCGCGCCGCCCTGGCGGCCGTTCGCGCCCGCGCACCCGGCCAGTGCCATCGCCATGAGGCCTTGGCGCCGACCGACGTGGCCGCCCACTTCGCCGACTGTTACGCTGGCGTCCCGGCCACCGGGCGGGCCTGTTCAGAGGACGTCGCACTGTATGACACCGGGACCGGCGCCCGTCTGCCCGTTCTTCTCGGGCTCTACGGAGACGAGGCGCGGGTCCGGGACTACCTACCGGGCCTGCCCGCGACCCTTGCGCCACAAGCAACCCTCCGGTGGCTTGAGGCGGCACCGAACCCGATCATCGTCAACAATCCGCCCTGTCGCCAGGTCACCGAAGCCGCCGTGGACCTGCGCCGCCTGCCGGTCCTGACCACCACGCCGCGCGACGCCGGACCCTATGTGACCATGGGCCTGGTACTGGCCCGCGATCCCGAGACGGGCGAGGATTCCCTGTCCATCCACCGGATGCTGGTCATTGGTCCGGACCGTCTGACACTTTGGATGGTACCGGGCCGACGCCTGCGTGCCCTGTACGAGGCCGCCGTGGCCCGGGGCGAACGCCTTGCCGTCACCGTCAACATCGGGCCGCCACCGGCGGCGGCCGTCGCCTCCGCCGTGGGGACGGCACACCTCCCGCACGGCCGCAGCAAGCTAGGCGTGGCCGGGGCGCTGGCGATGCAACCGATCCCGCTGGCCCAGGCCGCCGACCACCCCTGCCCGGCCCTGGCGACGGCCGAGATCGTGTTGGAGGGCTTTCTGGACGGCACACAGGCCGACGAGGGGCCTCACCCGCTGGGCAACGCCATGCCCGAATTCCTCGGCTACGACGGACCGGCCAAACCCGACCTCCCGGTCCTGACCGTGACACGCATGACCATGCGCGCCGGGGCGATTTACCAAGCCGTGATCGGACCTGGGCGAGAGCAATCCTCGATCCTGGGCATCGCCGGGGCCCTCTCCGTCGCCCTGTCCCTGGCTGGGGACGACCCCGCCCTGGCCGCGATGGTCCGGGACATCCGTTTTCCGTCGGCCGGGGGTGGGATGCTGCTGCTTGTTCTAAGCATCCGCAAGGCAAGGCCCGAGGATGACGTCCGGTTTGCGGCTCTCGCGCACCATGTGTTCGCCCGCCACGGTTTCGTGAAGCTGATCCTCTTCGTCGACGACGACATCAACCTGGACAACGCTGAAGATCTGCTCTGGGCCGTGACGACCCGGGCCAACCTGCGCACCGATTGCGTCGGCCTGACCGGTTATCCCGATCTGCCCATGGATCCGTCCCAGCGCGAGACGTGGCTGGCGGCACGGCCCGGCGACGGCCAGGGCGCCGGGCGAAGCTACATAGACGCCACGACGCCCTACGACCTGAGGGCCTCCACGGTCCGCAGTTTCGCCACGACGGTGGAGGCATGATCCGGTGACCACGCATCGCAACACGCCTATTCGCGTCCTGGCCGGGGCAGCCCGGCGTTTCGCGTGCGACCGGCCGGAGCACCTGCTCAATTGCGGCACCCACACCCCTTTGTCCCAGGGGATCGACGCCGTGGCGGAGTTGCTCAAGGAGACCGCCGGGGCGGCCTGGCCGGGTGAGGAGGCGCTTGTCGGGGTCGTGGGCACCTCGCGCTTCGGCGATCTCAGCACCCTCGCCCGCGTGACCCGCGGGTTCCAGAGCCAAGGGGCCTATGGAATCGATCCCATTCTGTTTTCCAAGGCCAACCAGTTCTTCCCCCTTTTCGTCACCGGCAAGCGATTCCGGTTTCTGGGGCCGGCATCAACTCTGTTCACCTCGGCCAGCGGGACCGCCGAGGCGATCTACTTCGCCCACCTCCTGTTGCGCACCGATCAAGCCACGCACGTGGTGATCTTTGACTACGAGGAGACCACGGACGCCATCGCCGACGACACCGTTGCCGGTGAGGTCCACGCCCTGCTGGTGGGGTTTGATACCGCCAGCCCGGATCGCGCCGGTCCGATCCTCGCGGGCTGCCGGCTCGGCTCGCACCTGGGACGCAACGGGGCGCGGGTGGACGCCGTGCGCCGTTTCCTGGAGGCGGAAGCCCGGACAACCGAGCGGTGCCTGCTCCTTTGCGACGACCAGGACGGGGCCCAGATTTCAGCCATGGGCGGTGACTGGCCCACCGTGCCATGGCCGGGCGGTTTGGTTCCGGGTGTTCTTGATCTCCTTACCGGGACGGCCCCGGCGACTGGCGCCGAAGACGCCGTCCGTCTCATCATCGTGCCCCCAGGCGAAGGAAATCTGCTGGCCCTGGATCGCGTTCCGTTTCCGTCCAGACCGGAGGCGACGCGATGAGGGAGCCCATCGCCATCACCGGTGTTGGGGTCGAGGCACCATTCGGCCGAACCCTGGACGATCTGGCGGCCGTGTTCGACGGGCGCCAGGCCCATGCACCGAGGCCAGTGACGGACCGTTTGCCGGTCGCGGATTGCCGCTCCACGATCGCCTATCCTCACTGGTCCGACCGATCGACCGACGCCCTCTTTGAGGCGGCGACCGATACTCTTCGGGCGGCCATCGAGGATGCCACCCTGGCCCGGGGCGAATGCCGGATCGGGCTCGCCATCGGCAGCATCAACGGCATGGACTTCGACGCCATCGGCCAGCCCGAGGCCGGCGTCGGGGTCAATGCGCTTGGGCGTCACTGCCATGGACGCCTGGGACTGACCGGCCCCCTGGTCCATGTGATGTCCGCCTGCACCAGCAGTGCCGCCGCCCTCTATTGGGGAAAGGCCGTTCTAGAGAACGGCGACGCGGACGTCATGCTCGTCGGCGGGGCGGATCGCATCCGGGCGACGGACTTCGCCGGTTTCAACATCCTGCGCGCCATGGATCCCAACGGCAGTCGTCCGTTTCACGCGGACCGCCGGGGCATCACCATGGGCGAGGGCGCGTGCTTTCTGGTCTTGGAGCGCCTTTCCCGGGCCCTGACACGCGGCGCCGGGATCCTGGCCATCTTTTCCGGTGGTGGCATGAGTTGCGACGCTCACCATGCCACGGCGCCCCGCTCCGATGGTCTGGCCGCCGCCATCTGTCAAGCGCTGCGCGCGGCCGGCCTGGCTCCCTCGGACATCCAATACGTCAACTGCCACGGCACGGGCACGCCGATGAACGACGGCGAGGAACTGAAGGCTCTGGGCCGAGCCTTCGGTCCGCATATGGACGCCCTCGATGTTGGCTCCACCAAAGGCTTCATCGGTCATTGGCTGGGAACCGCCGCAGCCATCGAGGCGGCGGTCCTCCTGCTTGTCCTGCGGGATCAACGGACGCCGGGGATGCCCTGGTTAAACGGAGAGGACAACCTTCCCGCGCCCCTCGCCGCCCGATCCCGCCGAAGGGACGGGAGACCGCTTTCACCCATTGATCATGTCATGTCGAATTCCCTCGCGTTCGGCGGCAACAACGTCAGCCTGATTTTCTCGCGCTACTCCAGAGTGGCTTAGCATGAAAAGGAACCGCCAGGATGAACACGGACAAGATTAGGGAAAGAGTCATGGAAGCCATAGAGCAGGCAGTAGGAGAGCCGATCCCTGTTTTGGATCTTTCTATGGATCTGGATGACCTGGGAATAGACTCCTTGACGGTTCTGCGCCTGCAAAACCTTCTTGAGAGTTCTTTTGGAGTGAAGTTGCCTGACAACTTTGTCGACTTGGTGAAAACGGGCGAAGATATCATTCCTGTCGTCGAAAAGACGTTGGGGGGCGTGGACGCATGAGGACGATGCTCTGCACCGCCCAAGACGGGCAGTCTGCCGTGACCGCCTCATCCCTTGTTGGCGGCCTCCTCGCTCAGGTGGCGCGCCAGCCGGAGGCTCCGGCCCTGGTCTGGCGGGAGGAAACAGTGACGTACGGCGCCCTCCACACCATGGCTCGGGCGGCCGCGTCACGGCTCCGGGCCCTCGGCCTGGTGAGCGATGCCCCGGTTGGACTGGTGGCGCACAAGTCCCCCCGCGCGATTGCCACGATCCTGGGGTGCCTGATGGTGGGGCAGCGGTTCGTCCTGCCCTCCACCCAACTCGCCCATGCAAGCCTGACGGCCCTCCTTGAAGGGGCGGGCTGTTCCCGGGTGTTGACGCCGGACCAAGCGACGGCGGCCGCCATGCCCGAGCTGGGAGCCGTCGCCGTGTTCGAGGACCACGCTCCCAGCGACATGGACGACGCGGATGCGGAAGTGCCCGCGGACTACTGGTTCCCTGCCGCACTCGGCGGTGCCGCCGAGGCCGATTGCTTCTTGCTAACGACCTCGGGCTCGACGGGTCTGCCCAAGGTGGTGCCGCTGTCGGTGGGGGCGGTCGACGCCTTCACCGATTGGGCCCTGGACCACTTCGACATCGGCCCCGAGACCACAGCCCTGAACCTCGCGCCCCTGAACTTCGATCTCTGCCTGCTCGACATCTGGGCCGTGCTGAAAGGAGGCGGGCGCGTCGTTCTGGTGGAGCAGGACCTCGCGACCAACGCCGCCTACCTGCTGCGGATGTTGGACGCGATACCCATCAACATAATTCAGTCAGTCCCCATGTTCTACAACCTTATCGTGCACGACACGCACGATACGCCCCGGTCCTTCCCGGCCGTGAAGCACGCGATTTTCACCGGGGACAGCATCTCTCGGTCCACCCTGGCGGCCCTTCCGAGCCTCTTTCCCGCGGCCCGGCTTCACAACATCTACGGCTGCACGGAAACCAACGACAGCTTCCTTTACGAGATGGATCCAGCGCGCGTGGACGAGCCGGGGCCGGTTCCCATCGGTCACCCCCTGCCTGGGGTCCATGCTCTGGTCCTGGACGAGACCGGCGCCCCGGTCGAGGGAACGGGGATGGGCGAACTCGTGGTCTCGACGCCGTTCCAGAGCCGGGGCTACCTCGACCCCGCGCGGAACGCGGGCAAGTTCTTCGATCGAAACGATGGCGGGGTGACGCGTGCCTTTTTTCACACCGGCGATCTGGTTTGCCGCCACCCGGACGGAACCCTGACCCTGGAGGGACGCAAGGATTTCCGGGTCAAGGTACGCGGCGTCCTGGTCAATCCGCAGGAAGTGGAGCGGATTATCCTGGGTCACGACCAGGTCTTGGAAGCCGCCGTTCTCGCCATTCCGGACGATACCGCGGGCCATCTGCTGCACGCGTTTGTGCACCGCAAGATCGGGGCCAAACTCAACAGCCTGACCTTGCGTCAGCACTGCGCGGCCCAATTGCCGCGCATGGCCATCCCCTCGCGGATCGACTTTGTCATCGCGGCCCTTCCCAAAACATCGACGGGGAAGCTGGACCGCCGTCAGTTGCTGAGATCCTGCCTAGAAGGAGAGAGTCATGACCTATCACGCGTCCATCAAACAGTTCCTGCTTGACGAGTTCGCGCGCGACATGCGGCCCGAGGAGATCGAAGACGACTTCGACCTGATCGGCAACAACGTGATCGACAGCCTCGGTCTTCTGAAAATCGTGGCTTGGCTGGAAAACCGCTACGGCATCTCCATTGACGTCATGGATACGGTTCCGGAGAACTTCAATTCCGTCACGGCGATCAACGCGTATCTGGAACGCGTCATCCCGACGAAAGTGGCCTAGCCGTGAGCGATCTCGTCGGCACCCTTTTGGTCGGGGATCAGGCGGTTTCCGTCGAGGCTTGGCGGGACTTCTGGGACCGTCTGCACGCCCGGTCGGTTTCCGGTCCGGAAGCCGCGGCCGTTCTGGCCAGCCTGTCGACCCGGCTTCCCGGGGCCGAGGGCTTGGCGTCCTTCGTCGGTTCGCTCGCCGAACGACGGCATGGCACGGCGACCGATGCCCCAAGTCCGGGACTGGCTCACCGAGCGGTCAATATTGTGGGGACCGGGGGCGGACCGGCCACGTTCAACATTTCGACGGCGGCCGCGTTCGTGGCCGCCGCCATAGGGGTCCGGGTCCTCAAGACCGGGTCGCGGGCGTATTCCAGCCGCTGCGGGTCTCTCGATCTGCTGGGCCGCCTCGGTGTGCCCCTTACCTCCTCGGCCGATGAGACGGAGCACATGCTGGGGCGCTTCGGCCTCGCCTTCGCGGGGCCGTACGTCTACCCGCCGGAATTGGTCCTGCTGGCCCGATGCGTCTTTCCCATGGACATGAAGCGACTGGGCCGCTGCCTGAACAGGCTGGGTCCCTTCCTGGCCCACGTGCCAGTCTCGGTCCAGCTCACGGGCCTGTCCGAGTCACCGCTGCTGGCCCCGTTCCGCACCCTGGCCGAAACACTCAACGACCGCCGTTATTGGTTCTGCTTCAATGAGTTGGGGGCGGACGAACTGCTCAGCGTCGGTCCCAATGACCTGGTTCGGTGCGGCACCGGCGACCCTGAGCGCATCGAGCCCGCCACCCTGGGGTTCGCCCCGGGGACTCTGGAGGACCTCCGGCCGGCGCCAGACGACGAGGCCATCGTGCCCCACTTCCTCGACATCCTGTCCGGAGACGGCCCGCCCGTGGCGGTGGACACCGTCTGCCTGAATGCCGCCGCCCTGGCTCTCGCTGGAGGGGTCGCGGCAACGTGGGATGAGGGCGTGGTCAAAGCCCGTGAGGCCGTCGGATCCGGCAGGTCCCGCCGTTTGGTCGAGTCCATCCGAACCGCCGAGAAGACCCGCTTGGCGGGGTGACTCCACATGGCGGGCCAGGAGATTGCCCACGAAGGAAACGGTTTCATGGAAGACGTGGTCTACATCATCGGGGGAGGCATCTCCGGTTTGGGCGCCGCCCATTTCGCGCGCGCGCATGGTCTCAAGCCGGTGGTCCTGGAGGCGTCCGACAGTGTTGGAGGCCGGGCCGGCGCCATCTGCAACGGCGAGCAATGGTACGAGACTGGAGGCAAGAACTTCGCCTCCGACTGGACGCTGTTCAACGGCATCCTGCGCACCTTCCACCCTCCATCCTTCGATCGGCAGCACCCGAGCTTCCACATTGTCATCAACGGGCGCCTGCACGGTTTCGACAAACGGGCGGCCCTGACCAATGGCCTGACCATGATGCGGGGGATCGGCCTGGGTGGAGTGCTGCGCTTCAACGCGCTGCTCAGGCGCGCCGCCCGGGAACGGGGAGACCTCGCCTATTTCGGCGACGCCATCCGCGCCTACGAGGAGCGCCACGACGATCAGCCGGTTACGGCCTACGTTCCCCGAGCCTTGGCCCAGGGACCGTTGCGGATGTTCACCGTGATCATGGGCGCCGCGGAACCGGACGAGTTTTCCTTCGCCACCCTGATGCTGCTGCTCGCGTCCTTCGGCAAGGGAAGCCACCATTCCTTGCCGCAAACCACCCGCGTTCTGTTCGACTATCTGGCCCGGGATGTGGACACGCGCACCGGCCATCGGGTGACCAACGTCGTCGTGGAGAACGGCCGGGTCCGCGCCGTCGAGGGCCGGGCCGGCGAAAAGCCCTTCCGTTACCAAACCGGCAAGGTCATCACGGCGACCCCGTTGCACCGGCTTCCCCACATCCTGGAGCTGAGCAGTGAGGCCGGCTATGCGGCGCAGTCCATCCCCTACCATCCGCTCGCCCTGATCAACGCCGACTACGACGCCGACGTGTTCACCCCGACCATGAACTCCATCATGTTCGACGTCGGCAGCCCCCTCGGCCACTGCTCGGCCAACCGCATGTACAAGCGCCATTCGGTGCGCTTCACCCTGTCCGGCCGCCACGCCCGGCCGCTTCTGGTCCTGGATGACGAGCGCCTGGTGTCCGTCGCGGAGAATGCCTTCCGCCGGGTTCATCCCATCCCCGGCAAACGCCGGTTCACCCATGTGACCCGGCACCTGGGCGGGATCTGTGCTTATGGCTTCCACTATTCCCTCGCGCGGCGGCGCCTGCTTGCGGAACTGGATCGGGTGGGAGGGCTGGCTTTCGCCGGCGACTACCTGTTCGGCCACAACATGGAAGGCTGCCTTCAGTCCGCCATGGCCGCCGTTCGGCATCTGACCGGAGAGACGGAGTGCTACCAGCGCCTGCACGAGTATCCGCAGGACACCGACTCCTCTGATGCCCCGCCCCCGACGCAGGGCTTAGCCCCCCCCTGCCCCGACGGAACGAAGCCTACCGGCGACCTCAAGGCAGCTATGTCATGAGCGCGTTCTTCGCACATTGCGGGGCCGGACACATCGGCCTGGCCCTGTTCCTGAACGCCGGGGACCCGCCGTTCGGCCTGTTTGAGCCCCTCGCCATGGCGCTGGACGACGCTGGCGTGGAGTGCCTGGAACTGGCGGTGCCCTTCCCGAACTCCATCACCGATGGCCCCGTGGTCCAGCGGTCCGCCCGCCGGGCACTGGACAATGGGGCCGACTTGAACGCTGTGCTCGCACACCTGGCCCGGCTCAGGCCGCGCTTGCGGCACATGAAGGTCGCCCTTCTTGCCGACTGGAGTCACACGGTCCGGCCTGTGTCTCTCGCTTCCTTCCTTGAGCAGGTGTCCGGAAGTGGCGCCGACGGCGTTCTCGTCCACGGCCTGCCGCCGCGTCAGGTCCCCGACCTGCACGAGGAAGCTGGGCGCCTGTCCCTGCCGGTGGTGACGTCCTGTTACGCAGCGTCCACTCCGGAGACAATGGCCAACGCAGCCCGTCAGGCGACAGCCTATCTCTACCTGGTGTCGCATTACGGGCGCACGGGGCAGTCTCCCCCCGGGGGCTTCGCCGGCCTTGCCCCGGTGATTGCCACGTTGCGTCTCCACTGTCGGTCGCCCATCGCCGTCGGCTTCGGGGTGAAGGCCCGGGAGCATGTCACGGCGCTCCGCGACGCTGGCGCCGACGCGGCCATTGTCGGCAGCACCCTGGTCGCCCGAATAGAAGACGCCGTCACATCAGGCGCCGACCCTGTTGCCGCGGCTCTGGCCCTGGTGGACGAGTTGCGCCCCGCCAGCAAACGTCCTGTTCCGCAACGGGAGGCCTGCACATGAACGCGGGTCACTCACGGGTTCCCGAAGGGACCAGGACCGGCGCCCGGCCACCGTTCGAGATCCGCCCCGGCAGCGGACGCGGCCGGTGGTGTTTGCGGTCCGAGTCCGAGCATCCCTTCTACTTCGATCACCCGTTGGGGCACCTGCCGGGGCTGCTGCTCCTGGACATGGCCCTCACCGCCATCGAACGGACAGTGCGGCCCGATGGCGGTGCCCTGTGGTGTCACCGTTTCGATGTGGCGTTCCGGGCCATGGCCGCCATTCGCCGGAGCATCGAGGCGGAGGTCAGCACCGATGGCCCGCACGGGTGGCATCACTGCCGCCTGACCCAAGACGGGCGGCTCGTCGCCGAAGCCGTCGGCGCGATGTCGGACATCGGCCCCTTGGCTTGTCCAACAAACCAGAGTGACCCGGCGCCCGCGTTCAGGCCCGTCGCGGCCGCCCGCGTGCGCAAGGCGCGAGCGGAAAATGTCTTCCTCGGCGAGCCGGATCCAACGCAAAGGTGGCGTATCGCCACCGCCGCTGAAGCCGCAAGGGCCAGCCTCGCCCCGGAACGGGACGGCGTCTACCGCCCCACCTACCTCGCCGAATGCTTCCTCCAGCTTTGCCGCACCGCCCGAGAGGTCGAGAGCGCAGCGGAGGAGGGAATTCCCGCGTCCCGGGAAATCCTTGTTCAACTGGGCGGTGTTCTGCCCCGCCCCCTCCCCGCGAGGGCGGAACTGGCCGTCGCCTTCGAGGCCCGTGACATCGACTTGTTTTTTCCGAGGGATGGCCGCGCCTTGCGGCGGGTTTCTACCGTTTATATCGGAAAAGAGGACGTCGGTTGCTTGTACTGTGACGCCATCCAACTCTAAAGGCTTGTATTGGGAAGGAGAGAGAAGATGATCGTGCGAACAATCGATGAAGCAAAGACCGTTGAGTGGGGTGCTGGTTTAAGCCGTCGCTTCCTCCTGGAAGCGGACAACATGGGCTATTCACTGACGGACACGATCGTATCCGCCGGCACCCGCTCCCTGCTCGAATACAAACGCCACCTTGAGGCCTGCTACTGCATCGAAGGCCGTGGCGCGGTCGAAACGCTGGACGGCACGGTCCACGTTATCGAGCCCGGCACCATGTACGCCCTCGACGAGCATGACGCCCACTACCTGATCGCCGATCCGGACACCGATCTGCGCCTGGTCTGCGTGTTCTCACCGGCCTTGAAGGGCGACGAGCGGCACACCCTAAACGGCGGACAATCCTCCCATTACTGATCGTCCCCTGGCCAATCCGTGGCGGCATGGCGGTGCCGTCCAGGCCAGGGTGGGACTGCCAAGAAGCGTGTTTTCGTCCTTCGGCGCTCGGGAGGCCCTGCCATCCCCTCGCCCGGGACAGTCGCGAACGTCGCCATCGGTGAGGCACCCCTCTGTGCCAACGATCATGAGACAGCTGCCCCCCACACGTTTAGACTTGAGGGCGTAGGAGAATGATCTCGTGGTTATGCCTGAAAAAGCTGCAGCTACGACTGTGGCGGACCCTGAAATGTC
>JGI12109J20283_10093666_pt1 | contig 13629 bp, 9 predicted proteins | sample ElkSlonscriptome_12_FD_20283 | JGI IMG/M metagenome (IMG submission 20283) | reverse complement strand
AACAGCCGGAATCGTGGCGCCTCATCGGCGCGGCGGATGGTGAAGCCGTTGCCCTGGATGGTGATCGCGGAGGTGATGACCGGCAGGGCGGTGGGGCCTTGCCGGTCCAGCAGCGGTTCGGTGAGCACCACATCGGCAGTGAGCACGATGGTGTCGGCGCCGTCGCCCGCCGGGCAGGCGTTGACGGCGGTGTCGGTCTCGGCGGATTGGATGGCGTCGATCAAGGTACAGCCGGGGCCGAGTGGGAGATCGGCGGCGATGGCCGAAAAGGCTGGAATAAATCCGGCGAGAAGCAGTGAGATACCAGAAAAACGTCCATAAATAAGATACTTAGCTAGCATCATGATGGTCTCCGCAACTATGCGGCCATCATAACGCTTTCCCTGGAACCGACAAGTTTCTTGCGGTTAGTCGTCCATGACAGGCGCTATCGCTCGCCCCAGCAACATGGCCAGGAACCGCTCCCGCCCCGCCTCCGACAACGCCCGGTTGGTCACAAACGGCGGCGTCCGCTCCGGCGATCGCGGGTCCAGCAGAATCCCCCATAAGGGCTCGGCGCTGGTGGGCAGCATGGCGTAGCGCACATCCCCGAGTAGCTCGGGATAATCCGGATGCCGCACCACCATCCCCTGGGAAATTTCCCGGAACCGCGCCGCGTCGCGCCACAGCCGACTGTCTGGCGCCACCCCGGCCAGCGCCGTGTCCGGGTCGAACAGGGGCAGGGACTCGCCCGGATAGACCCGCGCGGTCAGCCCCACATGGATACCGTCCACGTACACCCGGTTGTCCACCACATACACCGAGCGCCACAGCAGCAGGTTGGCGATGGTGGGCTTCACCAGCAACTCGTCCACCGCATGACCCCGCTCCCCGGCCAGTTGCCGGGCCACGCCCGCGGCGCGCTGCTGCTGCACCACGCCGAGGGCCAGATACAGGGCCGCCAGTCCGAGGCCCAGCCGCACCAGCCCGGGCCGGCGGCGCCATAGCGCCAGGATTAACGGCAGCAGCAGCGCCAGGGTGAACAGCGGATCCACCACCGCGATGATGTTCCAGGCCACCGGCTGGTCCGAGAAGGGCCACCACAGCCGGGTGCCGTAGCTGGTGCAGGCATCCAGCACCCCGGCCAGCGCATGACCCAGCAGGGCATAGCCGTAGAGCCGGGGAAAACCCAGCCGACGGCGCAGCAGGGGCCATAGCAGCAGAGCCGCGACCAGCGCCCCCAGCGGCACGAACACCAGTGCATGACTGAAATGGCGGTGGTATTCCAGTACCAGCAGGGGATCGTCGGCGCGGCGGATCAGCACGTCCAGATCGGCCATCAGACCGCTCAGCAGTCCCACGCCCGCCGCCAGCCGGGTGTCACGGGCCGGCGCGGCGGCCGCGGCGAGGCTCGCGCCCAGTATTCCCTGGGTAACGAGATCCATGCTCAGTCGGACGGCTTGTCGGGATCGCCCAGCAGATCCTTCAACCTGTCGAAGGGGCGATGGGTGGCGTTGCCCGCGCCATCGGGCTGGTCCACCCCGCGCCCGTCGTTGTCCACCACCCGGGAGTGTTCGTTGTCGTGGCAGTAGCGGCACAGCAACTCCCAGTTGCTGCCGTCCGGCGGGTTGTTGTCGTGGTTGTGGTCGCAATGATGGACCGTGAGTTCGTGCAGATTGCTCTGCTCGAAACTCCGCCCGCAGCGTCCGCAGACCCAGGGCAGCAGGCGCAGCGCCTGATCCCGGTAGCCCTGCTCGCGAGTCTGGCGCTGGCGCCGGGCCTCGGCCACCACCCGGTCCAGGCGACCGGTGTCGGGTTTGATGCGACGGGAGCGCATGGGCTTATCCTCCGTGGTTCGGTGATGCCCATAGGATAACGGTTCGGCGGCCTCAACAGGGCCAGGGCGCGACGCCGTTTTGGTGAATATCCAGTAACCGCCGGGCCTCCTGTAGGATCGGCGTATCGCGGGCTTCCGGCATGGCCCCGAGGCTGGCCGACAACTGGGCATGGGCCTCCGGCGCCCGCGCCGTGCCCCGCCAGAGTCGCGCCAGCGCCATGGCGGCGCGAAGCTGGAACAGGCCCGCCCGGTGGCGGCGGGCCAGGCGTAGTGCTTCCCGCAATAGCCCGTCGGCTTGGGTGTGCCACGACGGCCTGCCCGTGTAAACCAGTAACAGAGCCTGCAGGCGTAGCAACTCGGCGGCGTGGCAGCCATCCCAACGACTCTCCATGAGTGTCATCACCCGGGTTGCCTCGTCGGGTTGGTGCAGATACAGCAGGGTGTCCACCAGCAGGGCGGCCACCAACCGGGTCAGCGCCGAGGCGCCCCGTGCCTGCAATTCGAGAAAGCTGTCCCGGATCAGGGATACGGCCTGGTGTTTGCCCTGGCGTACCTCGCACCAGCCCTGGTAACACAGGGCGCCGGTGAGCAGTAACTGGAAGCCGTGGTCCCGGCATAGCGTATGGATCTGCTCGGTCAATGGCGGTAGGAGCCGATACTCACCCCGGATCGTCCGGATCTTGGCCAGGTAAATCAGGGCCAGCGCCTCGCCGAAGGGATAATCCAGGTGCCGGGACAACGCCAGAGCGCGTTCGGCGTGGTCCAGCGCGCTGTCCAGCCTGCCCACACAGGCCTGGGCCCAGGCCGCATTGGCCTGACACATGATCCAGGGCAGGGCATGGGCGGGTCTGTCGATGGAAAGCCGGGGTTGCCCGGCATAGAGAACCAGCGCCCGCTCATAGGCCCGGGCAGCCCGGGCGGGACGACCGTGGCCGAGGAACCAGTGACCGGCCACGGCGTGGGTGGTCACCGCTTGGATGATCGCCTGGTCGGTGTGGTTCGCCAGGGTCACCAACTCACGCAGATAGGGACGCTCCGGTGCGGCCTCGCCCCGCAGGACGTAAAACGAGTGAAGGCCCCAGAGCACCCGCAGGCGCTGCTCGGTGGTGCCCACCCGCTGGGCCAGCGTGTGGGCGCATTGCAACGGCCCCAGCAACACCATGGCGGCATCGCCCTGGTGCTGGGCCAGACTCTCGATCCAGCGTAACAGCAGTGCCAACCTGGTAGTGGGCTGCGCCTCGTCGAGGTGATCGAGAATGGCCAGCGCCTGCCGATAGTGCAGCGCCGCTTCCCGGGGGGCGTGACGCGCCCGGGCGGTGTCGGCGCTCAGCCGATGGTAATGAAGGGCCCGAGGCCAGTCCTCGCCGTGCTGGAAGTGGTAGGCCAGTTGCACACCGATGCGCTCGGTGTCCGCGCCGAAGGCCTGCATCAGGCGCCGGGCGATGCGCCGGTGCAGGCTCACCCGACGTCCCAGGGCCAGTTGCCGATAGATGGCTACCCGGTGGCAATGATGGTGGAAGCGATACAGCGTGCTCAGGGTGCCGTCGGGCCAGTGCGCCAGATCCACCTCTTCCATGAGCTGGAGGCGCCGGGCCAGTCCCTCGGCCAGCCGCTCCGCCTGGTCCAGCGCCAGATCCAGACCCGCGGCCACAGCGGCCATGGCGAAACTCGATCCCACCACGCTGGCCACCTCCAGCAGCTGTCGCTGGGGATCGGTCAGGTGGCTGAGTTGATGGGCGATGACCTGGGCGGAGCGTAACGGGATTCGCAATCCGGTGGCGCTGTCGTCCATGGTGGTGTCGGCCAGTGCCCAACCCCGGGGGCCGTCCAGCAATTGCCGGCTATTTAGCAAAAACTCCAGCAGGTCGGTGGCGAACAGGGCGTTACCGCCACTGCGGGTCAGGATGAATTGCACCAGCGCCGGATCCACCAGGCTCTCCAGCCTGGCCCGGGCGTAGTCGCCCAGGGCCTCATGGGACAGCGCCGACAGCGACAGGCTGTGGCGCAGCCCCTGGCGCCCCAGGGTATGATGCAGCCGGCTCAGCGGATCGTCCTCCAGCGCCAGCGCCTCGGGACGGAAACTACCGATAATGAGCATGGGCGAGGGCGTGGGCCGCTGGGCCAGAAACCCCAGCAGTGCCAGGCTGGCGCTGTCGCCCCAGTGCAGATCCTCGACGATCAGGATCAGCGACGTGTCGGTGGCCAGGGTCTCCATCAGCACCGCGAACTCTCGCCACAACCGGGCGGCGCCACCGCTGGCGGAGCTGTCCGGTGCGCTCGCCTCCTGCACCTCGGGCAACTGCGCCAGCCAACCCGGTGCCCGGCGCCGCAGCAGGTGGAGGCCGCGTTGCCTGGGACCTCGCCGGCATAGCTGCACGAGGATCTCCAGGATCGGCTGGAAGGGTTCACCGGGGTTATAGTCCTCCAGGCAATGGCCCTGGAGGATCTGCACCGCCTGTCGGTCCAGGGTTTCCAGGAAGTGCTGGATCAGGGTGGTCTTGCCGGCGCCGGCCTCGCCGGCCACGAACACCAGCCGCCGTTCGCCGCCACGCGCCTGCGCCAGGTGCCGGTGCAGTGTCTCCAACTCCCGCGCCCGGCCCACCACGGGGCGCTGCATCGGATCCTCGGCCATCGGCCGGAAGCGAAAACCGGCGCGTCCCACGGTTTCCAGGTAGCGGGGGGCATGGGCCGCGTCGTTCAGGGCCAGGCGGATATCCCGCAGGCACCCCCGCAGCGCGGCCGGGGTGACATGACCGCCGCGCCACACCGCGTGGATCAACTCCTCGCGGCTCACCACCCGTCCCTGGTGGCGTAACAGATACTCCAGCACCGCCCGGGCCCGGGGCCGCAGGGGAATGATCTGGTGGCCCTGGTGAAGCGAACCCCGGTCCAGGTCGTAGCGGAAGGGACCGAAGTGGATGATGTCAGTCGTCATGGAGAAATATTGTAGGCCACTGGCAGTGGTTGACAGCGAGCGCCCGGGAGGGGTGTAGATACCGATGACCGACCCGGAGAATCCGTTCAGCCGTTAGCGACGCTTCCAGCCTACACCGATTGCCAACGTGGGTCGCGGTGAGAACGGTTCGGTGGCCTCAACGGTGAGACGAGGCGGCGCCGTCATGGCGGATATCCAGTAATGCCTGGGCCTCCCGCAGGATCGGCGCATCCTGGGATTCCGGCATGGCTTGCAGGCTGGCCGATAGCTCGGCACGGGCCTGCGGCGCCCGTGCCGTGCCCTGCCAGAGCTGTACCAGCGCCATGGCGGCGTGCAGCCGGAACAGCCTCGCCCGGCGTCGGCGGGCCAGACACAGGGCCTCGCGCAACGGCCGATCTGCCGCCGCCCGCCGTGAGCGCCCGTCCGTGCGGGCCAGTAACAGACCCCGCAGGCGCAGGGCCTCGGGGGCATGGCAGGCACTCCAGGGCGCCTCCATGAGCGCCATCACCTGGCCAGCCTCGTCGGGTCGGTCCAGGTACAGCAGGGTGTCCATCAGCATGGTGGCCACCAGCTCGGTGAGCACCGTGGCGCCCCGTGCCCGCAATTCGAAAAAGCTGTCCCGGATCAGTGACACGGACTCGGGCTTGCCCTGGCGTGTCTCCCACCAGCCCTGGTAGCACACGGCGCCGGATAGCAAGAGCTGGAAGTCGTAATCCCGACATAGCGTATGGAGTTGTCCGGTCAACGGTGGCACGCGCCCGTGCTCGCCCCGGAGTACCCGGATCTTGGCCAGGTAGAGCAGCGCCAGCGCCTCGCCGAAGGGAAAATCCCGGCGTCGGGAGAGCGCCAGGCCGCGTTCGGCCTGGTCCAGCGCGCTGTCCAGCCGTCCGGCGCCGGCCAGGGCCCAGGCGGTATCGCCGTGGGAGATGATCCATTGCAGGGCATGGGTGGGACTGTCGCTGGAGAGCCGGGGGTTCCCGGCATGGAGGGCCTGTGCCCGCTCATAGACCCGGGCGGCCTGGGCAGGTCGACCGTGGCCGAAAAACCAGTGGTCGGCCACGGCGTGGGTGGCCACCGCCTGGATCATCGCCTCGTCGGTGTGGCGGGCCAGGGCCACCAGTTCGCGCAGATAGGGGCGCTCGGCGGCGGCCTCGCCACGCAGGACGTAAAACGTGTGAATACCCCAGAGCACCCGCAGGCGCTGTCGGGCCGTGCCCACCCGCCGGGCCAGTCCGTAGGCGCGTTGCAACGGCGCCAGCAACACCCCGGCGGCGTCGCCCTGGTGCTGGGCCAGGGCATCGATCCAGCGTAACAGCAGTGCCAGGATGGTGGCGGGTTGCGCCTCGCCGAGCCGGTCGAGGAGGGCCAGCGCCTGCTCATAGTGAAGCGCCGCCTCCCGGGGGGCATGACGCTGCCTGGCGGCATCGGCGCTGAGTCGATGGTAATGCTGCGCCCGCGGCCAGTCCTCGCCGTGCTGGAAATGATAGGCCAGCAGGGCACCGATGCGATCGGCGTGCTCGCCGAAGGCCCCGGCCAGACGCTCGCCGATGCGTCGGTGCAGGGCCACCCGGCGTCCCAGGGCCAGTTGCTGGTAGATGGCCACCCGGTGGCAGTGGTGATGGAAGCGATACAGCGTGCTCAGGGTGCCGTCGGGCCAGCGGGCCAGATCCACCTCCTCCACGAGCTGGAGTCGACGTGCCAGCGTCTCGGCCAGCAACTCCACCTGCTCCAGCGGTAGATCCAGAGCCGCCGCCACGGCGGCCACGGAGAAGCTCGACCCCGCCACGCTGGCCGCCTCCAGCAGGCGTCGCTGGGGGGATTCCAGGCGGCTGAGTTGATGGGCGATGACCTGGGCGGTGCGCGCCGGAATGCTCGACTCGGTGGCGCCCTCGTCCATGGCGGTGTCGGCCAGCGCCCAGCCCCGGGGGCCGTGGAGCAGTCGCCCGCTGTCCTGGAAAAACTTCAGCAGATCGGTGGCGAACAGGGCGTTGCCGCCGCTCTGGGCCATGATGGATTGCACCAGCGCCGGGTCCACCGCGCCGTCCAGCCTGGCCCGGGCGTAGTCGGTCAGCGCCTCGTGGGACAGCGCCGACAGGGACAGGGTGTGACACAGCCCCTGGCGCCCCAGGTTATGCTTCAGGCGGCTCAGCGGATCGTCCTCCAGCGCCAGCGCCTCGGGGCGGAAACTGCCGATGACGAGCATGGGCGAGGGCATGGGCCGCTGGGCCAGAAACCCCAGCAGACCCAGACTGGCGCTGTCGCCCCAGTGCAGATCCTCCACGATCAGGATCAGGGGCGTGTCGGCGGCCAGGGTCTCCATCAACACCGCGAACTCCCGCCAGAGCCGGGCCGGGTCGCCGCTGGCGGCGGGCGCGGGGCTGTCCGGTGCGGCCGCGTCGCGCAACTCCGGCAACTGGGCCAGCCAGCCCGGTGCCCAGTGGCTTAGTAGTTGCAGACCGCGCCGATCGGGGCCGCGCCGGCCCAGCTGGACCAGGATCTCCAGGATTGGCAGGAAGGGCTCGCCCGGGTTGTAATCCTCCACGCACTGGCCCCGGAGGATCCGCGGGCGGCCGTCGGTGAGGTTCTCCACGAAGTGCTGGATCAGGGTGGTCTTGCCGGCGCCGGCCTCGCCCACCACGCACACCAGCCGGCGCTCGCCCGCCCACACCCGATCCAGGTGCCGGTGCAGGGTTTCCAGTTCCCTTGTCCGGCCCACCACGGGGCACTGCAGCGGCTCTTCCACCGTCAGCCGGAAGCGAAAGCCGGCCCGTCCCACGGTCTCCAGATGGCGAGGGGCATGGGCATCGTCGTTCAGGGCCAGACGGATGTCCCGCAGACACACCCGCAGCGCGATGGGGGTGACATGACCGCCGCGCCACACCGCGTGGATCAATTCCTCGCGGCTCACCACCCGCCCCTGGTGTCGTAACAGATAGTCCAGCACCGCCCGACTCCGGGGTCGCAGGGGAATGGTCCGGTGGCCCTGGCGGAGCGAACCCCGGTTCAGGTCGTAGTGGAAGGGACCGAAATGGATGATATCGGTGGTCATGGAAACATATTGTAGGTCACTGGGACCGTTGGAAAGCGATCACCCGGAAGAAACCTGCCGATACCATGTCGATACACGGTCGCCGGTGGCAGGCGGCTAGGTTAGACTGGCGCCAGAATCCTGTCGAGTCACCACCGAGTCGCCCCGCCCATGACCACCCTCCTGGAAATACTCCGCCCCGACGACTGGCACCTGCACCTGCGCGACGGCGCCATGCTCTCCGCCGTGCTGCCCTGGACCGCCCGGGTGTTCGGCCGCGCCATCGTCATGCCGAACCTGAAGCCGCCGGTGCGCACCACTATGGAGGCGCTGGCCTACCGGGATCGGATCCGCGCCTGTCTGCCGGTGGATCATCCGTTCGAGCCGCTGATGACCAGTTATCTCACGGATAATGCCGACCCGGCGGATCTGGGGAGCGGCTACCAGCGTGGGGTGCTGGCGGCGGCGAAACTCTACCCGGCGGGGGCCACCACCAACGCCGAGCACGGCGTCACCGATATCCGTCGGCTGGATGGGGCGCTGGATACCATGCAGACCCTGGGCATGCCGTTGCTGGTACATGGCGAGGTGACCGACCCGGAGGTCGACGTGTTCGACCGTGAGGCGGTGTTCATCGAGCGGGTGCTGGAGCCGCTGCGGCGACGTTTTCCGGCATTACGGGTGGTGTTCGAGCATATCACCACGGCCGATGCCGTGGATTACGTGAAATCCTCGGAGGCGGGACTGGCCGCCACCATCACCCCCCATCACCTGATGATCAACCGTAATGCCCTGTTCGCGGGGGGATTGAGGCCCCACCACTACTGCCTGCCGGTGGCCAAGCGCGAGCGCCACCGATTGGCCCTCAGGGCGGCCGCCACCAGCGGCGACCGGCGGTTTTTTCTGGGTACCGATTCGGCGCCCCACCCGCTACATCTGAAGGAGACCGACTGCGGTTGCGCGGGCATTTTCAACGCTCCCACCACGCTGGGTTGCGTGGCGGAGGTGTTCGAGGAGGAGGGTGCGCTGGAGAAACTGGAGGGCTTCTGCTCCCGCCATGGACCGGCTTTCTACCGGCTGCCGGAGAACACCGACCGTATCACCCTCACCCGGGAGGTGGACGAGGTCGTGCCCCGGGAGGTGGAGACCGGGGACGGCGAGCGGGTGCGGGTATTTCCGGACCGGGCGAGTCGCTGGCGGGTGACGGCGGGGCTGCGCTGAGGACGGATCGGCGCTACTCCACGAACCGCTCGATGGCCTCACGGTTGGTCCAGGACCACACCTTGGCGGCGGCCTCGGCCCTGGGTAGCCAGAGATAGTCGGTGTGCTCGTCGGAATTGAGCATCACCGGCACCCGGCCGGGCAGTCTCAGCCGATACACGTGTTCCACGTTTTCGGTCACATCCGGCCCGTAGCGCACCCGCCACTCGGGCCTGATGACGAAGCGGTTGCTCACCGCGCAGGACGCCAGCCCCTCGTCCACCAGCCCGGTCTCCTCCATGAGTTCCCGGCGGGCGGTGTCCAGCGGGTCGTGTTCCTCCCAGCGCATGCTGCCGGTCACCGACTGCCAGAAATCCAGCGGGTGGGTGCGGTGCAGCAGCAGCACGTCCAGATCCGCGGTGTAGACCACCACCAGCACCGACTCCGGACGCTTCAGGGGCTTCTCGGCCATGACTCAGGGGGTCCGGCGCAGGCGGATGTTCAGTTCCCGGAGCTGGAGTTCGGAGACCGGCGCCGGCGCCTGGGTCATGGGATCGGCGGCTGTCTGGGTCTTGGGGAAGGCGATCACCTCGCGGATGGAACGGGCACCGGCCATCAGCATGACCAATCGATCGAGACCGAAGGCGATGCCGCCGTGGGGTGGGCAGCCGTACTTCAGGGCGTCCAGCAGGAAGCCGAACTTGCTGCGGGCCTCGCTCTCGTCGATGCCGAGAATGTTGAACACCGCGTTCTGCATTTCCTGGCGGTGGATACGCACCGAGCCGCCGCCGAGTTCGGTGCCGTTCAGCACCATGTCGTAGGCCCGCGATACGGTGTTGCCGGGATCGGCGCGCAGCGCCTCCGCGTCGTCCACCCGCGGTGCGGTGAAGGGGTGGTGCAACGCGTTCCAGCGCTTCTCCTGGAGATCCCACTCGAACATGGGAAAATCCACCACCCAGAGAATCTGCCAGTCCTCCTGCACCAGCCCCATGTCCTGACCCACCTTGAGGCGTAGCGCCCCGAGGGAGTCGTTCACCACCGTGGTGGCGCCAGCGCCGAAGAAGATGAGGTCGTTGGCCCCGGCGCCGGTACGCCTGAGGATCTCGCCCACCACGTCATCGGGGAGAAACTTCAGAATGGGCGATTGCAGTCCCTCGCGACCCCTGGCCGGGTCGTTGACCTTGATGTAGGCCAGTCCCTTGGCGCCATAGCGGGAGACATAATCGGTGTACTGGTCGATCTCCCGGCGGGTGAGGCGACCCCCGTCCGGCACGTGCAACGCCGCCACCCGCCCGCTGGGGCTGTTGGCAGGCTCGTTGAAGACCTTGAAATCCACCGCTCCCATGAGGTCAGACAGTTCCACCAGTTCCAGCGGGATGCGTAGATCCGGCTTGTCGGAGCCGTAGCGGGCCATGGCCTCGGCGTAGGTCAGGCGCGGAAAGGGGTCGGGCAGTTCCACCGCCAGCACCTCGCGAAACAACGCCCGCACCATCCGCTCCATCAGGTGGTTGATGCCCTGCTCGTCGAGAAAGGCCGTCTCGATATCCAGCTGGGTGAACTCCGGCTGGCGGTCGGCGCGCAGATCCTCGTCGCGGAAACAGCGCGCGATCTGGTAGTAGCGATCATAGCCCGCCATCATCAGCAACTGCTTGAACAGCTGGGGCGACTGGGGCAGGGCGAAGAAGCTTCCCGGATGGGTGCGGCTCGGCACCAAATAATCCCGCGCCCCCTCGGGGGTGGCCTTGGTGAGCATGGGCGTCTCGATGTCGATGAAGCCCTCGGCGTCCAGAAAGGCCCGTAGCGCCCGGGTGATGCGAGCCCGGAGCATGAGCTTCTGCTGCATCTCCGGGCGGCGCAGATCGATGTAGCGGTAGCGCAGCCGCACCTCCTCGGATACCGCGTCGTCGTCCAGCTGGAAGGGCGGGGTCTCGGCGGCGTTGAGAATCTCCAGTTCCCTGGCCAGCACCTCGATCTTGCCGGTGGGCAGCTCCGGGTTCATGGTGCCCTCGGGGCGCAGCCGCACCCGGCCGCGGATGTGCAGCACGTACTCGTTGCGCGAGCGATCGGCGTTGGCGAACGCCTCCGGGGTGTCCGGGTCGATCACCACCTGCACCAGACCCTCCCGATCCCTGAGGTCGATGAAGATCACGCCGCCGTGGTCGCGGCGCCGGTGTACCCAGCCACACAGGCTGACGGTCTGGTCCAGGAGGGTCTCGGTCACATGACCGCAATAATGACTGCGCATGGTGTCGATCCGGTGAATTGGAAAGGGACAGAGGGGCACAAAAAAACGGCCAGGGACCGGAAATGGTACGGTTCCTGGCCGTTTATCGCAACCGCACAACGGGCCGGGAAGCCCGCGCTTCAGGCGGCCTTGGTATCGCCGGACTTGGCGGTCTTGGTCTCGGACTTGGTCTCGGACTTGGTCTCGGCCTTGGTCTCGGCCTTGCTCTCGGACTTGGTCTCGGACTTGGTCTCGGACTTGGTCTCGGCCTTGGTCTCGGATTTGGTCTCGGCCTTGCTCTCGGCGCCGCTTTCCACCAGATTCTTCTTCTTGTCCGCTCCGGACTTGAAGTCGGTCTCGTACCAGCCGCCGCCCTTCAGCCGGAAACCGGCCGCCGACATGATCTTCTTCAGGGACGGGGTCTGGCAGGCGGGGCAGTCGGTGAGCAGCGGATCGGAGATCTTCTGCAGGGCTTCCAGTTCGTGGCCGCAATCGTCGCAGCGGTACTCGTAAATAGGCATGGATGGATCCTCATCGGCCAGGGGCAGTGACTAACAACCGCACAAGCTTATGGGGGCATTCGGCGAAAAAAACAAGGGCTAACGGGTAAAAAACCGCCATGTCACGGCACCCTCAACTGGCCATCTGCGGGTTTCGCCAGCTTCGCAGGAAATCCAGCCTTCCGGCCAGCAGCATGGCCACCGGGCGGGTGGGCTCGGAGCGCTCCAGCATGATCTTCACCACCGCCGTCATGGGGGTGGCCAGAAACATTCCCACCACCCCCCAGATGGTGCCCCAGAGGATCAGGCTCAGCATCACCGCCACCGGATGCAGATCCAGCGAATGTCCCATCAGCCGCGGCTCCAGCACGTTGCCCAGCAGAAACTGCACCGAACCCGGCAGGGCCAGCGCCAGCACCACCAGGCTCGCCGACAGTTGCGGGTCGAGCAGCACCACCGGCAGTGGCAGCACGGTGGCGATGATCGAACCCACGCTGGGAATGAAATTCAGCAGGAAGGCGAACAGCCCGAACACCATGGCCAGATCCACCCCGAGAATCCACAGGATCAGCCCGGTGAGGAGGCCGGTCATGGACGACACCCCCACCTTCACCAGGATGTAGCGGCGGATCTGGTTCTCCACCTCGCCGAGAAACCCGCCCCGGGCGGTGGGGTGGGTGCCACCGCCCAGGAACATGAAACCGATGAAGATCAGGATCAGGATGCCCTGGGACAGCACCCCCAGCATGGCGCCGGCCACCCGCACCAGCATGTTGCTGATGCGGGTGCCCAGCATCCTCAGGGCATCGCCGCCACTCACCGCCTCGGTGGCGGTGCCCACCGCCGCCGGGTCCAGGGATTCGGCCGGCATCGGCCGGGTCCAGGCCGCCACCGTGCCCTCGGGCAGGATGCCCAGGGTGGGTAGCCAGCGACCGGCCAGATCCGCCAGCGCCTCCAGCCGTTGCTGGTAGACATCGGCGTTGGCCACCAGTTGGCTCACCGATATCGACACGATCCGCGCCACCGCCACCATCAACAGCACGGTGATCGTCAGGGTGGCGCCGATGGCCAGCCAGCGTGGTAGATGCAACTGGCGTTGTTGTACCTCCACCAGCGGCACCAGCGCATAGTAGATGAACAATGCCAGCACGAAGGGCACCAGCACCGCCCGCAACCAGAACAGCGCAAGCGCGGTGGCAAAAGCGGCCAGGATCAGCAGGCAGACGGTCTGGATATGGCGTTCCTGTTCGGTCATCGGTGAGGCTCCGGCGGCTCGGCGAGAGAGGGATAGCGGACGTGGGGCGCCCCATGGGTTTATGCTACTATGCCGGCGCTTTTTCCAGCCCCTGTTTCGTTTGCCCAGGATGTCACGCCCATGACCGAGATCGATTACGAACAAGCCCGTTTCAACATGATCGAACAACAGATCCGTCCCTGGGAGGTGCTGGATTCGCGGGTGCTGGATGTGCTCGGCAGTGTGCCCCGGGAGGACTACGTGCCGGCGCGTTACCGGGCGCTGGCCTTCACCGACGTGGGGATCCCGCTGGGCCACGGCGAGGTGATGATGAATCCCAACGTGGAGGGACGGTTGCTTCAGGCGGTGACCATCAGGCCCGATGACCGGGTGCTGGAGGTGGGCACCGGCAGCGGTTTTCTCAGCACCTGTCTGGCGCGCCTCGGCGGCGAGGTCACCAGCGTCGATATCCGCCCGGAATTCACCAGCGCCGCCGCCGACAAGCTGCGCCGCCACGGCGTGGAGAACGTACGGCTGGAGACCGGCGACGCGGCCCGCGACTGGGGCGATCGGCGCTTCGACGTGGTGGTGCTCAGCGGCTCCCTGCCGGAGCTGTTCGAGAGCTGGAAGCAGCGGTTGGCGGTGCGGGGCCGGCTGTTCGCCATCGTCGGCGGGCCGCCGGTGATGGAGGC
>JGI12109J20283_10190690_pt1 | contig 13632 bp, 12 predicted proteins | sample ElkSlonscriptome_12_FD_20283 | JGI IMG/M metagenome (IMG submission 20283) | reverse complement strand
ACGGTACTCATTACCTCGGTCACGATCGGTATCGCACTCTTGGGGTATGTACTCGCGACGAGTCTCTGGGTACGTGATGTCATCATACTCTGGCCCGAGGTTGTGCTGCTCACTATCCCGATCAACCTGCTGCTCGGCCGCTACTTCGGCCTGCGCCTTGCGGAGCTCTTCCGCTTCAAGACACTCGAGTCCTATGGCAGTGAGTAAACAGCCATTGGGGATGAACGCCCGCAACTACCTCTATATCCGCCCGCACAATAGGCGGCGTGCAAAGGAGTACGCGGACGATAAACTCAAGACCAAGCGGAGGCTGCTCAAGCACGATGTACCAACACCAGGGCTCCTTGCCGTGTTTTCCTCGTTACGAGATGTGCGGAACTTTGATTGGACGAAGATGTCGGAGCGCTTTGTGTTGAAGCCAGCCCGTGGGTATGGTGGCGGCGGCATCACGGTTGTGGGGAAGTGGAATGGTACGCAGGGCCGTAGCTCAGGTGCTGATATTACAGTGCGTGAGCTTGAGGCAGAGATCTTCAGTATTCTTGATGGCGCGTACTCGCTCGATAATCTTCCCGACGTCGCATTTCTTGAGGAGCGTGTGGTGGTCGCGAGTACGTTTCGGAAGCTCGCCAAAAAAGGTGTGCCTGACATCCGCATCATTGTGATGCGCGGTGTGCCGGTCATGGCCATGCTCCGCTTGCCGACCGAAGGGAGTCACGGGAAAGCAAACCTACACCAAGGTGCGCTCGGGCTTGGGATAGACCTGCGAACCGGCATCACGACGAAGGCGGTGTTTTATGGGGAACTAGTGGCATATATTCCGGGTACGAAGACAAAAGTGCGTGGTGTCAAAATACCAGAATGGGAGAAGGTGTTGGATATTGCGGCAGCCGCCGCGGAGGCGTCGAACTTAGGCTACGCTGGGATCGATGTGGTCATCGACGAGAACCGGGGGCCGCTAGTGCTCGAGGTGAACGCGCGTCCGGGACTTCAGATACAGATCGCAAACGGCGCGAGCTTACGGACACGGCTGGAGCGTATCGAGGACATGAAGATACCTTCGCGTGAGTATGGTATCGAACTCGGGAAGAAGCTGTTTGCAGAGACGGCGCTCTCTGAGGTGCCGGAGGCGAACAATGTGCTGCATGTGGTAGAGAAGGTGACGGTGTACGGGCCGAAAGGCAAGAAGACCGTGCTCGCCAAGGTAGACACCGGTGCATTTCGCACCGCACTCGACAGCGCGCTTGTCGATGAGCTGGGGATAGATCCGCACCACAAAGAGGTGCAGGTGCGTTCAGGGTCGGGGAATCAGATGCGTAAGACTGTACGGCTTACGTTCCGTATGCGCGGAAAAGATATCAACACGATTGCATCCTACAACGATCGTACGCATATGCGTTTTCCGATGATCATCGGTCGCAAAGATCTCAAAGGTTTTCTCGTAGATCCGACCGCGCACCCAGAGGACTTGCAGTAGCATTGTGGTGCCGGGTTTCTTCCTATCTCCTTAAATATGGACTTCGTAAATCCATATTTAAGAGCGGGGTAAACACTCTATGCTCTCGGACACCAAGTTAAACACCATACAACATCAACGTGTCCTGAATTCAGTTCAGGATCTAGTCGTGTGGGGCTCGAGTGGTGCAGTGTGTGCGCGTGCGTGTCAGCTGCAAGATTGTGTGGTATAGTAGTCCGCATATTGCTGGGTCATCTGGTGGTATGGAAACCATACGGACTGCGCTGGCTCAGAAATGAGCAAACATGTGTTCTTTGTTTTGTGTATTGTGTTGCCAGGTCGTCTAATGGTAGGACAACGGATTCTGGCTCCGTTTATCTAGGTTCGAGTCCTAGCCTGGCAGCACAGCACACAAGAGAACACATGTTTACTCATTTCTCTCACTCGCTTGTCCGTAGAATGCGGGTTTCTGGCATCTGTCACCGGGGTTCGAATCCCTGCCCGGCAGCTAGTACAGGTTAGCCCCCGAAGTGAATAGCTTTGGGGTTTTATCTGTACTTTGCCAGCAGGGATTCGAACCGAGGCGGCGTGAAGTCCGACGAAACGAAGTGGAGTAGGAGTCGCCGAGTGGGGGTCGAGAAAGCGAGGTCTCAGCGAGCCAGAGGTACGCAGGCGATCCGCCCGCGCGTTCGGGCGGAGAGACCCGCGAGCGTGACCGAATCCCTGCCCGGCAGCTCAAAGCGGTTGTATCCTTTACGGATGTTCTTGAGTAGAGCTGCCGGGCGAGAAGTGCGTTTATGCACATAAGAAGAGGAGGAATGATACTGTAAAGCACGTATAGCCAATCTGTAGTATCATTATCTTCTATGAAAAAACAACAAATTCTATTTGTGGGCGGCATTATCATGGTGCTCATTGTGGTGGCGGTGTTCTTAGGTACACAGTCAACCACGACAGAGCTTGGTGAGACGGTTCAGCAAGTTTCGACCCATGAGCCCGTCGATATCGTTCTCGACTTTTATGGTGACTGGCTCCAGGCGGCGAATGCTGACAATACCGACCCATACCAAGCAGGACTCGTCGATGAGCCACTTTTAGCGAGCACGCTTCGCACTCGATTATCAGAAGTGCACGGTGCTGAGGGAATTGATCCGGTCCTATGTCAGCCGGAGACGCCGACACGAATTGCGAGCCGTCGGGTGTACGAAGCTGACGACATGGTACAGCTCCTTGTGTTCTCTAAAGAGCCACGCCAGCAAGGTCAATCCATCGTAACATTGAAGCGCCAGGGTGAGGGTTGGTACATTGAGGATATTCAATGCGCGCAGGAAAGTGTAGCGGGAGATAGTGAGTATACATTCGAAGCAAGCGGCGTCCTGTTGAAAGAGAGTGTTCCCAAACCCTTTGATTCAACTGTGTGGCACCTGGGGTACACCGAGAATGATGTGTACGTCAAGGTGGTACCGATCATACTTGATGCTGAGAGCGTCTGTGTCGATGGGACAGGCACCGAATCTACGTGTGACGCATCGCAGTTTGTTGAGGTTACTCAGGTCGCATTGCAGGGTGACATGACCGAAGCGGGTGTACTGGTGAAGCGCCTTACCGTGCTCCAATAGTGGCGCGGAAACTTTGACCGTGTTGCCTTACTGGTACTGAATGTAGATCGGCTTTGGGTCGAGTTCGAGAACTTCGTCGGGGGTAAAGATGCCGGTGCTCGGTGGTTTGAGGTCGTTCTTGTAGAAGATCTTAACGCCAGTGAATTGCACCGGCTCCGGTGCAAGAATATGGTTGTACGTGCCACGCTTCTTTGGTCGCGAGCCCCAGCCGTCCATATGCATCACGACTTGTACCTCGGGAGTCGGTCTGATGTCCTGGTATTTCGTTACCATCTTCTGAGTGAAGCGATGAATGACGAGCACCTTAGGGGGGAGTTCGTGTTCACGGACGATATCGCTCAGATAATTGATAACGTAGTTGATGTCCTTGGCATCGTAGGTACCGATCACCGTGCCCGGCGGGTCGCCGGACTTCATCGAGAATTCTGGATCAATGCCGAGGTGTACGTCTGGTCGCTCGAGGAACGCTTTGATCTTTGGCAACTCGCGTTCTATCGTGCTGAGTCCCACCTGGAGGTCGAGGAAAAGTATACCATCTATCTCCTGTGCCATATTGTACGCTTTCTCGATTTCGCTATCGGGCATCATGGCACGGTACATGCCGTCCGCTCCGGCATCTGCCTGTGCCACCATGGCAATGTAGTGTATAGCCGGCATGACCGGAGTGTTCGGATCGGCAGCCTCCCATGCTTTCACGTTATCCCGAAGGTGTGCGAGTACCTCCTCAGGTTCGTATTCGCCGAGGATGCCCATGCGGGTCGAGTAGAGGTTGCCGTAGTAGGCGATAATGCGTTGGAACGGCAAGATTGCGCCGCCGTGCGGGTAGGGGGCTGCCGGGGGGTACAGTGCGCCGTCAACCGTCACATTGGTACCGCTTGCGTGTACCAAGTCGGAGATGGTCTTTGTGGTCGTACTTATGGTGCCGTCAGGGTTCGTGGTTGTTGCGGTTATAGGAGTGGGTGGGGTGTAGTGTGCGAGAGAGAGGAGTCGTTCGTCGTACTCTTCTTTGTCGAGCGGTTTAGGCCATGTCGGTTGCGACGTCGGGGGTATGACCGGTGTGGTCGTTGCTTTAGGTGTTGAGGTTGAGGTAGTCGTGGGCGGTTTGTAGTGATGGGTGTTCGCACCGATCTTTGATATGCCAAAGAAGAGTAGTACACCCAAGCCAATCGCAAATGCAAAAAGGCCAGTGTAGAGTACGATCTGACGTGCTATCGATGGTCGTTTTCTACGTGTCATGCTCAAACATAATAGCATGCTGTCCTGCAGTCTGCCTGTGTTAGGTGGTTCGCATGTGCTTGTGTGGTAGTATGTGTGTACAACTAACCACACCGATTAATTATGAATACACATAGTAGCATGCACACCGGTATCCGTATGGTACTCGTCCTCGGATTTGCCATCTTCCTGTTCGGCTCCGCAGTAGTTGCTCAGGCGAAGGGGGTTACGTACGACGATATTGTTGAATTGTACGTGGGGCTTAGGATCATGAACGGTGAGAGCGCAGAAGATGCGCGTCTGATCAACACGGAGCTGAGCCCGTGCCTTTCGTTGGAGGGTCTGGTGGAGATCTATATCGAGCACGGTTTCATCTACCCGGATAAGCTTGACGAAGCGCGGGCGGCGGTAGAAGGTGTTGATGATGCACACGACAGAGCGTTGTGCGAGGTAGCGTATCGGGTCAACAGACCTGGTGTATACCGTGCCTACGAGCGGTACCAAGAAGCACGTCATATGTGGAACTATGAACAAGCGCAACGTGTGCATGCGCGGACACGTGTATGTACCCGTGCGTTGTACCGTGGACACACTGGTGGCATGGCACGTCTCTGTGATAGTGCTGCATCTCACCTACCAAAAGGCTAGGGATACAAGCGGAGTACAACAGGTGGTATAGGTCGGTACGATACCACATTGGTCAGAGATTGATCTGATGGTGCACAGCTACTCTGTCTCTGTACGCCAGCATGCCCGACAGAGGCCTACTCACCGAAACTACATGTGTCGCGAATTGGCGTGCGGGAGGGGTGGCGTGTGTGTGACTACTCAGGCAACACGCGCAGTGCATCGTTGAAGCGATTGATGTAGTTGAAGAGACCAATCACTGCTGTTAGCTCGACAAGCTCCTCGTCAGTGAAGTGCTTCTTTACTCGAGTCATGAGTTCCTCAGGCACCGCATACGCTTTCTCGGTGACTATCGCGGCGAACTCAAGTGCGACACGCTCGCGCTCATCTTCAGTTTCGCTGATATGTGCGATTGCGTCGTCATCGAGGCCAAACTGTCGGAGGTGTGTGTTCGTGACGTCGACACAGAACTCGCACTTGTTGAGCATGGATACTTGGTTTGCCACTTTCCACTTGAGGAGAGAGGGGAGTGGTGCATTGTCCATGGTGGCACGGAACATAGCGAAGAAGCCAACGAGTATATCTTCACAGTTTGCCATAACCTGCATCCACTTCGGCACTTGTTTGCCGCTTTGGAGAAAGTTTTCGTAGAGTATTTTTGCATCTCCTTTTACTTCTTCCGAAGAGACGAGGCAGACTGCAGGGTCGAGGGACATAGTGGATTTGTTATGAGTATGAGCGCAGTATAGCACATCCGTCGTCCTGGACGTGCGGTGTCGTTGCGGGTTAGCAGGGAAGTGTCGGGGATTGTGGGTACTGGGCACATGTAGCTCATGGGTTTTAGGAGAGGAAAAACATAATGACACGAGTTTTGTTTGACCAATGTGGTATATATGATACAACGCAGGTAGTTCTGTACCACGAAGGATGAATACCGATGAACTCACTATGCTGCGCCGGAGCGTTGCTGCTACTCGTGTTCGTACCCCCCTTGCTGCTGTACTGTGTGTATCAGCGCAAGCGGTGGCGTCATGTGATGGATCGTGACCGTATGACGGGTCTGCTCAATGAGTCGGGTCTGATGGAGCAAGCACGAACGCTCGTAGCACGACTGCCTCAGTCGTCGGACGACCGACGTGCAGATCGGACACAGTTTGTTGTTGCCTACATGGACTTGGATGGCTTCAAGAAACTCAATGATACGTATGGACACGATGTCGGTGACAAGAGCCTCTGTATATTTGCAGAGAGTTTGTCTAGGGAGCTTCGAAGTGGCGAAGACCTTATTGCACGTGCCCACAGTGCCGGAGACGAATTCATTGCCCTGCTTGTAAACAGCAGCACAGAGAGGGCACGTGCTGCCTTGTCTCGTGTCGAAGATGACTATCTTCAGGGCCTTGATCAGCAAAGTATCAATCGTGCCGGCAACGGAGTTTCGTATGGTTGCGTACATAGTCGTGAAGAGATGGCGACGTTGTCAGAACTTCGTGCAGAGTCTGCGGAAGACGCACTTAAATACTTGCTCCGTATTGCTGAAGAACGGATGCGACATGCCAAGCAAGAGAAGGGTGCCGCGCGGTAGTGTCTTCGTGTACACCCCTGTCGGTTGCGGCAGGGGTGTTATTGTTTTGAATATGATTGCATGCGAGGTTATCGGCACAAGGAAGGGCTGCAGCCGTCCATCCAAACCCTGCCTACTTGTCCGAACGGTCTGATGGAAGCCAGACAAACCGCTGTTCTGAGTTTGCCGCAAAGGGGTCGTATGCACAGCTTCTGCATTAGCTAGAAGTACCTGTTCACACGTTCGTCATTTCCGTGTAGGCGGGTTCTAGGGGTGTAGACACACTCTCCCGGATCCTCGATCGAGTTGATGATGACGATCGGACGTTACGTGGCTCATTCCGTAAGATGTCGGGGAATGTGAGTAGTTACAACTAGAACCCTAGACAAATACAAAGCACATAGTATAATAATCATATTTCATACTAAAAAATGACCATGACCCGCCACGTATCCTTAGTTGCACTGACCTTCATGTTCGCCATTCTTTCTGTGCCATGTGCCTTAGTGTCAGCTTCGTATACGTATGCAGGTAAGACGTTTGATACAAAACGAGAGTACCTTGCGTACGTGCAGGAGTATCTTCGTGTGTGGCGTGAGCTGCATGGAGTCGAGAATACGGACACTACAGAGGTGGAAGAAGAGACAAAGAGCAGCAGGACTACTACTCGTGCCGTTCGGTCACACGAAAACTTTTCCGTGCGCACCGGCACCGTAGACGATCAGGGTGGTGGTGCGGCACAGTTGAACGGTCGCATTCGCTTTGATAGCGCGCGCACGCTGACATTATGGTTTGAGTATGGCCCAAGCGGTGGCGGTAAGGCGCTGCAAACGCAACCCGAGGTTCGTACGCGCGCCCAGTTTGGTAGCACCAAGTTTGACCGACCGGTGCGCGCCCTCACACCCGACACTCTGTACGTGTATCGCATGGTAGGTGAAAACGAGCAAGGAGAGCGATACCGCGGTCAGTGGCGGACGTTTCGCACAAAGCCAGATCATCGCAATGAGGACTCGTTGGTCAATGTTGAGACACGTGGCGCGAGTCAGGTGGACGAAGACCGTGCAACACTCACCGGCACCGTTCGACTTGAAGACGGTCGTGGCGGGTACGTGTGGTTTGAGTATAGTGATGAGGAAGGTGATGTTTCGCTCGACGAGACACGTCCTGTGCGTGTCTATCCCGGGGTAGGTAGGACATACGCTGCGCCCGTCCGCGGGCTCGATGCGAGCACTCGATACTATGTACGTGCCGTCGGTGTTGATATGGATGGGGTGCGGAACTTTGGCACGATTAGATATTTCACGACGAAGCGTGATGTAGAGAACGAGAGACCGCGACTCACCCTGGACAGGGCAACTGATGTTACGTCTTACAATGCAACACTTTCCGGCTCAATCGATATGAATGACTTCCGAAACGGCCGAGTGTTTTTCCTGTATGGTGAATCTCGAGAAGCTATTGCCGAGGTGCCGCAACGGTACGATCAGTACAGTAGGATTCGGACCGATGGTGACAATCTGCAAAAGGTGCTTGTCGATACTGACCTCGATCGGTTTGATGAGTACTCGACCGAGCTCTACAATCTCGACCTCGATACGCGCCACTACTATGCACTAGGTGTTGAGTACGAGAACGAGTACAACGATGAAGTGCTGTTGCTTAGTACCATACGATACTTTGCGACAAAGGACGGGCGGTAAGCTACACTGGGTGCCGGTCTGCAACTGGAGTACCTGTTCCCACGCATGCTATAGCGGGCACCATGGCAACAGCAAAACCATTCCTGATTCTCCAGCTTCGTCCCGAGGACGAGACTGCAAATGCTGAGTTTCGCACATTTTTGCTGCACGGTGGTCTCCATCCGCATGAAGTGCACCGTGTCCGCATGGATCAAGAAGTGATGCCGACGGTAGACCTGATGCATACAGTGGCATCATTATCGGCGGCGGTCCTTGGAGCGTGAGTGATCCGATAGAGAAAAACCACTGTACAGCAAGCCGCTGAATCCTCACTCGATGCGCTGCTGCGTACGGTCGTTCTGCGCGACACGCCGTTATTTGGTAACTGCTATGATATTAGTATGCTTGTGCGTGCGATGAGTGGTGCGGTGTCCACGGAACGGTATGCTGAGCCGGTTGGTGGGGTGTGACACTTTGTGACAGAGGAAGGCGTGCGAGATCCGCTGCTTTGGGATCTACCGAGTAGCTTTGCAGCATACTGTGGACATAAAGAAGCAGTACAAACTGTGTCTGAGGGTGCAGTGATCCTGATGCGGTCTGAGTCGTGTCCCGTGCAAATGGTCCAATTCGGCAAAATTGTCTACGGTGTACAGTTTCATACTGAGCTCGATGTGCTGGGGCTCGATATCCGCATCGACGTGTACAAAGACCACGGATACTGTCCACCATCAGCGGCAGATTCACTCAAACAGATGGCGAGAGAGTATGATGTGACAGTGCCAATGGAGATACTCAGGCGCTTTGTCACGCGTGCGCGTACGTCCTGATCGCAGTGTGTAGATGGTGGACTATTTTCAGAACTACTCGTGTTCTGTTGTGTTCGGCTGTCCCAGCCGAGCCCAGAGGTTGGTCATGGGGCAGGTGCCGGTGAGTCCCGAGCGTACGAGGCCGATGCCCATCATGGCGGGGAAGATGAGCGGGTACCATACCTGCAGGTACCAGTATGCTGCAAGTGATAGCAGAATAATGGTGCCGACCGTAAGATGTGTTTTTCGTTCTGGTGACATGGCATTTGTGTGGTTGTGGTTAATCGACCGCCAATGCAGCCAGTGCTTCTTTGATGTTCTCGCTACGCTCTGGCTCCGGTAGGGCGTTGCATGCACTGATGCGTTCACCGATGTAGAGCTCGCTCACCTTCCGCAGGGCACTCCGCGCCGCCTTGATTTGTGAGACGACCTCCTTGCATGCGTGCGCATCATTGTCCGCGAGCATGCGTTTAACCGCTTCAATCTGACCGATCGCACGGTTCAGACGGTGTTCCATTGCTGCCTGGAGTGCAGGTTCGATCTGGTGTAGCTCATTCATGTCCATAGAGTATACCCTGCTGGGTATACCCGTGTCAATACGAGTTTAACATTGTAAAATATGTAATAATACCGCTTGACATACATATACCCCATAGTGTATATATAGCAACCATGACGTCATCCATGCTTAAACATATACATACCCATCGCACACGCTATGCCGCAGCCTCGGTGTTGCTCGGTGTAGTGTTTGTCGTTCTTGGTGTGATCACACGTGATCCGGCCGTAGAACATGTCTACGAATCAATGACACACACCTACGTACTTGCTCATGCAAGCTCAGTTCCGCTCACGATCGAAGGTGTATATGTGCCACGAAATGACGCGGTCATCGCAGCGAATAGGAGTGGCAGACTCTCAGAAGTGCGGGTGACCGAGGGTGATGTGGTGGAACGAGGCGATGTGCTTGCGGTAGTGGATGCACGTGTCATGCGGGCTGAGCGTGTGGCACTGGTTGCGCAGATTACACGGCAGCAGCGTGAACGCGCTATGCAGGAGATCGTAGCGGCGGGGAGTGTGGGTGTTGCGGAAAAGTCGCTTGCGGGTTCAACAGAGACTGCGCGGACTGCGCGCGACACTGCGGTATCGGGGCTAGCTGAAGCGCGTGCCGGACTTCTCGCGAGTGTTGAGGCTGGGTATCTTTCGGCAACTGAAGCACTCGACTTTCTTGCAGACACATCCCCACTTAACAATAGCGAGGTGCGAGCACTGCGGCTTGCTGCGGTAGAGACGGTCGCAGGTAGTGCAGGGGGCACGTACCTTGGCGGCGCGTTGCGTACCGGGGGTGATCAAGACGGCCTGATCGACCTGCTGAAGCGAGCACAAGCTGCACCTGCTGTAACAGACGATGAACTCGACGCGCTTGCTGAGGTTGCACTGTACGGACTCACACAAACACAAAATGCGTACCTTGCCGCTGAGCGTGAGGTGTACAAGCGCGGGAGCATGGTGACAGATCTCGAACGTTCGACCTACAACCAAAACCGTGCAGCTGTGCGCAGTGCTGAGAGTGCGGTTGCAAACGCCGTACATGGGCTTGCGCTCGCGCGCGATGCGCTTGAAGAGGCTCAGGCGGCAGAGGAGAGTGTGGTTGCGGTGCAGGCGGCACAGGTAGAGAATGCGCACGCGGTGTACCAAGAGGAGCAGTATGTGAGTGCCGCACAACTCACCGAACTGGAGGCGCGGTTACGTGCACTCGATGTTGCACTTGAGGAGACAGTTGTGCGCGCACCGTACAGTGGAACAGTCGAGCGGGTCGCGGTGGAGCCTGGTGGCTTCGTGCAGGTTGGGACACCGATCGTATCACTCCAGAGTGTGAGTGGCATGGAGCTTGAAGCACTAGTTGCACCGCAGCACATGCACGGTGTTGCCCCTGGCGTGCCGGTGAGGCTGGTGTCCGGTGTTACCGGCGTTGTTGATCGTGTTGAGCCGCGTGTCGATGTGTCGCACGGTGGGGTTCGTGTGTATATCGCGCTCGACCGTGTGCCGAGTGACCTGGTTGTTGGGACACGGGCTCGTGGCGTGCTCGATGTGCCATGTGCGGGCACAGACGCGTGCAAGGTGTTTGTGGTACCGCACGCTGCCGTCGCGTACGACTTCTCAGGGCCTGTGGTCGCTGCGGGAGAGGGAACTGTGTCGGTCGAGATTGTGCGCGATACCCGAGAATCTGTGTACCTCACAGGCGACGAGCTTACCGTGGGGACGGTGATCGAGCTACGCTAGGGGGTGCTAGTCAACGCTTTGTATGGAACAGAACTGGATCAGTAAACTGACACGCATGTTCGTCGAGAACGCTGCGCTCGCATCGCTCTCTATTATAGTGGTGGTTGCGGTTGGGCTCCTCGGGTTCCTCGCGATGCCCAAGCAGTACAACCCGGACATTGAGCGACCAGCCTTTATTGTTGAGGTTGCGTATCCGGGAGCGACCGTGCGTGAGGCGTATACACACGTCGCGACTGAGCTTGTAGAAAAGACATCTGCGCTTGCAGGGGTAGATGAGGTAACTACGCACGTGCAGGATGGTGCAGTAGTCTCGGCGACCGTTATATTTGATGTTGGGTATGATCAGGATGCAGCACGGGTGAGTCTCGCGACGCAGCTCACGCAGCACGAGTACCTTGCGCGTGGTGCGATAGCACAGCCCACTATTCGTGAGCTTGACCCAGACACGGTGCCGATACTTACACTCGAGTTGCGGAGCTCCACGCACTCACTTGCTCAGCTGCGAGCGGTGGCAGTTGAAGCGTCACACGTGGTCACGAATGTCGAGGATGTGGCAGGGGTCGATGTGTATGGTGGGTACCCGCCGGCGATAGTGGTCGAGTTGCGCCCTGAGGATCTTGCTCGCACGAACGTATCGGCCTCTGAAGTGCTGCGCGCAGTTGAGGGCGCATCACGAGAGTTTCAGCTTGCGACGCTGCGGGACGGGACGCGTCAGGTGTTGCTAGATATTCACAACAGTGGTGCAGCGCCTGAATCCCTCGAACTCGTTTCAGTGAACGGTACAGTGCGGCTCGGTGATGTTGCCACGGTGTATCGAGGCACTCCCGAGGTTACCTCCTATGTGCAGATGCAGATGCGTGAGGGCACTCAGACACCGGACGATGTAGTGCTGCTCTCGGTCGCGAAGCGTTCCGGGGCGAGTGCTCCGGAGGTGAGTGCCGGAGTGAAAACTGCACTGCAAGGATTTATTGCTCAGCATGATGACGTACGGGTGGAGGTTGTGCGGGACGATGGGGTAATGGCAACGCGTGAGATACGTGGTTTAGGTGGCAATCTTGCGACGTCGGTCGTTATTGTAGGGCTCGTACTCATGCTTTTTCTGTCTTTGCGGAGTGCCGTTACGGTCGCCCTCGCGATACCGTTTACTATGCTTGTTGTGTTTGCACTCGGACATGTTGCCGGGGAGACGGTGAACCGTATCACGCTCTTTGCGCTCATCCTCTCGCTCGGACTATTGGTCGATGCAGCTATCGTGATAGTCGAAGCTGCGTATCGTGCGATCCGTGAGACGCAAGACGTATCAAGTAGGCGCGATGCGGTTGTGCGTGCGGTTTCCGGTGTGGGGGTAGGCCTCTTCCTTTCGATGCTCACGAGTGTGGTGGTGTTTATGCCGATGAAATTTATCTCGGGCATGATGGGGCCATATATGGGGCCGATCTCGTTTTTCGTGCCGGCCGCCCTCGCCGTATCGTTCTTTGTATCCATCACTGTGCTGCCGTACCTTGCGATTCGACTCATCCGGGCTGATGAATCTCAGCTTTCGGTTGCACGCTACTGCGCTTCGTTTCTTGATCGTGTGATCGAGCGTTATAGTGCGTTCATCTCGTGGCTTGTGCGTACTCGAGCGCACCAGCGACGGGTGCTTCTTGGAGCTGGTGTACTGTTTGTGGTCGCGCTCGTGATCCCTGTTGTGGAGCTCGTTCATTTTCAGATGTTGCCCAAGGCTGATCGTGATCAGTACTACATACATCTTGATATGCCAGCAGGTACGGATGTGCTTCTGACACGCGCGGCTGCACAGCGAGTTGCGGAGCTTGCACTTGCAGATACGCAGGTGCGCGCTACGCACCTCTTTGTAGCGGAACCGCCAGTACTGGACTTTAACGGCATGTTCAAGGGGGTGCATCTGCGGCGTGCTCCACACCAAGCGACAATCCGTGTGTCACTTACCGAGAGCAGTGCCCGTGGACGTTCGTCGACTGAGATCGTCGAGGCAGTGCGAGCACGTGTTGCTCGTGACGCTGTAGCCCGCGAAGCGGAGAGCGTTCGTTTTGTCGAAGACCCGCCCGGGCCTCCGGTCATGGCTACCTTTGTGGGTAAGGTTTCGGGGAGTACTGCGAGTGCCCGAGACGCAGTAAGTGTAGCACTCACTGAGCTCGCTGCAGGTACCGGTGGGGTAGTGGATGTTGATACGAGTAAAGAGCGTGCCTTCGAGCGCATAGAGCTTGTGATCGATCCGGTCGCTCTGCGTGCCTATCACGTGTCGCCCGAAGATGTGTATGCGACCATAGCGCTGCTGGGTGCACCCGTTGAGTCTGGGGCATGGCACACCGACACGGTAGCAGAGTACGCACCGATCGAAGTGCGGCTGCCGCGTACCGTGCGTGAT
>JGI12109J20283_11892984_pt1 | contig 13641 bp, 16 predicted proteins | sample ElkSlonscriptome_12_FD_20283 | JGI IMG/M metagenome (IMG submission 20283) | reverse complement strand
CAGGTGCCGATGAAGGTGATGTCTGATGGCGTCACCCGCATCGGCATCGGTCAGCACCGTATCGTCGGGTTTGATGGTACGGGTGGGTAGGCTGCCCACTGCCGTGGCGATCTCGCCATCGCCACGGCAGTGGGCGTAGCTACGGTAGCTCTTGCCGAGCGCTGCGTCGATCGAGCGAACCTACCGCGGTGCGTAGGATGCGTTTACGACCGTGCCGGTTTGCTGATTAATGACAATCTCTACATTGGCACCTCTTGCCTGCGCATTGGTCCGCACGACCCACTTGCCCCAGCGTGACCAGACACGTATCGTTCCGCGCCAGGCCCATCCCCGTGTTTCACACGCCTGCCGGGCTATCAGGACTGCCTGCTCTGCGGAGATTACCGGGGGTGGGCGATGTAAGAGGTGCTTCAGGAAATGCATAGATCTTCACGGTATACTCAATGGTCGTCGGGTTTGATATTGATGGGCAAACCGAGTGTAAGATTATAAAACACTACAGCGAGTAAAGTCAAATGCTGTACTGTTTTGACTTCATCATAGGTGCTTCTATTACTTTTGGCTCATTGTGCCCAGTAAAGAAGGTTATCCTTCTTCTAACTCAGTCCCAAGGCAACACCGGATAATGTCTTCGTCTATAATCAAAAGAAATCATCCATCTGAGATAGTGGCTATCAATCACATCTATTCGGCCTGATCTTTTGCTCCTATCGCCACCGATGAGTAGTAAGTTAAGGTTGTCAACACGCCGCCAAATCTTTGGTTGTGTTTTCCAGGTAAACGTAAGAGATTCTACAATGCGCTTTTCACGAATTGAACCTGGTTTATAATCCGACATATGTCTGTGATCTTGTAGAAATGCTAGTGCATCATATCTTGTGGGAACACGGTTCATAGGAGCCCAGGTCGGTATGCCCTCTCGATAAATAAATTCAGCAATTACTTTGTTGTATATATCACAAAAAATCCGATCACTACCGTCCGGTGCATATGACCGTATCGCAATATAAAAACCTGACTCCTTATCTAAATCAGGCTTGGTGGTATCAACAGTACCACACATCAGGTAATGGACCTGCTGATTCTCCCAGTCGTGCTGCGCACGTTGTGTCGCTTGCTCAATAATGGAATGAATTTCGCTCATTACGTCCTTTTCTTCCTTTGTAATCCCTGTGCCAACTTCGGCAATGGTGATAGTACATCATTGTACACCACCATGCCGAAGATACGCTTCTTAAAATTCTACGTCGGGAAAGTGTGGCGATTTTTCACCAAGCGCCAGGGTAGGTGCCCATAGTCTTAGGGGAACTCCTGAATGTTTATCAGAACTTGACGCATAGCTGATCTATCTATAGACCCAGCCCACACACCGCCCGCTCGGGTCCGTCCAGTTGACCGGATTATTCTCCGTGTAGGCGTAGCGGTTGAGCGATTGCGGGCGCATAGGCCCGCCAGTGAAGCTGTCGCGCTGGAGGAAGCGCCCCTGGGCGGGATCGTACCAGCGCGCCCGCAGGTAGACCAGGCCGGTCGGCCCGTCCTGCAGTTCGCCCGTGAAGCCCAGGGCACTGGCCGCGCTGCCCGTCTGCGCCTGCGGCGCGCCAAAGGCGGCATAGCTGCGCGCCAGCACCGTGGCGCCGGTGGCGTCCACCAGGGCGCGCACGCTGCCCAGACCATCCCGTAGCGGGTAATGGCTCACCAGCGTGGTGTCGCTCAGCACCTGACTCAAGCATTGCTCACCATATCATTGCTCTGTATCAGCCAGGTGAGTGGATTGTACCAATATACATTATTAATAGCCTAACCACCCGTTAAGCCATGTTTGCGTACGACCGGCCGTGCCAGGATATTGATCGAGCAACGCAGCAAAGTCACGCCAAAATGTTGGCAATAACACCCCATCTTTATCATGGATAGAGTTATTATAATCAGCAACATATAATCGCACATAGTCGGTCATTCCGAATAAAAAGTCTCTCAGATTACTACTCAGCGGAGTTATATGCCACCTTCGTTTCTGGATTGCACCATAGTAAATAGTAGGATCGTGCGTAGCTGCTGCACGTACAACTAATGGATACCGGCCTTCTCCCCCAAACACGATCCATGAAGAGTCCCAGGCGGGATCATGGCTGACCGGGGTGCTGCCACCCCGATAGCCAATTTGCGCCTCCGGAAGATCCCTTGCACGCAGCAGAGTTGGCCGATTCCCAAACGATGGGATTTCAACATTGTTTGGTTCCGCAACAGTGTACCATTCAATCATCTCCGGCGGTAGACGGAGGTGACGTTGCACATCTGTCAGGATATCAGGATGCGCCGGATGAAACGGAGGAGCGACACCAAGATCGTGAACAGTCTGACTAAACGTGAGCGCAGCGGTACGGATTGCTGTAGTCATTATGAGAATACCTCCAGCACATAAAATGTATGTTTTCAACGAAGTTGTCGTGTTCGCTGACGATCGATGAGCCGTCCTGATGTTGACCGCGCCCAATGACCACGATGGCCTTGCAGTGCTTGAAGATGTTCATGGGGATTACCTATTCTTCCATGTGCCAGAAAAACGATATTTCGCGGATCACCCGCCCAATTAGGATAGTCGTCAACATTGTTAATGTGCTGACCCGTATATCCAGCGATCTCACCTCGTTGCAACACCTCTTGCATTTCTGCTGGTGTCCAGTCCTGTGCTCCACGTCCAGTTAGACGGATAAGTTCATCCTTAACAAGTTAAGGTTTTCGTTCCGTTGTCACGGGCGAATCGAGGCAATGTGGAACGAATTTCGCGATAATTTTGGATCGTACGTTCGCATTTTTCCTTCGTCGCCCAATGGACGGTCGTCTCTGATCTCTTCCATCGACCCACAACCTGGTGAGATCAGTCCACGGATGTGCCAGAATGAACCATGTGTTCGGGAATGGGCGCGGATTTGACAAATTTGGAAAATGCTTAACTTGTGACGGATGGGATAAGTTGTGCTTACTCTTCTTTAATAACACGACTTACGCGGTGAGTATTCAAACCGGATGTTTGACCAGGTGGAAGCCAGTTTCGCCTGCGGCAGCGTAGTACTGTTTTTTCTTTTTCACAAAAAGATTCACGTTGTAAATTTTTTTGTGAAAAAGAATGGTCTGTTCCGCTCTGCCGGAGGTGAAATTCCCTTTTGGGTGAGCAACCGCGTAACGCATGGTGATAACAGGTATATTGCATATAATCAGTGTGTCATACTTCTTATATTAATTACGTGCGTCAACATTGCAGTTGCTTCCTGTTCATTCTTCGTAGCTCCTTCTACTCGTGCATCAGGCCAGGGAGCCATGTTATCTGGAAAAGGATAGCTGATTATATAGAACGTTTCATTTGTTGTGATTTTTATACACTCGTTTTCTATTCCCTTATCAAACAACCACAAACTAAAATCAGAGGTATAGAAAATGAACTCTGATAATTTGCCATCTTTCTTGATTTCATTAATTAACGCAAGTATTCTCTTTGCCATTGCTCTTCTGTAACCACTCGTATTTGGAGCCACTTTATTAATGAACGCTTCAACCCCTCCTAAATCATGGACGTATTGTATTCCACTACAGAATAAAGCTTTGTGCATCATGTTTACCGCCTCATGAACGTCAACCGTATACCCCACAACACGAGCATCTGACCAGGGCGAAACAGTACCAACCAATCGATACTCTAGCTTATACTTGCCGTCCCAGGCGCTAATTGTTACACCACCAGGTTGATAGATATCACTAAGAGAAAGTAGTATCATTTGCAACGCATACTGCTTATCGGACCCCTTGGTCTGTTTTAATGTTATAACAAAATCCCGCATCATAGATAGACTTTCCTGCATGGCAAAATCCTCATCGCCAGAGGGTGTGAAAAATTCTTCTAGATCTTGATTAATCTGGTGAGGTAATACGGGTTGTAAATTCATGATTAACCTTCCATACTGTTCATTCTGCTTATATGGAGCGGCATGAAGATGCCGCTCCCGCACCATCAAGTTTCAGTCTGACATATAGGGCATTATAAGGCATTCTTGTAAAGAATGTGCGATCGTTTACAGTGCGTGCTGGCACGCAGGACAATACATATAAGTTTATCCTGCGTGCTGATTATGATGCACATCAGGGTAACCGATAATCGACATCCGCATCATCGGCTGCATTAGCTACATCGAGCCAAAATTGAGTAGCCTCCTCAAAAGTCAGCCGCCTTCCCCTCAGATAGAAGGTAGTATCATTAAGGAGTGCTTTATGTGTCAGTATCGTAAAAAGCTCCCAAGCCGTCCATCCTTTTCTTTCATAATTCGGATCGTATATCTTTCGTCCAAATTTCTCTGGAGAAGGAATTATCTTATCACCTTGCCTAAACATACGTTCGAGCCATTGACGATCTATACCCTTCAGGTCAAGGTCTATACCTTCTGAATTGCGATAAGCTTTCCAGAAGTAATCTGGAAAATTAGATGCATCTGCTGGATTAATACCAGCAGCAATACTATCAGGATCAACAGATCCGTTAACACCACGCCAGTATTGGTATTGTGTTTTACCGATACCCAAATCTAACCGACGCGATGCAGTAACGATAATTGGTCCCTGCACCGGTGCCAGCGGTGTCCCGGTATGCATGGCGCCCTGCGCCGGTAGCCAGGAGCAGCCCGGGAGCCGGAATACCGACCCTGCCGGGGGCAGCGGATCGGCCAGGATGTCGCTGCCGGGCGGGGGTGCGATCCCGGTGTTACCGCAACCGTAGTTTGATGTGTTCGAGATTACCCTTACTATTGCTGGCGATGAGCGCGTGACTGTCGCACAGCTACATGCGTGCAGCAGCATTAGTCCTTTTTACTCCGCATAGCAAGAAGGCCTTTGTCAGTGATAGTAAGCAGATAAGAATGTGACCCATAGCCGGATATATTGCCGTACGTGCTATCCTCCTCGGACATGAGCCACTTTGTTCCTGGAGAAGATATGAGACCTTTTTTCCAAAGAGCTTCTATAGCAAAAATTATTTGTATGTCAGAAGTTTCCTTTGGGGTATTTGTTATCCCTTGCATTTCCGCTATCAATACATTACTGAGTACTCTTCCTTCTTGTTTAACCAAAAAACGCAGTATTTTCTCTTGTATAACGTCTATATCCTGAATGAAAAAACCGGCAATCTCCCGCATTGTGGTTCCTTGTTGTATTTCAAATAGAGCATTAACCTCACTGTATTGTAAAAAGAGTGCAACATGTGCGGGTACCAGTGATCGGTACCAAAGGGAAAAATCAATACACATTTCCTCATTCCCTATAAGCGTGATCTGGGCGCGATCTTGAAGTATACTCCCAGCAAGCACCTTCTTTAAACCGGCAACACGAATATCATGTGCGGAACTGATCTCCCAGCTCAGGATAGTAGGTTGCGACGGAGTTCGATCTATATCCGCCTCAGGCCAACGCTGCCATAGCTGTTGAATGAAGTCATCGAGAGTGACATGGAGTTTTACCCCACCATTTTCATAGAGGTAGTAGTGAGCCATAAGAATCTCCCAGGTTAGCACATAATGAGCGGCACACTATTCTCCGTATCCATACATAGTGTACCGCTCAGATATAGTCAGATGAACACACCTTTATTGTATGCCAATGTATTGCTTCGTAGGTGGGTAATCATCTAGGACGGTCGTACGGATTATCGATCCACTTCACTAAAAAATGCTCAAGATCGTCGCCGAGAAAGAGTTTTTCAGTTTCGTTAGTTGATAGATCGTTTTCTGGATCTATAAGTCGGTGCGTCGGTACGCTAAATTCACCTAAGTCAGGTGCTCTTCTGACATCCCTTCCTGGAACGCCGGGTTGTCCCCAAATAATAGTCGCTAACCATGGATCAGGAGTTTGTGCTCCTTTGGCATGATCAAGGAGGACAGATACAAAAGGACTTTCCGGTGGCGCACCAAGGGAAGCATGAGAAAGCACGATCGACTCAAACAGCGAACCACGTTTATCAATAAGTCTGCGTACAGCATCCTGAACATCTTGTGGTTTTCTGCTCAGGTTAGAACGAATAGTTTCAGGATTTTTCCGATCAGCAAATCGATAAACAGTTGTGTAAGCTGGAGTAGCCTGAATGCCTTGGTCCCAGTCATTTTGCGAGCGAAATGTCTTTGGTGCTGGCAACAGCCCGCGCCCCGGCCGCCCGAATCGCCCCAACACCCGCCCACCGAGCCCGGCATCGCCCAGCCGCACCACCCGCCCGACAGTATCCAGGTGCCGCAGGTGGCGCAGTTCACTGAGAAAGACCAACCCGGCCCAGCGCCACGCACCGAGATCCTCCCCGGTTACCAGGTCTCGGCCGGTGAAAGCCTCAATAAAGCCTTTCAGATCGCCGAATCCGGGCGTGAAGTCCACGCTCGCCCCGGCCCAGGGACGCGCATCCGCCCATTCCAGGTCGCCGCGCGCGACCCGGTGCCACCCGATGAACTGGCAGGTCGGATCACGCCAGACCCAGCCCACACACTGCCCGCTCGGGTCCGTCCAGTTGAACGGGTTATTCTCCGTGTACGCGTAGTGGTTGAGCGACTGCGGGCGCATTGGCCCGCCAGTAAAGCTATCGCGCTGGAGGAAGCGCCCCTGGGCGGGATCATACCAGCGCGCCCGCAGGGAGACCAGGCCGGTATTATACAGTTCGCCGGTGACGCCGAATGGGGACCGCAGTGTACTGCGGTCCCCATTGTCACGTACCATCCATCTCACATCACGTCAGCCGCTGGTCATCCAGATAGACCAGGCCATCGGCGATGCGGCGGCGCAGGGTGCGACCAGGGTTAGGACGCTGCCGCCTCGTTGAAGACAAACTTCCCGGTTGCTTCGTCCCACACCAGGCGATCGGCGTGGGCCTGGAGCCAGGCCTGCACCACCAGCGGCTGCGTGCGTGGCTCCATCCCCGCCGGGAGCGGCAGCAAGGCCTTCAGACTGTTTGCAAGCAGATACGGGATCTTGCTAAACTCATCATGATGTGCCAGGATCAGCAGTCCCTGGAGAATATCTTCGGTTGCCTCGAGATGACCGAATGCCAACATGCCGACCGCAAGTATGGCAACTCCAATGCGGTCCGTCTCAATATCCTCATCGGAAAGATGCTGCGTGATACTGTCCTGCAGATGCACATGTTCTTCTTGGTACCTGTGCTTGAGGTAGGTATACAGGTGAAGCTGCGCATCCACTCCCGGATCGTCTGGTTCACGGTAGCCCAAATGCAAACAACGAATACGGGCAGCGTCCCGGTAGACCTGTGCCGCAGTGATACGCGCTGTCATCGTATCACCACCTTTCCGTACAACGTGCAGTATGCCTTTCCGTATAACGTGCAGTATGTATCGCATGGTATGTTATTCCCATATTCCAGATTGCTTCGATTGCTTCACCGTCAGCCGGCCGAAATCGTCATCAAGCGCGGTCAGCCAGGGGATTAGTGTCCTGGTCTTCCCCTTGGGTATAGATCTAGCTATAACTCTTCCGAAGCCCGCTGCGCTCGTCTGCTCTCCTGTCCATGTTTGCAGTGCTACCATCTGACAACGCACCAGATGTGTAGGTGCTCCTACTTGAACAGTTACTGGTTCATGTTGTCCACACTGTGTTTAGGAATCCTCCCACAAAAAAAGTTCCGTTTCCCAAGCCGCAAATGGCGGTGTTATGTCAAACAAGGGATCAAGTTCATGGCGAAGATACTGTGCTGCACGACGCGTAGCATATGCCTGGTTGGTAACATGTTGCTGATCGTCAATGCGTAAAACATTACCAAAGATGGCAAAGAGCATTTCAAGCAGACTACCGCCCATAAAAAGATGCGGGAGATAGTTTATCTGCCCAAGGATAGACGGTTCGAGATCACCACGTCCGAGCGTCAGCGCAAACAGGCTTATTGCTCCGATGAGATCCGATGGATTAGTATCAATGACGACTTCCCAAGTTGCTAACGGTGGAATAACGGTATAGTTCTCCAGGCATTGCGAGAGAACCCATTGTATAGCACGCTCCTGTGGTTCAGCGAGGCGTGTTCTTTGTTCGGAGTATAATTGTATCCGTTTGTTATTAAGGTACACGGCAAATAATTGTCCTAATGCATCCCCAGGAGATGCGAATAAATCTCTATATTCAATATCGTCGAATTCATCGTGATCGTCAAGCAGAGAACCGTTGCCCACATAAAAAGTAAAGAAGCGTAAATCTGTTCGGAAATTACGATCTACCATGAATGTCATCATACAACATCCTCCTTGTGCTTAGAGATGTGTCGATCAGCGGAACGTTGTTTTGCAAGGCCCTGAGTAATGGTTACAACTGTTCCGCTTTCTATCAGGGCCTTGCAAAGCAATATCTGGTGAAATGTACATCAATATACTGATATGCACGCGTCGTGGTTTATGGGGATATCTCGCGGATAAAGAGAATGTGCTGATTGAAGAAATCAATGGACTCAGCACGAAGACTAATGTTTTCCGTACCCTTCTCCCACTTAAAATGTACTGGGTATCTTCCGGTTGTCACTGTCTCGTTCAATTGGCGCAAAGCATTTGTTGTACCGGGCCTGATATGTATCTCGAGAAGATGATCATAGTCGCCTTGTTTTGCTCGTTTTGCTCCAGCGGCAAAACGAGCAACATACGCTAGTGAGGGGCTTACGAAAAGTTCACGTTGACCTGATCTACTTCCTTTCAGTGAGAGTCGTGTCCAACCATTTTCCGTAATCCGTGTCAATGCTTTAGAGGACACGGCACGATAAAAAAGTTCAACACCTTGGGTTCCACCACTGCCCCCGCCCGGTACGCTATTGGAAGCCCAGCGGAGCATGCCCACCGTCGCAGCCGGCGTGGGTGGAACCGCCGCGTGCCCCGGCATCTGCCCACCAGGGACTGCACCCAACCCGCGTGCCGCTGCTGGATCAGCCTCATGGTGCTATCGTGCCGTTCACCAGTGATGCCGAACGGGAACCACAGCACGTCGCGGTCCTCGCTATCGAAACTGATATTGTCACCAACCGGACGTCCTACGGCTCAGATGGCAGGAGCGGAACATGCAGCTTGCGCGACAGGGCGGCTGCATCAAGCGGGATATCTGTGGTCGGGTGTCGTCCAATACTCTGTGCATGATGTTTATACACCAGATGGGGCGGGTCTCCGGCGAGCACGCCTGCAATCCCAGTAAAGGGGAGGACATACGCCGATGTTTTGAAGGCGACCTCGCCGGTCGCAAAGTCAACTGCGAGAAAGCGCCCTTTTACCGTGTTGGGATTATTCCAGATACGGGCCGCGCTGTCACCATCTAATCGCTCGACTCCCAGTCCTTCCGAAATGTCCCGCAACGTGAGCGGAAGATCGGCAAAGGAGAAACGCTCGCCCCGCGTTTCCACCGACTGAGGATACCAGGTGTTGAGCCCCAGTTGACCGAGGGGCACGACCCTCCACTCCTCCCGTTGCCGCCAGAAGGGACCATGCACATATCTGACCTGTACCTGCGGGATGTCAAAGTTAATGATGACATTCCGTCCTGGGTACACACCACTGGGTAAGGGGTTCATTCGAATAGTCGCTCCCAAGGTTCAGAGAAACGGATAACCCGCATTCATCTAATTGTACCCCACAGCCATGTTTGTGTCATCTCTGATGCTGGCTTCGCCTGCTATTTGCGCCTGTTGCTTAATCCAGACCATCCATCTGAATTTCTTCGTCGGAGTTGTGACCGTGTAGGGTTGCTCACCAAGCAGTTCAAGTCGTCTTCGAGCAAACGCATCCACAACTCTCTGTGTCCGACCAAGCACCAGGATCTGCCCCGCCCCTCTGGATGGTATAACATCTAGCACTCGCTGGTCAGTGAGTGGCCGGGTTACCCGTAATACTGATCGGTTGGGTCGAAAGGCCCATCTTCCCAATCCTTCCCCAACGCTGCCACCCAAAAACTCACTAATCGTTGCTCCTGCTAAGGTTTCTCTAGTAATAGGCTGCCTGGTAACCCAGGGCAATTGCATTTAAATCGCTATGGAGCATGCCGTTCTGCAGCACAACCTATCTGCACGCATGCCAGGGCAATCGCATATTATCCCACGAGCAGCTTGAGCAGATACTCCTCATCCCAACCAGCCCGAAGGCGTTTGGTCTGCATGCTCCGCTTCTTGGATTGTTCGCGATGCAGCAGGTTCAACGCCAGGCGGCGCAGGAGCGCCATATTTTCTGGACCCTTGCCCACCCGCAGATGACTCGCATCTTCGCGAAACACCACATCCAGCCGCCAGTGCACCGCATTCTCCACGCCCCAATGTGACCGCACCGCGTGTCCAAAGGTCTGTGCGTTGCCATCCAGGCTCATAATATACTAGCGGGTCTCGACGGTCATCGGTTTGCCGGCTTCCTGCCGCTCCGACTGGACCATCCCAATCGCCTGCAACCCGCGCCAGCGCCCGGTCGGATCAATTGCCTGCAGCACCCCGGCATCCGCCAGCGTGCGGTACGTCCGGCGCTCCCAGCGGCCATGGCCTTCCTCTGTCGTCTGGAATATATCCCCTGTCGTGTCCTGGGCGTTCGTCGTGTGGGCCTGCGCACATGCCTGGGCGATGCCCGCATACAAGGTGGGCTGATTCTGCTTCACCGTCAGCACATCGTCCGCATCCTGGTCGAGAATAGTGGCTGCCGTCTCGGTCTGACAATGCATGGCATCCAGCGTCACGATACACCCCTCCAGGGCCAGCCGTTCCAGCAGCGCGGGCACGGCGGTGATCTCATTCGAGCCCGTGGCGACCTTTTCCTGCCCCAGCACGAGGCGATTGGCGCTGGCCCAGGCACTGACCATTTCGATAGCGGCGCGGCCCCAGGCCCGGTCGGCGGACTGGCGGAGTCGCTTGCCATCCACCGCCACCACCTCTCCATCCGTGGCCGCGTGCAAGGCAGCAAACCAGTTCGTAAAACCCTGCTCCAATTGGTCGGGATTGAGGTGAGCAAAGACGCGGCCAAAGGTATCGTGCGATGGGGTACCGTTGGGAAGGTCAAGAAACCGGTGCAACCAGGCGCGTTTCGCGCTCCCAAACTCTGCTACCGCAACCCAGTCATTCGCCCCACAGATGATGGCACAGATGGCGATGACGAACATATCGAGCAAGGAGTGCGCTTTCTTCCGGTCGATGCGCGGGTCGTCCACGTGGGCAAAATGGGCCTGAATGCTGGCCGCTGGGGAGGCAGTCATACACATTCCTCCTGGTCATCCTATCCTATTCTTGCCTCCATCATACCTGATAGGCATCTGGTTTGTCACGCGGTAGGCACCGCAGGGATTTAAATGCGATTGCCCTGCCTGGTAACCCCACTCACCACTACAGTGGCAGAGACATCGCTGACCATGCCCTCAATACCACCGGTTACTACACGTCCAAACCGCCCTAATCGTGCAATTGGAGCTAGAACAGGTGCAAAGAAAAACCCTACGCCCCCGGCGACCCCGCCTCCCATTGCGGCAATCATTACTTCGTTATGATGGATCTGTGACCAGGCATTCCATCCGGTCAATCCGCGCTGGTAGTTGGCGGCGACCTGGAAACCATACTCCATCCCGCCGCCAATCAGGGCGCCCACGCCAACGGCGACCAGGAAGAGGCACACCCCGCCACACACACCGCCCGCTCGGATCAGTATAGTTGACCATGTTATTCTCCGTATAGGCGTAACGGTTCAGCGATTGCGGGCGCATGGGCCCGCCAGTGAAGCTGTCGCGCTGGAGGAAGCGCCCCTGGGCGGGATCATACCAGCGCGCCCGCAGGTACACCAGGCCGGTCTGCCCGTCCTGGAGCTCCCCGGTGAAGCCCAGGGCACTGGCCGCGCTGCCCGCCTGCGCCTGCGGTGCGCCAACGGGGGCATAGCTGTCGGAGTACGGGATGCGGATGCGAGACCATAGGAATGGAATTTCGGGCTGTGTATATCCGCGTGTGCAACCAATTCATGGACCAGTACAAGCGCCCGTGAGCCAATGGGTCAATCAGAAGTAAGAAAGCTCTGTAAGAATGCCCGGGTCGAGATTCTGTACCCAATTTCTGATGGTGTATCACTTGATAACTGTGCTATATTGTTAAAATACGTGTCCGCATTGATGTTGTGTTTACGTGCTGCTTTGCGGAGGTCAATGAGACATAGGTGTAAGTCTCTTGTATCTACTTGCTGATCTTCAATTGATGCTGCGAGTAGTGCTCGTAATAGGTGTTCCTCGTTTCCGTCAGCGCTTAAGCTGGATGCTTGACGACCGATATAGCTATGTATCTGTTGCAGAACACTTTTATTCTCTGCAAACATGACTCGTATTTCCAACCTTTCATGGTCATTTGCCTGCAGATACATCCAGCAAGCCAGTTCAATCAACGTAAATACATCCTCCCTCGGATCATCTCCGACGGTACGTTCCGCAATCCGTGCTATCTCTTGGAGCTTTTCCTGAAACTTTTCAGGCTCGATTTGATTTATGTTCCAGAGATGGTTAAACTCACGATTTACTTTGTCTAACCATTCAGAAACTCTTTTATTCATTTCAATGATCTGGTGGCGCAGGAATAGCACGTCGGTCATTATTCTACTCCTTCCAAAGAACCTATCTCTTGCAGACTACGGAAGTATTAATAAATACACCAGGTCTGTAAGAGATAGGTTTGCAAAGTTACCGATAGGTTTTGTTATGGTTTTGATGGAGGAACCATATAATCTCCGACCTGTGTATAGCCAGCGTGGCGCAGCATGTCCAATTCTCTAGCGAATACTGTTGGTCGATTATTTACTGCATCCCAGAGAGTACCTGGTGTCTGTGGCGAAGCTAAGTAGAATGTAGCCCCTCTATCTATACCACCTTCTATCCAGGCATCGTTAACGTGCAATGACCATCCTGGTTCATTGGGGAGGAACAGTATCTGATGATCTGGCCAACCGATTGTAGCGTGAGTATCAGGCTGACGTCCGATGACGAGGAAGTTTGTAGAATTATATGCCTCTTTGTATGCATGCCAGGCACTTGCGGCTTCTTGTCGGCTGTTACTAAAGCCGAATGTGGCGTAATCTCTGAAGTTACCTCTATGGACAGTCTGGAACTCATTCCATGTACCATTTACCATCCACACCAGCGGCCCCTGCACCGGTGCCAGCGGTGTCCCAGTATGCATGGCGCCCTGCGCCGGTAGCCAGGAGAAGCCCGGGAGCCGAAACACCGACCCTGTCGGGGGCAGCGGATCGGCCAGGATGTCGCTGCCGGGCGGAGGTGCGATCCCGGTGGTGCCGGGCAGCCGGAACGGCGCCGGGGGCGTGTCCGGGTTGGCGGTGTGGCGCGGCGCGCGCTGCTCGAGTTGGTTCTCTACCGCAATCGCAACGGCCGTACATCCGTTTTTGGTGACACAGCCGTCATAGAGCACGGCGGTTGCCACGGCGGTGAGCGCCACACCGGCCAGCCAGTATGCGGCGGCAGCACAGACTGCCGTATCGGCTCCCACAAACACACACCGCCCACTCGGGTCCGTCCAATTGACTGGATTATTCTCCGTGTAAGCGTAGCGGTTGAGCGATTGCGGGCGGGTGGGCCCGCCGGCAAAGCTATCGCGCTGGAGGAAGCGCCCCTGGGCGGGATCGTACC
>JGI12109J20283_11305615_pt1 | contig 13654 bp, 12 predicted proteins | sample ElkSlonscriptome_12_FD_20283 | JGI IMG/M metagenome (IMG submission 20283) | reverse complement strand
CGGAGATCAAGCGAAAGATCCTTGGCCTGAACGCGCTCAAGCCCTATCGCCTGGAGCCCGAAGTGCTCAGGCACCACCTGGGCGAGGACGCAGTGCAGCTCACGCGCTCGGCCTATCGAAACGTGGCCGATCCGCATTTCCGCACCTTCGGGCCGAAGACGCGGCGCGAGTTTTTCAACCTGATGCGATGGACCGGCGGCGAGGCGGCCTGAACCCAGTATTCGTTGGCTGCGCGACGGGCCGTCGATCCCGTCGGTGGAAAGCCGGGTTTGCCGATTTCCGCTGATTGATCGCATCCATGTCGAACGCTCTGCCCCGTTCGTTCGCCGCCTGAGCGAACGTTGCGGCGTGATGTCCCGGATCTCGCCTGCCGCCGGCGCTTTGTTGCCAGGGAACCCGGATCCGCGACGCGAGGCCGAGGTCGATCGACCGCTCGGGTTCATCGAGACCATTGACTCGGTTCCAACCTTTTTGCTCCCCGCTGCATCTTTACGGATATGAAGGCACAAGCGCTTGATCCCGCTGCCGACGGCGAGCCCGACGACGCGCTGGTCCGCGCCGCTCGAGGCGGCGATCGGTGCGCATTCGAAACGCTTTACCGCCGGCACGGGCCCCGGTTGATGCCGATGCTGTGGCGCCTGGCCGGGGGCGATCGAGCGCTCGCCGAAGATTGGCTTCAGGAAGCCTTCGTGCATGCATGGAGGAAGCTGGGGCAGCTCCGGGACCCGGGTGCATTCGGCGGATGGCTGAAGCGGCTTGCGGTCAATACGGCGCTGGCCGAACAGCGGCGGGGGCGATTGCGGACGGTTGATGTCGAGGCCGAAGTCACCGCACCGGAGCCGCCCTGGCCTGCGGCCGACCTGGACCTGGAGCGCGCCATCGCTGCGCTACCGGAACGGGCGCGGCAGACCTTCGTGCTGTTCCACCTCTCCGAGCTCGGCCATACAGAGATCGCGGAGCTGATGAAAATCGAAACGGGCACGTCCAAGGCGCAGCTTCATCGCGCTCGGCAATTGTTGAAGGAGGCATTGGCATGACAGACAAGGACTCCCGGATCGCCGATCAAGCGCTGGACGATCGACTGGCCGCGCTGACCCGTGAAGCCGCTCCGGGCGACGCCGTTTGGCGCGAAATCGAAAATCGGATCCGGCCGAGACGGCGCGTTCCGCTGGCGGCTGCCGCCGCGATGGTGCTGGCGATCTGCGCCCTGGTCGTCGGGCGGTGGACGATCGAATCCGGCGATCGTTCGAGCATGCAGCGCCTGGTCAGCGCCGAAGTTACCGCCATGCGGGCATCGGCGCCGGAGGAACTCACCGTCGATCGGCTTGGATCGCCCGATGCCCTGATGCAGGCCTGGGCGGAAAATCGCGACGCGATCGCGGAACTCGAGGGCGCGCTGGAGCGCGACCCCGACAATCGCCTGCTGCTCGAATTCCTGGCTGAAGCGCGGCTGCGGCAGGCGCAGCTGGTCAGTTCAGGTTTGACCCTTTCGCACACCAAGAGGACCACGTTATGAACAAGCATTTCCGAATGCCCGCCGCAGCGGTGCTGATGCTGCTTTCGTTCGTCTGGCTGCCGGCCTCGGCCGAACAGGTCGACGAAGTTCGCGAGGCCCGGCCCGACGCGGTGATCGAATTTCTCGGCGTGACCGGAGAGATCACGATCGTTGGCCGCGAAGGCGAGGAACTGGCGCTTCGCGGCAAGCTCGGCGACGATGTCGACCGGGTCCGAATCGATGGCGACCCGTCGAGCTGGCGAATCGAAATCGAAATGAAGAAATCTGAGGGTTCGAACTGGAACTGGTCAGCCGGACCGGGCACGGTGCTGGAGCTGACCGTGCCGCCGGGCGCCGACCTGACCAGTCGCGCGGTCAGCGCGGACGTGTCGATTCGCGGTGTTCGCGGCCCCCGTATCGACGCGCGGACCGTCAGCGGCGATCTGGCTCTGGTCGAAAGCTCGCCTTCGCGCCTGATTGCAGAGACGGTCAGCGGTGACATCGAGATCGACGGCGGCGGACTTGAGAGTAGCCAGTTGAAGTCGGTCAGCGGCGATATCGAGGCGATTGGGTTGGTCGGCCGAGTTCGCGCCGAGTCCGTCAGCGGCGACCTCGAAATCGATGCGATCGACGTCTCCGAGTTCAACGCCGAAACGGTTTCAGGCGATCTTGAAACAACGCTGCGTCCGGGTGCGCGCGCAACCATCGACGTGCAGAGTCATTCCGGCAGCATCGATCTGGCCATGCCGGCCGGTACCCCGGTAGATCTCGATGCCGAGACCTTTTCGGGTGACCTCGCCAGTCGATTCACGGCCGACACGGAGCAATTCCGGGAGGACGGTATGACGGTCCGCCACGGCGACGCCAGCGTCCGGGTTCGGGCGCAGACCTTCTCCGGTGAATTCGTGCTCCTGGAGTCCGACGGCTGAGCCGATATCACGCTGCCCGCCGGTCAACGGCGGGCAGTCGACCTACCGGAAGCGTCGCTGGTAGTCCTGTCGACCCCAGTACAGGATCATCGCCAGCCCGAACAGCATCCCGCCCAGGTGCGCGAAGTGCGCCACGCCCGACATGCCACCGGTTACGCCGAAGAACAACGTGAGCAGCCCGTAGCCGATCACGAAATACTTCGCGCGGATCGGTATCGGCGGGATCAGCAGCATGATCCGCTGGTTCGGGTACATCATGCCGAACGCCAGCAGCAGGCCGAATACGCCGCCCGAGGCGCCGATGGTCGGATAGACGCCGCCGGTGACCGCGGCGGTCAGCAGCTGGACCAGGCCGGCGCCGATGACGCAGACCAGATAGAAGATCAGAAACCGTTTGGAACCCCAGGCCTGCTCGATCGGCAGGCCGAACATGTAGAGCGCGAACATGTTGAAGAACAGGTGCCCGATGCCGCCGTGCAGCAGCGCGTAGGTCAGTAGCTGCCAGGGGCCGAACCCCGTGCTCAGCGACCCGCCTCCGGACAGGCCGATCTGATCGGGCGTGGCCAGCGGCCACAGCGCCAGCAGGCGGATCGACTCCAGCTGGTTCATGCTCTGGAACAGGAATGCCGCCACCGTTACCCCCAACACGATCATGGCGGTTGGCGGATTGGTGACGGGGCGCATCATTCTCATTGCGACAGCTCCTCGAGGGCGCGCTCCAACGGCGCCCTCCCGATGAATACCTCCAGAGTCTCTGCGCGCTCGCGCAGCTCGGCAATGCGCTCGGAATCGGGCAGCTCGGTCCACGCGGCCCAACCGGCTTCGGGCAGATAGGACAATATGGCCGCGATCTGCTGGTCGGACAGTTGCGTCATCGGCGGCATGTAACCTCGATAGGTGCGTCCGGCCACTTCGATTTCTCCGCGGAGCCCGACCAGCGCGATCAGTGCGACCGACTCGGGGCCCATGTCCATCCACTCCGAGCCGGCAAGCGGCGGAAAGCTGGGCGGTCGCCCGGTGCCGTCGATGCCGTGACAGGTCGAGCAGAACCGCTGATATTCGAGCTCGCCGAACGCCAGCGGCTCGTCGGATTGCTCGCCGCAGCCGGCAAGGAGCCACGACAGCGCCAGCATCATCAGCGCGGGTCTACAATGTCGGCTGTTTTGTCGCATCGATTGCATCGAGAAGGTTGAGTTGTGTCGGTTGAGCGCGTGACAGTGTACGCGGCATCGAGTCAGGCGCTGGCGCCGGAATACACCGATGTCGCAGCCCGACTGGGTCGAGTTCTTGCCCAGGCCGGTCTTCCAATTGTGTTCGGCGGCGGTTCTACCGGCCTGATGGGCGCGATGGCAGACGCAGCGCTTGAAGAAGGCGGCGAAGTCCACGGCGTCATTCCGAAGTTTCTCATGGACCTCGAGAAGGGGCATGAACGACTGACCAGCCTCGATATTGTCCCGGACATGCGGGTGCGCAAACACCGCATGCTCATCGATAGCCGGGCCGTTGTCACCTTGCCCGGCGGCTGCGGCACCTTCGAAGAAGTATTCGAAGCGATGACGCTCAAGCGACTCGGCCAGTATTTTGGGCCGATCATCCTGGTCAATGCCAACGGCTACTATGACCGCTTGATCGATTTCCTGCGCCACAGCGTGGCCGAGCGATTCATGAGCCAGGTGCACCTCGACCTCTGGCATACGGTTGTCGATCCGGAGGACGTTCCCAAGGCGCTGGCAACGGTCGAGCCCTGGAGCGGCGATGCGCTGCACCGGGCGGCCGCACAGACCAACGCCTGAGTCGCGGCGGCCGGCCCAGCACCACCACTCGATGTAAGGAGGCACCCCGATGAGCCAATCCCCTTCCATAGCGCGTGCAGGCTTCGGCGAGGGCATGCAGTGGTTGATCGCCGGCGCCGAATCGCTGGCGCGCGGCGGCTCGGCGATGTTCCGGGTCGCGGTCGTTTTGCTGGCGATTTCGCTGATTCAGATCATTCCGGCCATTGGGCCACTGCTGCTGCTGGTGATTTCGCCGGCGGTGACCGCCGGCTTGCTGAACGTCTACCGGGCGATCGACCAGGGCGAAAGCGTTCGGCACGACACCGCACTGCAGGGATTGATTCGCTCTGACCGACGGGCTCGTTTGCTGGGGCTCGGCACGGTGTTCGTGCTCGGCATGTTCGGCGCGCTTGCCGCGTTCAGCGCATGGCTTTCTCCGCAGATGGACATGCAGGCGCTGAGCGCATTCCTGAACGATCCGGAGGCCCTGAACCGGGAACCCGAACGCCTGTTCGCGCTTTTCGAGGGCGTCAACGTGATCGGCGGACTGCTGATCGCGATCGGCATCGGTGCTTTAGTCCTCGGTGCACTGTTTTTCGCCGTTCCGCTGGTGTTCTTCTGGGGGTGGCCGGTAATCGCTGCGTTGTTGTGGAGCCTGCGCGCCGTGATGATCAACTGGACGGCTTTTCTTGGATTCTTGCTGGTACTGGCCGGCGTGCTGTTGATCATCGGACTGGGTCTCGGTCTGTTTTCCGGAATCCTGTCGCTGGCGCTGGGTCCGATGGGCGCGCCGGTCGCGCAACTGTTGACGATGGCCGCCTCGCTATTCGTTCAGCTGATCGTTGCCGCGGCGCAATGGCGGGCATTCCTGCGCGTGTTCCCCGTCGATCGCGGATCGGGCAACGACGCCGATCAAACGGCCGAAGCCTGAGCCGAGTCTCCCGGCGGTCGGGGCCTTCGATTCATCGAATTCTGGGTAGATCGCAGACCTCGCCCAGCCGGGCGCGGCTCTTGGCGGCGAGAATCAACGCGACCTCGGCGCAGGAAATCGCATCGTCCAGCGCGTTGTGCGCGGTGCGCGGCGGCAGCCCGTAATGTTCGCGCGCCGCGTCCAAGTGCGCCGGTTGCCCCCCGGTTTCCGGGTCGCTCCCGGTCTGCCGTCGGCGGAACCAGGCCAGCGTGTCGATGCTCGGCCAGGCCCATCCCACGCCGAGCGCCGAACGCATCGCACGTTCGAGAAACGCGGTGTCCAGCGGCGCATGATGAAAGACGGCGACGCGACCGTTCAACGAGCCAACCAGCCGTTCAAGCGCCTGCTGCAGCCCGACGCCGTCGAGTCGGTCGCAATCCCGGATGCCGTGGATCGTGGCCGACTGACCGACGGCGTCGCCGTCGTTGGGTACCAAGCCGACTTCCGAGCAGCCGCCGAGATCGATGGCGCCGTTGTCGATGGGCACCCAGCCGATGCTGACGATACTGTGGCGTTCGCTGTCGAGGCCGGTCATTTCCAGGTCGACTGCCAGCAGCGGCGCCATGCTGACTAGCAATCGGGGGTCCGGTAGCGGAGCCGCCAGCACGTCGGCCAGGCTCGGAAAACCGGAGGATTGTTCGTGGCGTGCGCGGGCCAACCGTTTCCAGCGGCGGCGGACGAACGGGTTCACAGCATGTAGCGCTGCGCAAGCGCCTTCTGAGCCGAAGTCACGATGCTGAAGGCCGATCGCAGATAGCGGCGGTGAAGGCCGGAAAGCTCGTCGGGGTCGACCAGGTGATCCGGGGACTGGCCACGCTCGAGTTGATCGGCCTGGTGCCGCAACCGGATATCGCTGATGAAGCGAAACGCGTGGATCAGGTCGTCGGCATCCCCGTCGTTGACCAGACCGGCTTCGCCGCACGCGCGGAACCGATCCTCGGTGCCGATGACCGGTAGTGCGCCTTCGAGTGCATGGACACGGGCCAGATCGACGATCGGGATCACCCCGCGTTTCTTGAGGTTCAGTCCTTTGCTCTGCTCTCCGCCGGCTTCCTGAACGAACTGACGGAACACCCCGATTGGCGGCCGATGCCCCATGGACTCAGCGGCGAGAAAGCGTCGGAAGATCTCGGCATCTCTTGCCTGCTCGAGTACTTCGACGTGAAGCTGGTCTGCGAGCTCCGCGTCGCCCGCCACGGCGCGCAGGTCGAAGAAGATGCTGGACTGCATCACCGATTGGGGGTCGGGTTCGCGGATCCACGCGCTGAAGCGGTGACGCCAGGCAGAAAGCGGCAGCCGCCATTCTCCTTTGGCCATGACGCCACCCGGACAGAACACGTATCCACATGCGTTCAGTCCGTCGCAGACCTGCTGCGCCAGGCGATCGAAATACGTCGCCTCGTCTTCGCTCGGCGTCGATGCCAGCAGCAAGCCGTTGTCCTGGTCGCTGACCAGGCCTTGCTCGAGACGAGCCTGCGAGCCGAAAGCCAGCCATGCCCAGGCCATCGGCGCCGGCCCGAGCGTCGCAATGCTCAGATCGAGCAGTCGGCGCGTGCAGGCATCGGTGATGCGCCCGGCAATGCCGCCGATTTCGGACGCGCCGGCGCCGCTGCGTGCCATCCCGGCAAGTAGCCGTGGTGCCTGCTGCGCGAGCTCGGCGACATCTTCCGCGCGGGCGGCGCGCTGAATGTCGCGCACCATGCGCAGCGGATGCGGCGACTGGATGCGCATCAGATCGCCGGAGCTGACCACCGCAGCCAGCGCACCCGATGTATCCACGACCGGGAGGTGGTGAATGCCCAATCGCATCATCTCCACCAGGGCTGTATCGATCCGCGCGTTGCGCGGCGCCGTGGAGGGTTCGGAGGTCATGATGTCGGAAACCGGGCGATCCGGATCGACGCCGCGCGCCAGCACGCGGTTTCGCAGATCGCGGTCGGTGATGATTCCGATAAGACGCCCGTCCCTGAGCACGGGCAGCGAGCTGACCTGGTGCCCCGCCATGAGCTTGGCGCAGGCGGCGATGGTGGTATCGGGACTTGCAGTAACCGGCTCGCGCAGCGGCAGCGCGTCCAGCGTCTCAGGGCGAGAGCGCGCCGAGTGCTGCTCCCGAAGTCGCTGCCCCGGGTCCGCTCCGAAGAACGCGGTCAGCGCGGGGTGTCGGGCCAGAATCGTGTTGGTCTGTCCGGCAGGAATGTGCCAGATCAGGCAGTCTTCCACGGTGCGGACCCGATAGCCCGGCACGGTGTTGCGCCCGAACGCGATACGGTGTCCGAACAGGTCTCCTTCGCCGCGATGCTCGATGGTTTCGCCGGCGGAGTCGAGCAGGGCGACGGCACCCTTGCGGATGATGTAGAGCCCGTCTTCGGCCGGGGGGTCGAAAGGATCGAGCGTTTCGCCCCTGGTGTAGTAGCGGATGCGGAGGCATCGAGCGATGTCCGCGGTCGCGCCGGACTCGAGCCCGGAAAAGGGAGCGACGTGAGAGAGGAAGTCTGCGATGTCGGGCGAAATTCTGTTCATGTGGTCAGTCGAGTGACCCGGCCGGCATCACCGGCCCGAGCGGGTTCGGGATCATTATGCGGCTTAGTCGAGCGCGGTGGCGAAGTGCCGAACGTCATCGCAATTTCGTGGGTTCGAGTCCTGCGGCCAATGCCGGACGCTTGAAAGAAACGCCGGCGATGCAGGGCCATCGCCGGCGGACTTGCTTCGAATGCACCCATGCAGTGCTGTCGACGTCAATGCGCGTGGGCATCTCCGGCGCCGCGAGGCACTCGAATATCCTCGATCAACTCGCGGATATGAACCGGCGGGGCCGCCGTGAATCGGCTGACGGTGAACGCCACGGCGAAATTGATCATCATGCCGACGACGCCGATACCTTCCGGCGAGATCCCGAACAGCCAGTTCTCGGGGACGTTCGCGGCCATCGGCTCGAAGAACACGCCCTTGAAATACAGGATGTAGCCGAACGTGAACAGCAGGCCGGTCAGCATGCCGGCGATCGCGCCCTCGCGGTTCACGCGGGTCGAAAAGATGCCCATGATGATCGCGGGGAACAGCGACGCAGCCGCCAGCCCGAACGCGAAGGCTACGACCTGTGCGACGAAGCCCGGTGGGTTGTAACCAAGGTAGCCGGCCACGCAGATCGCCACCGCGGCGGCGATGCGTCCGACCAGCAGCTCCCCCTTGTCGCTCATGTTGGGGACGAATACGTTCTTGACCATATCGTGCGACACGGCGGAGGAAATCACCAACAGCAGCCCGGCGGCGGTGGACAGCGCCGCGGCGATTCCCCCGGCAGCCACCAGCGCGATGACCCAGTTCGGAAGGTTGGCGATTTCGGGGTTGGCCAGCACCATGATGTCGCGATCGACCTGCAGTTCGTTGCCCGCCCAGCCCTTGGCCTCGGCGGTTGATGCGAATTCCGGATTGGCGTCGTTGTAGTACTGGATCCTGCCGTCGCCGTTCTTGTCGGTGAAGTCCAGTAGCCCGGTGCTTTCCCAGGTGCGGAACCATTCCGGTCGCTCCTCGTACGCCAGCGGCTGGCTTTCGGCAACATCCCCCGGCCAGATCGTTTCGATCAGGTTCAGCCGAGCCATCGCCCCAACCGCCGGTGCGGTGGTGTACAACAAAGCGATGAATCCCAGCGCCCAGAAAGCCGAACGCCGAGCGTCGGAGACTTTCGGCACAGTGAAGAAGCGAACGATCACATGCGGCAGCCCGGCCGTGCCGACCATCAGCGCCAGCGTGATGCAGAAAACGTCGATGGTCGCCTTGCTTCCGTCCGTATAGGCGCCGAAGCCGAGTTCCTGTACGACCCCGTCGAGCTTGTCGAGCAAGTAGGCCGATTCACCCGATACCGTGGCTCCGAGCCCGAGCTGGGGCAGGGCGTGGCCGGTGAGTTGGATCGAGATGAAGACCGCGGGAACCGTGTAAGCGAAGATCAGCACGCAATATTGGGCGACCTGCGTGTAGGTGATTCCCTTCATGCCGCCGAGCACCGCATAGATGAATACGATACCCATGCCGACCAGCAAACCGGTCAGGATGTCGACCTCGAGGAAGCGGGAGAAAACGATCCCGACCCCGCGCATCTGTCCCGCAACGTAGGTGAACGAGATGAAGATCAGGCAGATCACCGCCACGATCCGCGCGGATTTCGAGTAATAGCGATCGGCGATGAAAGACGGTACCGTGAACTTGCCGTACTTGCGCAGGTAGGGCGCGAGCAGCAGCGCCAGCAGCACGTAGCCGCCGGTCCAGCCCATCAGGTAGACCGAGCCGTCGTAGCCGAGGAACGCGATCAATCCGGCCATGGAGATGAATGAGGCGGCCGACATCCAGTCGGCGGCCGTGGCCATGCCGTTTGCGATCGGATGAACGCCCTTGCCGGCGACGTAGAAGTCGCCCGTGGTGTGCGCGCGCGACCAGATCGCGATCCCGATATAGAGGACGAAGGTGGCACCGACGACGGTATAGGTGAGCAGTTGAAGGTTATCCATGGTCCCTTATTCCTCGTGGAAATCGTGTTCGCGATCGAGCTGGTTCATGCGCCAGGCATAGAAGAGGATCAGCGCAAGAAATGTGTAGATCGATCCCTGCTGGGCAAACCAGAATCCCAGTTGGTAACCGAATAGCGGAATATTGTTCAGCGGTTCGACCAGCAGAATGCCGAATCCGAACGACACGATGAACCAGATCGAGAGGCAGATTGCCATCAGCCGAAGGTTGGCTTTCCAGTAGGCGTCGCGGCTTTGTTGTTGTGCCGACATCGGTCTATTCTCCAAGGGAAATTTCAGTTGTGCCGGCAATGTAGCAGTGGGCCGAACGGATTGAACTTCGACTTTAGTCGAGACAGGGATCACGTTTCGGCATTGCCTGGTTGACGGATAGCTCCAGCGGTTACTATCAGTCGGTCGTTAGCGGCCCAGGAGGTTCCCGGGTGTTCTCGCCTTCGTTGATCGCGATCGTGGCGCTGGGCTACGTCGGCATGCTGTTCGCGCTGGCGTGGTTTGGCGATCGCTTGCCCGCGAGCGGGATGACGGGGCGTCGGCGCGCCGTCGTCTACAGTCTTTCTCTGGCGGTGTACTGCACTTCCTGGACTTTCTTCGGGGCGGTCGGCAGCGCGGTCAGCAACGGATGGTTGTTTGCCGCGATCTACGTCGGCCCGATTCTTGTCCTGGTCTTCGGTCACGACCTGATGCTGCGTATCCTGCGCCTGAGCCGGGAAAATCAGCTGACTTCGATCGCCGACTTCATCGCCCACCGGTTCGGCAAGTCGAGGCCGCTCGCGGTACTGATCACGCTGGCCGCAGTGCTCGGTTCGATTCCCTACATCGCGCTGCAGCTCAAAGCCGTGACCGGCGGCGTGGTGGTCATGGCCGACGGTGCCGGTTCGCTTTCGCAGCCGCTGCTCGCGCTGGTTCTGGCCATGGCGCTGGGCGTATTTGCCATCCTGTTCGGCGCACGCCGGCTGGAAGCCAACGAGCACCACCGCGGCCTGGTGCTGGCGGTTGCCTTCGAGTCGCTGATCAAGCTGGTTGCTTTCGCTACCGTCGGTCTCTGGGCGCTGTTCGGCCTGCTCGGCGGATTCTCGGGCCTGATCGAGACGATTGCCGCGAGTCCCGAGTACGGCCGTCTGTTCCGGTCCGGCGGCCTGCCGAGCGGCTTCTGGGTCCAGACGCTGCTGGCGGCGGCAGCCATCCTCTGCCTGCCGCGCCAGTTCCAGGTGACGTTCGTTGAGAACGAAAGCGTCGAGGATCTGCGCACGGCCCGCTGGCTGTTTCCGCTTTACCTTGCATTGTTCGCGCTGCTGGTCGTCCCGATCGCGATCGCCGGGCTGGAGTCGAGGGGCAGCAGCGGGGCGAACCCGGATCTGTTTCTACTCACGCTGCCGATGCAAAGCGGGCATTCGGCGATGACCATGCTTTCGTTCCTGGGCGGCTTTTCTGCTGCGACCGGCATGGTGATCGTCGCAACCGTTGCGCTGGCGACGATGGTCAGCAACGAGTTGATCGGTCCGACGCTGATGCAGTTCAAGCTCCACCGCGAACGCGATTTCGGACGCCTGCTGTTGCAAAGCAGGCGCCTGACCATCCTCGCGCTGGCGTTGATGAGCTGGGCGTACTACCTGGCGCTCCCCGAAGCCGATGCGCTGGCTTCGCTGGGGTTGATGGCCTTCGCTGCCGTGATCCAGTTCGCTCCGGCGCTGGTCGCCGGCGTCTACTCGAAAAAAGCCTGCCGGGAGGGGGCGATCGCCGGTCTGTCTCTGGGATTGCTGGGGTGGCTTCTGCTGGTGCTGATGCCTTCCATCATCCCGGTCTGGCCGGGTTGGCTCACGCCCGGTATCAATGCGGCGACGCTGATCAGCGTGCTGGCGAACGTCGCTGCGCTGGCCACGGTCTCGATCTGGGTTCGCCGGTATCGACCGACGCTGCCGATGCTGCTGGGCCAGCGCGACGGCAGGCGACCCGTGACGATCGGCGAGTTGCGTCGTCTTGCCAGCAGTTTCATCGGATCCGAACGAGTCGACCTGGCCTTCGCCAACGCGCTGTCGAATCAGGCCGCAAACGATGTCCAGGCCCTGAATCACCAGCACGCCGACAATCAGTTGCTGGGTTTTACCGAGCGTCTGCTTTCGGGCTGCATCGGCGCCGCTTCGGCGCGCTCGGTGCTGACCGCTGGACTGCGCCGCAGCGGGATGAACACCGCCGAGGCCCTGTCGCTGCTCGAGCAGACATCCAGTGCCATTCAGTTCAATCGCGATTTGCTCGACGCCACCCTGGATCACATCAGTCAGGGAGTCAGCGTGGTCGATTCCGATCTCCGCCTGGTGAGTTGGAACCGCGCGTACGTCGAGCTGCTGGGGTACCCCGGCGACATGGTCTACCTCGGCCGGCCGGTGGAGGAGCTGATCCGCTTCAATCTCGAGCGCCAGTACGGGCGGGGCCCGGAGCTCGAAGCCGCCGTAGACCGGCGGCTGCACCATATGCGCCGCGGCACGCCGTACGTCTTCGAGCGACGCCACGACGACGGCCGCGCCGTCGAGATTCGCGGCAATCCCATGCCGCACGGTGGATATGTCACTACCTATACCGATATCAGCAGCTTCAAGCGCACCGAAGCCGAGCTGAAGAGCGCCTACGCGACAATGGAGCAGCAGGTGACCAAGCGGACCCGCGAGCTGCGAGCCGCCATGCAGGCGCTGGAAATGGCCAAGCAGGATGCCGAGCAGGCCAACCGGAGCAAGACCCGGTTCCTGGCCGCGGCCAGTCACGACCTGCTGCAGCCGCTCAATGCGGCGCGGCTGTTCTCGGCCAACCTGAGCCAGCGATGGGAGGGTCGGTCCGGCGACGACGGTCGACTGGTCCGGCGAATTGACCACAGCTTGAGCGTGGCCGAGGAATTGCTTTCCGCGTTGCTGGACATCAGCCGACTGGATCAGGGAGCGCTCAAGCCCAATCTCGTCGAGGTGCCGGCCGCACAGCTTCTCGAAAAGATCGACCGACAGTTTGGCGCGCTTGCCGAACGTCGAGGACTGCGGCTGCGCGTTCGCCCCAGTCGGCATTTCGTGCGCACCGATCCGAAGCTGCTGCAGCGCATCCTGTTCAACCTGGTCAACAACGCGCTGCGCTACACCGCATCGGGCGGCGTGCTGGTCGCGGCCCGGGTTCGCGGCGAAAAACTGCGCTTCGAGATTCGCGATACGGGCCCGGGTATCAAGGCCTCGGAACGGGAGCGGATCTTCGAGGAATTCGAGCGACTCGGCACTGCTGAAGTCGATCCGGAGGGCGCGGAAGGGCTGGGCCTCGGACTTTCCATCTGCCGGCGCATCAGCGACATGCTGGACGTGCCGCTCGAGCTGCACTCCCGCGTCGGCCGGGGGAGCCTGTTCGCGGTGAGCCTTCCGCTGATCGCGCCGCCGTCGGCTTCGCTGCGTGAGCAACGCGACCCGGTTGCGGCTTCGGCATCGATGCCGCGCGGAGCGGGTGGATTCGGCGGACTTCGCGTGCTTTGCATCGACGACGATCGAGAGATCCTCGACGGCATGCGCATGCTCCTGAGTCGCTGGGATTGCGAGGTTCAAACCGCCAGCGCTCGTGACGAAGCGCTGACCCGCGTCGACTTCCGCCCGGAAGTCATCATTGCCGACTATCACCTCGGCGGTGGAGACGACGGCCTTTCGGTCAGCCGCGCCGTGCTCGGCGTCATGGGGCACGACGTCCCGGTGCTGGTCTTGACCGCAGACCGCAGCGATGCGCTGGGCGCGCGAGTCCACTCGCTGGGCTATCTCCAGTTGTTCAAGCCGGTCAAGCCGGCGGCGCTGCGGGCGCTGATGCGGCATCTCGTTGCTGCCCGGTGACGGGGTGCAGGAGCGGTTTTTCCGGGAGCATGAAGATCAGCGGGGATTTCGCCGCAAGGGCTTTGGATCCCTTTGTCTGGGACCTCTCGATTCAACTCCGATCCCGACCTTTCAGGTCATTGAAGG
>JGI12109J20283_10440734_pt1 | contig 13665 bp, 12 predicted proteins | sample ElkSlonscriptome_12_FD_20283 | JGI IMG/M metagenome (IMG submission 20283) | reverse complement strand
ACGTGGCCTGGGATGGCCTGGGTCGTGTGATGGAGCATTCCGGTGCCGACCGGAAACATCTGGACGCCATCGCGGCTGTGCCCTGGCTGGACGTGGACCGGATCCGCGGCAAGAAGCTGCACGCCGTGGTCGATGCGGTGGAAGGCGCCGGGGGCAGCATCGTGCCCGCCCTGCTGGAGATGCTGGGGGTGCGCTGCACTCCGCTCTTCTGCGAGATGAGCGGCAACTTTCCCCACGATCCCGAACCCACCCCGGCCCACCTGAAGGACCTGAGCACCGAGGTCAAGGCCCGGGGGGCGGATATCGGTTTTGCGGTGGATCCGGATGTGGACCGGCTGGCGCTGGTGACCGGTGACGGCCGCGCCCTCAGCGAGGAGATGACGCTGGCCCTGGCCGCGGACTTCCTGCTGGGCAAGACGCCGGGCAACATGGCCGTGAACCTGAGCACCACCGGCCTGATCGAGGTGGTGGCCGCCCGGCACGGGCAGAAGGTGCATCGCACCCCCGTGGGTGAGGCCAACGTCGTGGAGACCATCCTGGCGGAGGGCTGTATCCTGGGCGGCGAGGGCAACGGGGGTGTGATCTACCCCACCGTGCACGCCGGCAGGGACGCGCTGGTGGGTATCGCCATGATCCTGCAGTCCCTGGCCGAGAGCGGGCAGTCCCTGGCCGAGATGGCCGCCGCCCTGCCGCCGGTCTGCATGGTCAAGACCAAGGTGGCGGCCGAGGATCTGCCCCAGGGTACGGCCCTGGAGGAGGTCCTCAGGGCCCTCGGGCCCGGGCAGCTGGATACCCGGGACGGCATCAAATGGGTGGGTGAGGGCGCCTGGTTACATGTGCGGCCCAGCAATACCGAGCCCGTGGTGCGCATCATCGCCGAGGCTCAAGACGAGGCCGCCGCGGTCGATCTCATAGAGCAGGTGAAGTCGGCGCCCTGAGTGCCCTTGGCCGTTTGCCGAGCATTTCCCGGGCGGAGGGGCGCCCGGTCAAGTACCTTGTTCCGAGGCCAGTCGCCAGGGAACATGATTCAGGAGGAATCTTATGTGCGGAATCGTTGGAGTCACCGGGACCGAAGATGCAGCCCATGTGTTGCTGGAAGGGCTGAAGCGCCTGGAATACCGGGGCTACGACAGTGCGGGCATCGCCATCATCCGTCCGGATGGCCCCCACGTGGTCAAGGAAAAGGGCAAGATCCGCAACCTGGAGGCCAAGCTGAAGGCCGGCGACATGGTCGGCACCTGCGGCATCGGCCACACGCGCTGGGCCACCCACGGAGCGCCCAACGCCGTCAACGCCCATCCACACACCGCCGGTGATGTGGCCCTGGTCCATAACGGCATCATCGAGAACTACGCCGCCCTGAAGGTCCAGCTTTCCAAGCAGGGGCACAAGTTCCTCTCCGATACGGACACCGAGGTGCTGGTGCACCTCATCGAGGAACTCTACAAGGGCGATCTGGTGCAGGCGGTGCAGCACGCGCTGCATCTGGTGGATGGGGCCTTCGGCATCGCGGTGGTGCACAAGAACCATCCGGACATGATCGTGGGCGCCCGGCGCGGCAGCCCGTTGGTGGTGGGCGTGGGCGAGGGCAGCAACTTCCTGGCCAGCGACGTGGCCGCCATCATGGGCCAGACCCGTCAGGTCATTTATCTGGACGACGGCGACATGGTCACCCTCACGCCGGAGGGCGTGAAGACCTTCAACATCAACAACGAGCCCATCGCCAAGGAGATCCAGGAGATCACCTGGGATCTGGACGCCATCCAGAAAGGGGGCTACGAGCATTTCATGCTCAAGGAGATCTTCGAGCAGCCCCAGACCATCCGCGACAGCTTCCGCGGACGCATCCTGCCCGACAGCGGGGATGTGAAACTGGGCGGCATCGAGCTGACGGACTGGGAGATCCGCAACATCCGGCGCATCGTGATCCTGGCCTGCGGGACCAGTTGGCACGCCGGCCTGGTGGGCGAATACCTGCTGGAGGAGTACGCGCGCATCCCCGTGGAGGTGGAGTACGCCTCGGAGTTCCGCTACCGCTCGCCCATCATCGAGCCGGGCACCCTGTGCCTGACCATCAGCCAGAGCGGCGAGACCATCGACACCCTCGAGGCCATGCGCGAGGCCCGGCGCAAGGGCGCCAAGGTCCTGGGCATCACCAACGTGGTGGGCAGCACCATCGCCCGGGAGACCGAGTGCGGCGTCTACATCCATGCCGGGCCGGAGATCGGCGTGGCCAGCACCAAGGCCTTCACCAGCCAGGTGACCATCCTGGCCCTGCTGACCATCCTGCTGGGCCGCCGCAACATCCTGAGCGCCGACAAGGGCACGCAGATGCTCAAGGAACTGGAGAAGCTGCCCGACCTGGTGCAGAAGGTCCTGGACCAGAGCGACCAGATCAAGGAGATCGCCAAGGTATACGCCGACCACCACAACTGCCTGTATCTGGGGCGGGGTGTGAACTTCCCCATCGCCCTGGAGGGTGCGCTGAAGCTGAAGGAGATCAGCTACATTCACGCCGAGGGTTATCCCGCCGCGGAGATGAAGCACGGACCCATCGCCCTGATCGATCCGCAGATGCCGGTGGTGGTCATCGCCACCAAGGACGGCAGCTACGACAAGATCGTCGGCAACGTGCAGGAGGTGCGGGCGCGGGACGGCAAGATCATCTCCATCGTGACCGAGGGGGACGAGGAGATCGCCAACCTCAGCGACCACGTGATCACCATCCCTGAGACCATGAACATCTGGACGCCGCTGCTGTCGGTCATTCCGCTGCAACTGCTGGCCTACCACATCGCCGTGCTGCGTGGCGAGGATGTGGACCAGCCGCGGAATCTGGCCAAGGCCGTGACCGTGGAATAGACCCCAACCGGAGGCAGGATCGTGACCCGCAAGATCATCCAGACCGAGAAGGCCCCCGCCGCCATCGGACCCTACAGCCAGGCCAACATGGCCGGGGGTTTCCTCTTCACCGCCGGGCAGATCCCCCTGGACGCCGGGACCATGGAAGTGGTGGGCCAGACCGCCGCCGAGCAGGCGCAGAAGGCCCTGGAGAACGCCCGGGCCGTGGTGGAGGCCGGAGGGCTGACCCTGGACCACGTGCTCAAGTGCACCATCTTCATCCGCGACATGAACGAGTTCGGCAACATCAACGAGGTGTACCGCTCCTTCTTCGTCGACAATCCGCCGGCACGCAGCGTGGTGGAGGTCAGCCGCCTGCCCAAAGATGTGCTGGTGGAAATCGAGATGATTGCCTATTCTGGATAACCTGCCCCGCGGGAATGAGTGTCGTCTGGTGACGGCCGGGGACTTCAAATCCTTTTGTCGGGCGCGTTTACCGTCCGAGGTGGGTTCGATTCCCACACATTCCCGCCACCTTCTTTCCCTGTGGGGCCCTCTTCCATGACAGCCACCGTGGTCATCGCCAATCCCATTGCCGGTTCGGGCCGGGGGCGCCTTTCCGGTCCCGAGGCCTGCGCTCTGCTGCGCGGCCGCGGTATCGAGGCCCGGTTCCAGCCCACCGGCCATGCGGGCCATGCCCGCGAGCTGGCCAGAGAGGCCGCGCAGGCGGGGGCCTCCCTGGTGGTGGCCGTGGGCGGTGACGGCACCGTGCACGAGGTGGCCGCCGGACTGGTGGGAACCGAAACGGCCCTCGGCGTGTTGCCATCCGGCAGCGGCAACGACTTCGCACGGGCCGTCGGCTGCTTCACGCGGCCCACGGCCCTCGAGGCCCTGACCGGTGGGCGTGATCTGGCTTTTGATTCGGGGCGGCTGGACGGAGATTTGTTCGTCAACAGCCTGGGCCTGCTGGCCAGCGGTATGGTCAGTCTGCGGGCTAGCCGGCTGTGGCGCCGCCTGGGCGGAGTGCGGTACAGCCTGGCCTCGGCCATGACCCTGCTCAGCTACTTCGGTGACGAGGTGATCTGGAAGCTGGAGGATGGCGCAGGGCAGGTGGAAATACGGGAGGGCCGCTACCTCCTGGCCGAGATCTGCAACACCCCGTTCACGGGCGGCGGATTCCGCTTCGCCCCGGACGCCCATCCCGCCGATGGGCGGCTGGATGCCTGCCTGATCCGCAGCATCGCTCCCTGGACGGCCATGCGGCAGTTGCCGAAGGCGGCGGGGGGCGGCAGGCTGGACCATCCGGCCATTTCGGTGTCGCCTTTCCGGCGGCTGGAGTTTATGGTGTCCCGGCCCGTGGGGTACCATCGGGACGGGGAGCCGGGCATGCTGGAAGCCGGGACCCATGCCGTGGATATCGTCGAGAAGAGCCTGCTGGTGCGTGTGCCGGCGGATTGGGACGGATCTTGCCAATGATGCGCTGGATGCCATTGCTGTTTTTGCTTCTGGTTTGCGCCCCGGCGCTGGCCCAGCAGGAAGATCTGCCGCCCGAGGGCGCCGCTTTGCCGGACAGCAGCGCCGTCGCCGAACCCGACGCCGAGGCGGAGCCGAACGAACAGGCCGTGGAATTCACCGGGCCCGACACCTGGGACACCGGCGTCAGCCCCACCGGGGCCGTCCTGATGACGCCGCTGTTTCCCGGCTGGGGACAACTCTATACCGACAACAGCTGGCGTGCCGCCCTGGCCTTCGGCGTGGAGATGTTCTACTGGTCCAACATGCTGATGCGGGACCGGCGGGCCATCCGCGCCAACGAGTTCGGCATGCGGTTCGCGGCGGACAGCCCCGAGCGCGCTTTCTATCGCTCCCAGGCGGACGAGAACTGGGAGCAGGTCCGGGACTTCGCCTGGTGGTCCGGCGGGGTTCTGCTGATCATCGCCCTGGATTCCTACGTGGGGGCCCACCTGTTCGATTTCGACGAGGACCCCATGCCCGTTCCCAACGACTGGGAGGGACAATTCGGCTACCTGGGCGAGGATCTGCCCGGGGCGGCCTCCCCGCCGCAACTGGTGGTTTTCCAGTGGGGCAAGCGTTTCTGACGGGGATTTGGTCCGCGATGACGGCGAAAATTTGTCCAAAACCGTGGTTGAGACTACCTTATCCCGGTTTGCGATCCTGCAGCCCTGAACCCCGATCCGGATGGAATGATGGCCTCGAACCAGGAAATCTCGCGCAATTTCTGCATCATCGCGCACATCGACCACGGCAAGAGCACGCTGGCCGATCGTCTGCTGGAGCATACCGGCACCCTCAAGGGCAAGGAAATGCAGGAGCAGGTGCTGGACAGCATGGATCTGGAGCGCGAACGCGGCATCACCATCAAGAGCCACCCCATCCGCATGGATTACAAGGATCCGGACGGAGACGTGTGGGTGCTGAATCTCATCGATACCCCGGGGCATGTGGATTTCCACTACGAGGTGAGCCGCAGTCTGGCGGCCTGCGAGGGTGTCCTGCTGGTGGTCGATGCGGTGCAGGGCGTGCAGGCCCAGACCATCAACAATCTCTACCTGGCCCTGGAGCATGATCTGGAGATCATCCCGGTCATCAACAAGATCGACCTGCCCGCGGCCCGGCCCGACTTCATCGCCGAACAGTTCATCGACCTGATCGGCTGCGATCCCGACGAGATCATCAAGGTCTCCGCCAAGACGGGCGAAGGAATCGAGCGGCTGCTGAAGGCCATCGTGGATCGTGTGCCCTGCCCCAAGGGGGATACGGAAGCGCCGCCCAAGGCCCTCATCTTCGACAGCATCTTCGATCCCTATGTGGGGGCCGTGGCCTACGTGCGCCTCTTCGAAGGGCGGATCAAGAAGGGCGAGCGCATCCGGCTCTACAACAACGAGAAGGACTTCGAGGTGGGGGAGATCGGCTACTTCCGCCTCAAACGCGTGCCCCGCCAGGAACTGAGCGCGGGGGAGGTGGGCTACATCGCCACCGGCAGCAAGGACGTGCGCGACGTGCGGGTGGGCGATACCGTCACCCTGCAGGAGAGGCCCTGTGCCGCGCCCCTGGCCGGCTACGTGGAGGCCAAGCCCATGGTTTTCTCCGGTCTCTACCCCACGGAAAACGACCAGTACGACGACCTCTTCGAGGCCCTGCAGAAGATGCAGATGAACGACGCCTCTCTGACCTGGGAGAAGGAGACCAGCGCCGCCCTGGGTTTCGGTTTCCGCTGCGGCTTCCTGGGCCTGCTGCACATGGAGATCATCCAGGAGCGCCTGGAACGGGAATACAACCTCAGCCTCATCGCCACCCTGCCCAACGTGGAGTACGAGGTGGTGCTCAAGGACGGCGAGGAGATCCTCATCGAGAACCCGGCCCACCTGCCGGACGAGCGCGAGATCACCGAGATCCGCGAACCCATCGTGCACGCCTCGGTGATCACGCCCAAGGAATTCGTGGGGCCGGTCATCCAGATCAGCCTGGAACGGCGCGGCGTCCAGACCAAGATGGAATACCTGGACACCGAGCGCGTCCAGATCGAATTCGACCTGCCGCTGAACGAGCTGGTGGTGGACTACTACGACAAGCTCAAGAGCGTGACCCGGGGCTACGCGTCCCTGGACTACGAATACAAGTGCCACCGCGCCGACAATCTGGTGCGCCTGAACCTGATGATCAACGGCGACCTGGTGGATGCCCTGACCTGCATCGTGCACAGGGAGAACGCCTACAGCTGGGGCCTGAAGCTCTGTCAGAAGCTGAAGGAACTGATCCCGCGGCAGATGTTCGCCGTGGCCATCCAGGCCGCCGTGGGCACGCGGGTGCTGGCCCGCACCACTGTCAAGGCCTACCGCAAGAACGTCACCGCCAAGTGTTACGGCGGCGACATCTCCCGCAAGCGCAAGCTCCTGGAGAAGCAGAAGGAAGGCAAGAAGCGCATGAAGCAGGTGGGCAGTGTGGAAATCCCCCAGGAAGCCTTCCTGGCGGTGCTGAAAGTCGAACGCTGATCCGGAGACGTCATGGCCAAGAACAAGAACAAGAAGAAGAAGGACACCTCGGCCGCCGGGGAAGAGAAGCAGAAGGAAGAAGAGGAAAAACCGAAGGAACCCTGGTGGAAGGAATACGGCAAGTCCATCGGCAGCGCGCTGCTCATTGCCGCGGTGCTGAAGATGCTGCTCTTCCAGGCCTTCACCATCCCCACCGGCAGCATGCTCGATACGCTGCAGATCGGGGACTTCCTCTTCGTGGAGAAGGTGACGTACGGTGCCCGCACACCCGAGCGCGTGCGCTTCCCGGGCCTGAAGCTGGGCGCAGCCCAGGTGCTGCCGGCCTTCACCCTGGTCAAGGGGTTGCCCACCCTGAAGCTGCCCGGCTTCCGGGATCCGCAGCAGGGGGACATCATCGTCTTTGCCTATCCCCGGGACAAGAACCTGGATTACATCAAGCGCTGCGTGGCCGTCGCGGGGGACACCGTCGAGGTCAAGGGCGGGGTGCTGTACGTCAACGGCGAGATCTACGAGAGCAACCTGGACGAACACGGCGGCGACCACAGCTGTGTGCCCGAGTGGAACGATCCGGACAGTTGCCCACTGCCGGCCACCAAGCGGGACTACGCATCCTATACGCGCAACAGCCGCCTGAAGACCTGGCCCTGGGAGGGGCAGGAAAGGCCCTACGTGGTGCCCGAGGGGCATATCTTCATGATGGGCGACAACCGGTTCAACAGCGCGGACAGCCGCTACTGGGGGCCGCTGGACAAGAAACTGGTCAAGGGCAAGGCGGCCGTCATCTACTGGTCGTGGGATCCACGCCAGGGCAAGGTGCGCTGGAGCCGCCTGCTGGATCTGATCCACTGATGACGTGAGCGGGCTGTACATCCACGTCCCGTTCTGCGGCAGCATCTGTTCCTACTGCCATTTCGCACGCACGGCGGACCACGGTTTCGAGGTCCGCCGTCGTTATGTGGATGCCGTCTGCCGCGAGTTCGAACTGCGGCGGGGGGCCTGCGGGCTGCTGGCTGGCGCCCGCCCGCTGGAGACCGCCTACCTGGGGGGGGGCACGCCCTCGCAGCTGGAACCCGAACTGATGGACCGGCTGCTGGCCGGGACGGTTGGGCGGCTGCCCCGCACGGCGGGTCTGGAGCTGACGGCCGAGGCCAACCCGGAGTCCCTGGACGAGGCCAAGGCGCGCGCCTGGCGGGCGGCGGGCATCAACCGCATCAGCCTGGGGATTCAGAGCCTGGACGGCGAGGTGCTGAATCTCCTGGGCCGGGCCTGCCCGCCGCACACCGCCCGCGAGGCCTTGCGGCTGGCCTGTGGGAGTTTCGAGAGGGTCAGCGCCGACTGGATCCTGGGGCCGGGCCTGCGGGACGACGCCCTGCTGGCGGAGTTGCAGGAGGCCATCGACCTGGGAGTGGAGCACTTCTCGATCTACATCCTGGAACTGCATGCGGGCACCGAGCTGGAACGGCGGGTGCGGGACGGGAGCGTGTCCCTGCTGCCGGATTGGCAGACCGAAGCCCGATATCTGGGGGTGGTGCGCTACCTGGCCGAGCGTGGCTTCCGGCACTACGAGGTGAGCAACTTCGCGCGGCCGGGGGCCAGAAGCCGGCACAACCAGGGCTACTGGCGGCGCCGGCCCTGGCTGGCCCTGGGACCGGCCGCCCATGGGAGCTACGGGCGGCGGCGCTACGCCAACCTGGCCGATATTGCCGCCTACTGCGAGGCTGTCGAGGCGGGGCGTATTCCCGAGGAGAGCGTCGATCCCCTGGATCTGCCGGCGCGCCTGCTGGAGCGGGTCATCCTGGGCCTGCGCACGGCCCACGGGGTGCCGCTGGCCTGGCTGGCGCCCGATTGCCTGGACTGGAAGGCGGGCGTGGACGAGGGTCTGTGGCGCACGGATGCCGGAAGGCTGCGGCTCACGTCGCGGGGATTCCTGGTCATCGATGCCATCGAGGCCCGAATCCGCCCCGCGGGTCGGGTTGACACCGCAAAAGACCATTGATTAACTTGTGGCCGCCATTTGAGAGAAGTTGTCCAATGACCGCCGGAAAGCCATGATCACCAGAGACTCCCGCGCCCTGGAAATCCTGGACGCCGTGGTGCGTCTGAATATCGAGACCGGCAAGCCCGTCAGCAGCGGGCTGGTCGAGCGTTCCCTGCAGCGCGCCGTCTCGTCGGCCACCATCCGCAGCGTGATGAAGAATCTGGAGGAGGCCGGGTATCTGAGGCAGCCGCACACCTCGGCGGGGCGCCTGCCCACCGATCGGGGTTATCGTATCTTCGTGGACCACCTGCGCCGGGGCTGGGCCCTGCAGGCGCCGGAGGTGCCGGAGGAGATGCGCCTGACGGCAAGGCGGGATCTGGCGGCCTCGGTGGGCCATCCGGACCGCATCCGGCTGCTGGCCGGCCTGCTGAGCCGGCTGACGCGGAACATCAGCATCATCGTCGGGCCCAGCCTGGACGAGGTGGCGATCCAGCGCATCGAACTGTACCGTCGCAGCAGCACCCGGGTGCTGATGGTGGTCATCATGGCCAGCGGGCAGGTGCGCACGGGGCTGGTGAAGCTGCGGCGGGAGCACGGGCCGATGGTCATCGACCAGGCCGCGCGCCTGATCAGCGAGCGCACGCAGGGCCGGACCGTGGGCGAGGTGCGCCGCGGGCTGCTGGACAACCTGGACATCGTGCACACGCCGGTGACGAGTTGCGCGGCGGATATCGCGCGCAGCGGGAAGAGCCTCTTCCAGGACGCGGAACGGGGGGAGGTGCAGCTCGAAGGCGTGGCCACGGTGCTGGAAGAACCCGAATTCGAGGAGCCCGAACCGCTGAAGGCGCTGCTGCGTTTCATCGAGTCGCCCGCGGCCATCCACCGTGCTCTCGAGACCCTGGATGACCAGGGCAGCGGCGGGGTGGACGTCTGGATCGGGGACGAGAATCCCCTGGGCGACCTGCGGCAGTTCAGCATGCTGACGGGTCGTTTCGAGATGGATGGGCGGCAGGGCCGCCTGGCGGTCCTGGGACCGCGCCGCATGTGGTATCAGAGGGCGCTGCTGGGCATCGACGCCATGCGCCGGATCATGAACGCAACCCCCTAGCACGAGGAGTGCGACACATAATGAGCGAAAGCCGCAAGGAAGAACTGGAAAACGAGAAGGCCAGCAAGCAGGATGCCAAGATGGCTGCCGAGGAGGGAGCCGCCGAGAGTGACGGCCGGGAAGAGGAACCGGTGACGGTGGAAGCCGAGGCCATCGAACCCGAACCCGAGCCGGAGCCTTCCCGCGAGGAGCAGCTCACTCTCGAGCGCGACCAGTTCAAGGACAAGTGGATGCGGGCGGTGGCCGAGACGGACAATGTGCGCAAGCGCAGCCGACGGGATGTGCAGGATGCGCGCCGCTTCGCCCAGGCCGAGACCCTGCGCCCTTTCCTCGAGGTGTACGACAACTTCGAACGGGCCCTGCAGTCCCTCAACGAGGCCGAGGTGGACGGGCAGGGGCACAGCGTGCGCGAGGGTGTGGAACTCATTTTCCAGCGTTTCCAGGCCGCCCTGAAGGAGCGCGGCGCCGAACTCATCCTCGTGGACGGGTGCGAGTTCGATCCCAACGTTCACGAGGCCGTCGGTTCCATGCCGCGGGAAGGGGTGGAGCCCGGTCACGTCATCGAGGTGGCCCAGCAGGGATTCAAGTTCGGAGACATGGTGTTGCGGCCTGCGCGGGTCATCGTCAGCAGCTAAGGGAACGAGGCAAGGATGAGCAAAAGGGATTATTACGAGGTGCTGGGTGTGGGCAAGGACGCCTCCACCGCCGAGATCAAGAAGGCCTACCGCAAGCTGGCCATCAAGCACCATCCGGACAAGAACCCCGAGGACGAGAGCGCCGCCGAGCGTTTCCGCGAGGTCACCGAAGCCTACGAGGTGCTCAAGGATGAGCAGAAGCGCGCCCAGTACGACCAGTTCGGCCACGCTCCGGAGGGCGGCGGCTTCGGCGGGCCGGGCGGCTTCGGTGCCGGCGGCGTGCATGTGGATCTGAACGACGCCCTCGAGAGTTTCCTGCGCAACTTCGGCATGGGCGGCGGCGGCGGTTTCGGCGATATCTTCGGCGGCGGTGGTGGCGGTGGCCGGGCCCAGCGCCGCGGCCGGGATCTGCAGATCGCCCTGAAGGTGAGCCTGCGCGACGCCGCCAAGGGCGTGACCAAGAAGATCAAGGTGAACAAGCAGGTCAGCTGCACCGAGTGCGGCGGCAGCGGGGCCGAGGCCGGCAGCAAGCCCGTCACCTGCCAGCAATGCGGCGGACTGGGGCGCGTGCGCCAGGTGCGCCAGAGCCTGCTGGGCCAGATGATGACCGAGACGGCCTGCCCGTCCTGCCACGGCCAGGGTCAGACCATCAGTAACCCCTGCGGCAACTGTGCCGGCAGCGGCACCGTGCGCGGCGAGGAAGTCATCGAGGTGAAGATTCCCGCCGGTGTCAGCAGCGGCAACTACATGGAGCTGCAGGGCAAGGGCGACCAGGGCGAGCAGGGCAGCAGCGCCGGCAATCTGCGCGTGGTCTTCGAGGTTCAGGAGGACGAGAACTTCGAGCGCCACGGCGACGACCTGCTGATCGACGTGCCCGTTTCCCCTATCGACCTGATGCTGGGCACGAAGGTGGAGGTGCCCACCCTGGGCGGCAAGGTGGCCCTCAAGATCCCCGCCGGGACCCAGAGCCACAAGGTCTTCCGCATGCGCGGCAAGGGCATCCCCCACGTGAACCGACCCGGGACCGGCGACCAGCTGGTGCGGGTCCTGGCCTGGACGCCGGACAAGCTGGACAAGGAGACCAAGGCCCAGCTGGAGAACGTGCGCGAGGCCCTGGCGCAGAAGGTGCCGGCCCCCGGCCGCCACCTCTACGACTAGGAGGCGCCGCCCATGCGCCATTTCTTCCTGACCACGGAAAAGAACCACCTGCCCTCCAGGGGGGAGGTGGTCACCCTGGACCGGGAGGAAAGCCATCACATCAGCACCGTGCTGCGCGGCGGGCGCGAGACCGAGGTGGTCCTGACCGATGGTCGGGGCCATCGCTTTGCCGCCCGCCTGGTCGCGCAGGATCGCCGGCGAGTGAGCCTGGAGATCCTCACCGTCGAACGCAGCGCCGAGGAGTTCGCCGCGCCTGGTCTGGTGCTGGCCCTTTCCCTCATCAAACCCAAGCGCTTCGAGTGGGCCCTGGAGAAGGCCGTGGAGCTGGGGGCCCACCGCATCGTGCCCCTGGTCAGCGAGCACACGGACCGGGACTCTTCCCGGGGCAAGGATCGCCGCTGGCGGACCATCATGGTCTCGGCCATCAAGCAGTGCGGGCGCTGCCTGCTGCCGCAGCTGGACGCGCCCACCCCGCTGGCGGATTTCCTGGCCGCACGGCCCGCCGGGGTGGCGGTCTTCGGGGCCATCCCCGAGGAGGTCACCACCGCCAGCACTCCCGTCAGCCTGCTGGACCTACCCGCGGTGCTGCCTGCGGCGGCGCCCGCGAACCTGACGGCCCTGATCGGGCCCCAGGGGGGCTGGTCGGAAGCCGAGGTGCAGGAATTCCTGGCGCAGGGGCTGCAGCCCATCAGCCTGGGGCCGCACATCCTGCGTGCCGAGACGGCGGCCGCCGCGGTGCTCGGGGGGCTGCAGATGGTGCGCGGGCGCTACACGCAATCCTGAGGGCCTGCCGGGCCCTTGACTTCCCCCGCTCGCTGGTATTTCATGAGCGGGCTTGATAATTCCCCCGGAACGTTCCGGGACATCCCCTCACACAGAAAGGCGAGAGTAATGCCCAAGTGCGAACTGGCCCAGCGGCTGCAGGGCGACATCGTGGCCGCCATGAAGGCCAAGGAGAAGGAAAAGCTGGGCATCCTGCGCCAGGTGCAGGCGGCCGTCAAGCAGGTCGAGGTGGACGAGCGCCGCGAACTGACGGACGAGGATGTCATCAGGATCATCAACAGCTACGCCCGCAAGGTGAAGGACCAGATCAAGAGCTACGGCGAGGGCGGCCGCGCCGACCTGCTGGCCGCGGTGCAGAAGGAGCTGGAGCTGGTCAACACCTACCTACCGGAGCAGATGAGCGACGAGGAGCTGGAGAAGATTGTCCGGGCCGCCATCGCCGAGGTGGGGGCCGCCGGGCCCCAGGACATGGGCAAGGTCATGAAGACCGTCATGCCGAAGACCGCCGGCCTGGCCGACGGCGCCAAGGTCAGCGGCATGGTCAAGAAGGCGCTGCAGGGCTGATATGGATCTATCGGTCATCATCAGCCTGCCCATCATCGCCGTCTTCGGTTTCGTGGGCTACAGGGACGGGGTCATCAAGCGCATCATCGAGGTGGCCGGCGTGCTGGCGGCGCTTCTGCTGGCGGCGCACTTCGCCGCTGCGGTCAATCCCTGGATGATGGACAAGACGAGCCTGCGCGAAGGGACCGCCCTGCTCGTGACCTGGGCGGTGCTCTTCTTTGCCGGCCTGGTCCTCAGCCGCATCCTGGCTTCCCTGCTGACGAAGCTGGTGAACATGACGGTCCTGGGCTGGGTGAATCGCCTGGGCGGGGCCCTACTGGGCATGCTCATCGGCATGCTCATGGCCAGCGTGCTGCTGCAGGTCATCAGCCACGTGCCGGGCGGACAGGAAGTGAAGGCCGAGTACCAGCGCTCCGCCGTGGGCCGGGTCATCTATTACGCCGCGCCCACCATGGTCCAGACGGTGCGCGACCTGGCCGGGGGCGATGGCCAGGGCGTCTGGGACCGCGTCATGCAGCGCACCCGTGATGCCGCCGACCAGGCCCGCAGCCGGGTCGAAGAATCCATCGAGGACGCCTCCGGACG
>JGI12109J20283_10026138_pt1 | contig 13665 bp, 13 predicted proteins | sample ElkSlonscriptome_12_FD_20283 | JGI IMG/M metagenome (IMG submission 20283) | reverse complement strand
GGCCGAAACCGAGCCCTCGGCGGACACCCCGGTCGACGACCGCGTCGATCCTCGATTCGAGTCGGATCCGGGGTCGCCGGACGACACGCACTTCGAGCGCGCGATGGACGAAGTGACGGATGCCGTGGACAGCGCGTTGGAACCGTCGGGCCCGGTCATGCCCATTCCTCCTCGCGAGGTCGAGTCCGCGTCGGGGTCCGAGGAGTCGACCGGATTCGCGCCCGCCATCCAGGCCGCCGAGGCGGCGGGATCGGCGCAGGACGCGATTGCTTCGCCGGACCTTCCGGATCCGACGGGAGAGACGCCGGTCGAGGGCCAGCTCGAGTCCGCCGAGAGCGATGGCTCTGGACGTTGGTCGCTCAGCCGTTTCACCAAGGGACTGTCGAGCTTCTGATCGGGGTCGACGTCTCCGCACTTCGCGCTGGCGCCGACACGCGATCCATCGGACCTTGACGGCCGGGCCGAAACGCCCGGCCGTCATTTTGTCTTGCGGTGAGAATTGCCGTTCCGGTGCATGGACCCGGGACGCCGAGCCACGAAAGCGAGTCCCTCGATGTCCGAACTCCGCGCTTCCATCGACGCCGCGGCCGCGTACCTGCGCCAGGCGACCTCCTTCGAGCCCGAGGTGGGGATCATCCTCGGCACCGGTCTCGGGGGCTTCGCCGAAGAGATCGATGCGGTCGCGAACATTCCCTTCGACGAGATTCCGGGCTTCGTGAAGAGCACGGCGACGTCGCACGAGGGAAAGCTGGTCTTCGGACGGCTCGGCGGGCGCAACGTCATGGCCATGCAGGGTCGGCTCCACTTCTACGAGGGCTACTCCATGCAGCAGATCACGCTGCCAGTGCGCGTGATGCGTGCGATGGGGTGCCAGTCGCTGGTGATGAGCAACGCGGTGGGGGGCATGAATCCCCTCATGCATCCGGGCGAGATCGTCGCGGTCACCGACCACATCAATCTCATGGGCGACAACCCGCTGATCGGGCCGAACGACGACGAGCTCGGTCCCCGCTTCCCCGACATGTCCCAGCCCTACGACCGCGAGTACGTCCGGATCGCCGAGGATCTCGCGATCGAGCACCGCATTCGCCTGCACAAGGGCGTCTACGTCGCGGTCGCCGGTCCGAACCTCGAGACGGCCGCGGAGTACCGCATGCTCCGGCGCATGGGGGCCGACATCGTGGGCATGTCCCTGGTGCCCGAGAACCTCGTCGCCGTGCACGCGGGGATGCGCGTGCTCGGGCTGAGCGTGATCACCGACCAGTGTCTGCCCGATGCGCTCGAGCCAGCCGACGTGCAGGAGATCATCCGTGTCGCGAACGAGGCCGAGCCCTCGTTGCGTCGTCTGGTGGTCGCCTTCCTCGAGGCGACGGCCTGACCCATGGACAAGGGTGCCCGCCTCTGGAGCTTCGCGACCGTTGCCGTGATCTTCGTCGTCGACTTCGTCACCAAGCGCATGGTGCTCGCGAACGCCGAGTTCCTGCGTAACGAAGGCTATCCTCTGATCGACGGTCTGTTGCGCTTCACCTACGTGCGCAATCCCGGGGCGGCCTTCGGCATGTTGCCGGGACAGCGCTGGATCTTCGTCGTCGTCAGTACCGCGGCGGTGGTCGGTCTCACGTGGTTGCTTCTGCGCTCGAGCACGGTCGGACTGAAGCGTTGGTCCTACACGCTGATCCTTTCCGGTGCGGCCGGAAATCTGGTCGACCGCATCTTCTACGGTGGCTACGTCGTCGATTTCGTCGAGATGGGTTGGCGCGGGAGCACCTTCCCCGTTTACAACGTCGCCGACATGGGCGTGAGCTTCGGAGCCGCTCTGTTGATCCTCTCCTTGTTGCGCGAGAGGGACGAGCCCCGAGCGGCCGAACCGGTGGACGTCGTGGCGACGGAGTCGAGCGAAGAGCGGCCCTCCGAGAAGTCCGATGACTGAGAGCGACGTTCGTCACGAGACCCTCCGTGTCGATGTCGCGGCAGCCGGGACGCGGCTCGACCGGTGGCTCGCCGACGCACCGCTCGGGCTCTCGCGCAGTCGAATCCAGCGATTGATCGACGAAGGGAACGTCGCGGTGGACGGTGCCGCGCGCCCCGGCCGGACGAAGCTCCGCGGCGGCGAGGAGATCCGCGTGACTGTGCCGCCGGCGCGCGAGGTCGCGATGGAACCCGACTCCGACGTGCCCTTCGAGATCGTCTTCGAGGACGATGAACTCGCCGTGATCGAGAAGCCGGCCGGCGTCGTCGTGCACCCGGCTCCCGGGCACCACAGCGGAACTCTCGTCCACGGACTCCTGGCCAGGCTCGATCGTCTGAGTGGAGTCGGAGGACGCGCGCGCCCTGGTCTCGTGCATCGGCTCGATCGCGACACGAGTGGTCTGATGGTCGTCGCCAAGACCGACGGTGCCCACCAGGCTCTGGCCGATCAGCTGCGCGACCGCACCCTGGGGCGGGTCTACCGGGCCATCGTCTGGGGAACCCCCGACCCGCCGCGCGGACGGATCGATCGCAATCTCGATCGCGACCCGAAGCAACGCGAGCGGCGCAAGGTCGTCGAAGAGGGCGGTCGCCGGGCGATCACCGACTTTCGCGTCGAGATCGGTGTGGAAGGAGCCAGCTTGCTGCGCCTGCGTCTCAAGACCGGCCGCACCCACCAGATCCGCGTGCACCTCGCGCACCGCGGTCATCCGGTACTCGGTGACGACCTCTACGGTGGGGGCGCGCCGCGCGTCGCTGGCGCGCACCCGGAGCACCGCATGCGGCTGCGGAACGCGCTCCGTCTGTCGGGCCGGCAGGCCCTGCACGCGTGTGAACTCACGCTCGTCCACCCGCGCAGCGGGGAGACGATGCGTTGGCGCCGTCCGCTCCCAGACGACCTGGCCGCAGCGTGGGACGCCCTCGGAGGCCGAGCCCCCGGCCTGGGTCCGTCCGACCACGAAAAGACAACCTGACGAAGCAGGTGGACAGTTCGTATCCGCCGCCCCTACATTCGGTAGCTGGCTCGCCCGAACCGCGCCCCGACCGGGCGCCGCGGGCCTGCCGCGTCCCGGCGAACTCCGCAAATGCACACCCCCCTCGGTGTGCGGGAGGTCGACGGGTCGCGATCGTCCGAACGGAGTGCAGACGAGAGGTCACGATGAAGATCAAGGAGCGCCAGAACGACGGCGTCACGATTCTCGAGGTGTCGGGCAAGATCATGGGTGGTCCGGACGCCGAGCTGTTCAACAGCACGCTCAAGACACTGGTCCATCAGGGTCAGGCGCGTGTCGTCGTCGATCTCGGAAAGGTCACCTGGGTCAATTCCACCGGTCTGGGGATCCTGATCTCGGGCTACACGACGCTCAAGAGGAACGATGGCGAGATGAAACTCCTCAACGTGTCCGAGCGCATCGAGAGCATTTTCATGGTGACGAAACTCCACTCGGTGTTCGAGACGTACAAGGACGAGGCAGAAGCCGTACAGAGCTTCGCCACGGACTGACCCCGAAGACGAGCCGGAATCCGTGCGTATCGAGATCAGCTTTCCAAGCTCCCACATGTTCCTTGGCGTCCCCGATGCGGTGATCCAGGAGGTCGGGAGCGAACTGCCCTTCACGCAGACCGAACTCGACGAACTGTCGACTTCGGTGATCGAGGCGTGCACCAATGCCATCGAACACGGCAACGGTCTGCGAGAGGACGTCCTCACGCGTGTCGACCTCGACTTCACCTCCGAGCGTTTCCAGGTGACGGTCTGGGACAACGGGTCGGGATTCGAATTCGAGGTGCGCGACATCAGCACGATGCCGCCGGACCTCATGCAGGAGCGGGGTCGCGGTCTCTACATGATGAACACCTTTTGCGACGAGATCGACTTCCTGCGTGACAACGGGAGCTTTGGAGTACGCCTCACGAAGATTCCGAAGGATCCCGAAGTCGCCGGCGACGACGACTGAGCGCGGCCCGCACCGACGTGGCTGCCCTCCTCGCATTGGACCCCGGAGAGCGTCGGACCGGAATCGCCCTGTCCGACCCCGAGGGCATCCTCGCGTCGCCCCTGCAAACCCACGATCGTGAACGCGACGGATCGTTGATCGATCTCGTTGATTCGCTGTGTGCCGAACACGAGGTCGCCGAGGTCGTGGTCGGGCACGCGGTGACGCAGAACGGCGCGCGAGGTGAGTCCGCACTGCGGAGCGAACGAGTGGCCCAACTCGTCGAGCGACGCGTCAAGAAGCAGGGCGTGGTGGTCCGACTCGTCGACGAGCGATACTCCACGGCCGAAGCCCAGCGACTGCTCGCCGGGAAGAACCGTCCTCGGGAGGCGCGGGACGCCGTGGCCGCCGCGCTGATCCTCCAGTCCGTGCTCGACGCACGGCGTGCGTGAGGTCGACGCATGCGACGCACACTCCTCTTCACCGTGATCGCAGCCTTCGTCGTCGTGGTCGGGATCGCCGCGTGGGGGCACCGTGCGCTCTACGTCGACCGGATCGACAGTGAACAGGTCACCGTACACGTGGTCGTGGCCGACGGGGCGACGCTGCGCGATGTCGCTGCCACCCTGATCGAGGCGGGGCTTCTCGATGCCGAATGGAAACTGCGTGTCGTGGCGCGCCTCGACGGAGGAGCACGGCGACTGCGCGCCGGTGAGTTCGACCTTCCGCGCGGTGCGGCCCCGTCGACGCTACTTCGGCACCTCGTCGAGGGTCCGTTGCGCACTCGCTCGGTGACCTTCCCCGAGGGCTGGCCCGCCACGCGGGTCGCGAGCGTGCTCGCCGACTCGTTGGGGATCGCACACGGAGTCCTGGACTCGCTCGTCGCGTTCCCTCCTGAATCGTGGGCCGAAGAACTCGATCTTCCGCAGGGCGCCACGCTCGAAGGCTATCTCTTCCCCGAGACCTATCGTTTCGTCCGCGGGATCGACCCACGTCGCGCGCTGCGAACGTTGATCGCCGGTCAGCAGGCGGTGCTCGTCGACTCGGTCCGCACCCGTCTCGCCGCGAGCGGCTTCACGCGGCACGAGTGGGTCACGCTCGCATCGATCGTCGAAGCCGAGGTCCAGGTCGACGACGAGTTCGCACGCGTGGCCGCGGTCTATCGCAATCGGCTGGACCGGGGATGGAGGCTCGAGGCCGATCCCACGGTGGCCTATGCCCTGGGCAAGCCGGGAGACGAGCTGACCTACGGGGACCTCGAGCAGGAATCGGCGTACAACACCTACCGCGTGAAGGGACTCCCGCCGGGACCGATCAACAATCCAGGGCGACAGGCACTGCTCGCGGTCCTGTGGCCCGAGCCGGACTTCGACGCGATGTACTTCGTCGCCGACGGCGCCGGCGGGCACCGATTCGCCCGGACCTGGGAAGAACACCGCGCCAACGTGCGGCTCTACCGGAAATGGCAACGCGAGCAGGGTCGTCGGGGGTCCGGTTGACGGCGTCTCGCGACCGACCTACCGTACCCTTCCACTCGTCGAGAGAGAACCCGATGATCCGACGCAACACATGGCTCTTCGCCGGCCTCGCCGCGATCACCCTCGGCTACGTCGTCCTGGGTGCGTTCGAGAATACGGTCCTGTCGCCGATTCTCCTGGTCGGCGGCTACTGCGTCCTCATCCCTCTCCATCTGTGGTTGCGTCACCGCAGCGACCACTCCGTGGGCGAATAGCTCAGCTGGTCAGAGCACCTGCCTTACAAGCAGGGGGTCACAGGTTCGAGTCCTGTTTCGCCCACCACGCCCACCCTCCCGAATGCGCGTTCGCGGCCTCCACGACCGGAAGCCGCGGGTCAAGACCGACCATTGTGTGGCCGGTCCACGGAGCCGTGCACAGGCCTGATTGGTGAAAAGTTGGCCGGTCCCCGAAACGCGAAGCCGTCGGCGGTCTCATTAATTTCGGCTTAAGCCATTGTCTCCGTGCAACTTGCGAAAGTTCGACTCGCTTGACATTCCGAGACCACCCGTGCTAGCCTTTGCGGGTCGAGTATCGGTTGAAAGAGTGGAAGGAGTTCGGTAGCGCGGATCAATCAACAAGAAATCACGGTTGGAAACCTCACCGACCGTGCGAAGTACCCTTGGGAGGTATCCTTGATGAACAAGAGACTCTTGGGTCTCGCTGTCGCTGGCAGCATGGTCCTCGGCCTGGCCGTTTCGGCCACCGCGGGCGTTCCGGACGTCGAAGTTAGCACGGCCACTGGCCCGGCTAGCACCACGACCGTCCTGATCACCCCGGCCGGCCTGGGCGACGACCTGGGCGCCGCCGGCGCGACCGTTACCGTCACGGTGCTCGACACCAACGGCGACGCGATCGCTGGCTATCCGTTCCAGGATGTCGTGCTGGATGACAGCGGCGACAGCAGCCTGAACATCTGCCCCGGTGGTAGCACCGCGGATGGAAACACCGACGCTTTTGGCGTGACCACGATCAGCAACCCGGTTGCCGGTGGTGGCTCGACCCAGAACGGTCTTCGTGTCTACCTTGCCGGTGACGCGATCACTGGTGTTCTGAACCCCGCGCTGGACATCCAGGTCAACAGCCCGGATATCGCTGCTGATCGCGTGGTCAACCTGACTGACATCGGCGCCTTCGCGACCGACTTCAGTGGGGCCTACGCGTTCCGCTCGGACTTCGTGTTCGACGGCGTGATCAACCTTTCCGACATCGGTCGTTTCGCGACCAGCGTCGGCGAGGTCTGCCCGTAGTTCGAATCGTCCGTGGTGATGCCCGCTCTGGCGGGCTCACCCGACGTACTCCCTGGTTTTCACAACCTCTGCTAGAGCATCCAAAGGAGTCATCCATGCTCAAGATGACAACGGTGGCTGCGATCGCGCTCATCATCGCTTTCGCTGCCAGCCCCGTTGCGGCTCAATGCACCGTGGCCGTCTACGGTGACGTTCAGGGTACGGAGAGCCTCGTGAGCCCCACTGTCGGAGAGCCGTTCGACGTCTACGTCGTTCTGTTCACCGAGGGGCTCGTGAACGGTGTCGGTTACACTCTCGTCCTGGAGAACTTCGACGGGTTCTTCATCACCGGCGCGTCCTACGGACCCGACGGTGGTGGCTTGAACTTCCCGAACGATCCGAACCAGGCGTTCACCAGCGGTGCAAGTGTCGGTCTCGGCCTTTGCGCGGTTGGTTTTGGCGGTCTGCCGATCGAGGTCGCGCGCTACACCCTGCTGGCCACCGCGCCGGCTGGTGAGCGTTCGTTCATCTCGCTCACGGGGAACGCGAACTCGTCGGATCTCGATCCGACGGTTCCGGTCTTCAGCGACTGCCAGGGTGTGTTGAGTTCGTGCGACATCGGTCCGCAGCTCATCATCGAGCCGCCGGTCTCCGATGCTGCCGAGTCCTTCGGCGCCATCAAGAGCCTGTTCAACTAAACGCCTCGCGCTTCGGCGTTCGGCGTTGAATCGCGATCGATGGGTGGGTGGTGCCTTCGGGCATCGCCCCTCACTCCCCTCGGGGAACTCGAGAGCGAATAAATCATCGGGAGAAGCATCTCCCTCGTGCGTTCACCCCTCTCTGGAGGACCTTCTTCAATGAAGAAGCTTGCGACTGCTGCGCTGGCCATCGCCCTGGCTTTCAGCGCTTCCACCGCCATGGCCAACCCGCTGGCCGAGGATGGCGACATCGGTCTGTTCGCGGATGCGGCCGGCACGGCGACCACGCTCACCGTGACCCCGTTCGCTCCGACGAACCTCTACATCGTGGCCTTCAACCTTCCCGAGTTCAACGCCTACGAGGTTGGCGTCGGCGGCCTTCTGCCGATCGCCAGCATCCTCGGTGTCGAGCTCTTCGGCCCGGCTCCGCTGGACTTCGGTAGCGCGGCGAACTACATCGTCGGTACCGGTGGCTGCGTCTCGCAGGACGGCCCGCTCAACCTGGTGAACCTCCAGGTCATCTTCCTCTCGGATCCGCCCGCCGACACTGCGTTGTCGATCATCGGCGCGAACCCGACCAGCTTCGCCAACGGTCAGCCGGGTTACAACACCTGCGACGGTGAACTCATCAACTTCGGTGTTGCCGTCAACGGTGGGAGCCAGTACCCCGACGCCGCTCTCATCCTGAATGCGACCGGCGACGCTCCTGTGAGCGACGACGCCAGCAGCTTCGGTGACCTGAAGGCTCGCTTCTAGTCATCGGCTCCGATTCTGATCGGAACCAGAGGCCCCGGGCATTTGCCCGGGGCTTTTGTCATGGTCAGGAGAATCCAGGTGAAAGCCAGGCGAAGCCAGAAGGCCGCCTAGAGGGGGTTTGGAGGCCTTTCACCTTTAGGTGAATGGATTCTGGCTGGAAACCGCAGTGCGTCGTCGGGTACAATTTGGTCAGTGGACGTCACACCTGAGAAGGGTTCCACCGGACAGGTTCGCCAACTGGCTCCCGTGACTCCATGATCCAACGGCTGCTGGCGCCCTTAGCGGGGTGTCCGCTCTGAACCCCTTGATTCGCACCCAACGGAGGACATTCGTCCATGAAGATCCTTGCTACGCTCGCGCTTGCCGCGCTCGTCATGGCCGCGGGCACCGCGTCGGCCAACCCGCTCGCAGAGGCCGGCGATGTCGGCGTGTTCGCCGACGCTCAGGGCACGGCCACGACCCTCGCGGTCACCCCGTTCGTTCCGACCGACCTGTTCATCGTTGCCTTCGACCTCCCCGAGTTCAACGCCTACGAGGTCGGCGTGAGCGGTCTGCTCGAGGGTGCCAGCATCCTCGGTGTCGAGCTCTTCGGCCCGGCTCCGCTGGATTTCGGTAGTGCCGGCAACTACATCGTCGGTACCGGTGGCTGCGTCTCGCAGTCCGGTGCCCTGAACCTCGTCGGCCTGCAGGTCATCTTCCTGGCCGCACCGGCCGATGACACCGCGATCCTGATCTCCGGTGTCACCCCGAGCAGCTTCGCGAACGGTCAGCCCGGATACAACACCTGTGACGGCCAGCTCGTGAACTTCGGTGTCGCTGCCAACGGTGAGGGCCGCTACCCGGATGGTGCCCTGATCCTGAACGCGACGCAGGATGGTCCGGTCAGCGATGACACCAGCAGCTTCGGCAACCTGAAGGCTCGTTTCTAGTCTTCACGGAAACTTGTCCGATCCGAGGAGGGTCCTGGTACGCCGGGGCCCTCCTCTTCGTTTCGGAGCCTTCCCGGAGTACGGAGGGTCCGTCCCAGGGATCCGGGACGCACGTCCCATCAGGGGTTTCATTCCCCGCGGGATCTTCGTATCTTCAACCTGTCTTGGTCGGCCCGGATCTGCCTTTTCGGTCCGCGCCATGGCTGCTAAATGGGAAAGCGCTTGACGATACGCGGCGTTGACCCTAATCCGTGGGGGCTGGCGGGCCCCGTTTTCGCCCGTGGAACGGCCGGCACCCCGGCCTCATTCCGAACCCGAACCGAATACCACGGTGGAGCGTGTCGATCTGCATCCCGCAGCACACGCCGCCACCCGCGCGCACGGCACCCGGGCGCGACCGAGGAGGAGAGCATGAAGCGTATTGCGATCGCCGGCCTTGCGATGGTCATCATGGCGCTGGCGGCATCGACCGCTCACGCGCAGCAGAATCTGTACAGCGAGCGTCTGGGTAGTTTGTTCGCGAGTCCGTACGAGGATCGTTACGTCGACGTGATGGACGGCAACCAAGTCACCGCCGGTGTTCCGTTCACGGTCTACCTGATGGCAGACATCGACTTCGGCGACATCGGTGAAGCGGGTCAGAACGTGAACAACGGCATCGGTGGCTGGGAAGCCGCCGTGACCTTCCCGGCTGGAGTCTTTCTTCTCGCGACGGAGAAGTACCCCACCGAGACGGTTCTCGATTTCGGTAGCGCCAGTGGCAGCACGACCGAATACGTCATCGGAACCGGTTCGAACATCGCCGTGGGCACTGCGCCCTCGAAGCTGATCGAGTGGACGATCCTGGGCAGCGGTGCATTCGACGGCATGATCAGCCTCGCTCCGACTGCCGCGCCGACGGTTGCCGGTGAGTCTTCGTGGCTGGAGTTCCTGGCCCTGAACGGCTGCATCATCAACAACCTTCCGACGCCCTGCCTCTTCCGCTGGGAGAGCTTGGGTGACCTGCGGGTGACGACTACGATTCCGAGTGAGGCCAGCAGCTTCGGTTCGTTCAAGTCGCGCTTCTAGGATTGAGTCGGGGCGCGGATTGCACCGCGTACGCCACTCAGGGTGCGGAACGGGGTCCGACGTCGTCGGGCCCCGTTTCCCGTTTCCTGCCGCCGGGGATCGGAGGCTTGCGGGCCTGTGCGTTGACCGGGTCGCCTGACACTCGTATTCTCAAGAGGCCAACCTCCACCAGGGACCTTCGTTCCCGTAGATCCCCGCTGCAGATCCCATGCTGAAGCTTCCCGAACGCCTTCTCCCCGAAGTGGGTGCAGTGGGTCCGCGACTACTGGTCGTCGCGGGTCTCGTCTTTTCATGCGTAGGGCTCGACGGTCCTCGGGTGCATGCGGCGGCCGCTCAGAGCGTATCCTCCGGGAGTGGCGTCCAATGGCAGGTGGTGGAGAGCACGCCGGAGCGACTACGACTTCGGGTGGACATCACGGGCGAATCCCTCGTCGAGAATCCCGCGACCGGTTGGACGTCCATCAGCATCCCCGGGGCCCCCTCTGGAAACGAGCCCGGGCTGCCGTCTCTGCCGCATGCAGGCCGCTGGATTGCGTTGCCGCCGTCCGGTAAGGCGAACCTGCGTGTCGAAGCGGTCCGGACCGAAACCCTTGGATCTCTCCGTGTCGAGCCCGTGCCGACCCCGCGGATCGACCGGGACGCCCCGATCGGTGAACCCCGTCTGCGCGAGGAACGCCTGGAAGGGCCGGACTACGCGAGCTATCGAACCACGAGAGCCGACGTGGTCGAACTGGGCACGCCCATCCATTCGCGCCGGCAACGCATGGCGGCGCTTCGAATTCAGCCCGTGCTCTTCGACGGAGCGTCGGGGCGGGCCGAGATCGTCCGCTCGGTGGAGATCACGATCGAGTTTCCGGGCGTCCGTGGAATGGCCGGTGGCGAGGTTCCCCAGGATCCCACGGTGCGTGGTCTGGTGCTGAATCCAGACACGGCCGACGCCTGGACGACCTACCCGCCGCGCCTCGAGGCAATGCGGGAGGCGTCGCGGCGAGGCGATTCACTGGAGCGCGAGTCGAGCGCGACGACCACGATAGATCCCGCGAGCCTTCTGGCTGATCCGGTGCGCATCCGTGTTGAGGACACCGACCTCTACCGCGTGCAGGCGATCGAACTGCTGCTCGACCTCGAGGTGCCGGAGACGATCACGCGCGAACAGATTCGCCTGGTGAAGCTGCGTCCGACGCAGCCCGAAGAACCGGGCTACCCGGCACCGAGTCTGATCGACGTCCCGGTGCACTTTCTCCGCGATCCCGACCCGACGGACACGCTCGAGTTCTCCGACGAGATCGTCTTCTACGGACTGTCGATCAAGGACGAGTGGGAACGTTGGCAGGCGCTGGCGACCGAGCCAGCCGCCACGCCGGGTCGTCCCGATCACTTCAACGGCGCGAACGTCTACTTCTTGCTGGCGCAGGAACCCTCAGGTTCCGGATGGTCGCGCATGGAGAGCGTGGACGCACTGGCCTATGACGGTGCGAACGTGGCGACGGAATATCTGCGCGTCGAGCGATTCGAAGAAGACCGCGGCTACCAGGAGGACCCGCTCAACCTCGACGTCGAGCGCTACCACTGGAACGTAGCCCGAACGTCCAACCCGACCTTCGGTTCCGTCCGTACCGTGGCCCCCATTCCGGGTCGCGACATGAAAGTCCGCTACACGGCGGCGCGCAGTCCGGATCTCGCGGGCAGCGCGCGCCATCGCTTCCAGCTCTGGGACGAGGATTCCGTGCTGAGCGATCTCGGCGCGCGGCAGCTGGTGTCGTGGACTGGCGGTCTCGTGCCCTTCGAATCGACGGTGAGCACGGACGACGTCGTCGACGGTGCGATGCGCTTCAGCATGAGCCGGGAAGGCACGACGGGTTTCGTCGCCGGATACTTCGGCTACGTCGAACTCGAGTATCCGGCGGCCTACGTCGCGACGTCGAACCGACTGCGCTTCGGTCTGCCGACCGTGGCAGGAGACTACGACCTCGAAGTGACCGGATTCAGCGACGACGACCTCGTCCTCTTCGACGTGACCGAGTCGGGGGCGCCTCGCGTCGTCCGGCTGCCCGAAGGTGCGATCGTCGACGACGGTGGGGACGTCTCGGTACGCGTGCGTCTGACACAGGCCGCACCCGGGCGCAGTTACATGCTCTCGAGCGCGCTTCGAATTCCCGAGACACCGGTGCTCGAACGGGACCCGGTGGTGGACATCGTGGGCTCGGCCGCGCCGGTCCAGGTGCTCGTGGTCGGCCCCTCGGAGTTCCGGAGCGAGAGCGAGCGCTACATCGAATTTCGTCGCGACCGCATCGGCGGCCGTGACTGGGAACTCGGATTCTTCGACGTGCAACAGCTCTACGACCAGTTCACGGGCGGTCTGCAGAGCCCGCACGCCATTCGTGAATTCGCGGCCTACGCCTACGCGCAGTGGAATGCCACCGCGCTCGTGATCATGGGCGACGCCGGCGAGGACGCGCGCGAGGTGACCGGATACGGTTCACCGAACCGCGTTCCCATCAGCATGCACATCCAGCGCTACGACGGGCAGGAGCTGCTGGCGTCGGACAAGTGGTTCGGGATCTTCGGGGATCTGCCCACGCGGTATCCGGCCGACCTCGAACGCTCGTCCGACATCCTGGTCGGACGATTGCCAGCGGGCTCGGTGGACGAACTGCGGACCATGGTCGACAAGATCATCGCGTACGAGACCGTCGACACCGAAGGAGACTGGCGGCAGCGCTCTTTGTGGATCTCCGACGACGCCTACTCGGGTGGATACATCGGCGGGTCGCAGAGCAACTACTGCGAGGTCCCCAGTGAGCGCGCTTTCGCTTCGAGCCAGGATCGCTCGGCCGGTCGCGCGCGTGGGCCCTTCGACGGAACCCTCCAGTCGACATTCCTGAACCTCGACGACTACACGCGCGATTTCCGTCCGCCACCGCCCGCGGACTGCGCCGACCTGGGGACGGTCTCCCAGGGATACGATTCTTCCTACCGCAGCGAGTTCCTGTCCGTGCTGAACCAGGGACACTTGATCGTCAGCTACCAAGGACACGCCAACTACGATCTCCTGGGACACGAAGTGTTCCTGCGCTATCTCGACGGGCCTTCGTCGAACGCGCCCCTGGGGCTGAACAACACGGGTCGACCCTTCGTCTTCTTCGGCATGGGTTGCCACGTGTCGGACTTCTGTCAGGCAGACGAGGCCTTCCGCAGGTCACCGTCGATCGGCGAGCAGATGGTGCGCGAGCCGAATCGCGGAGCGATCGCGACCTATGGCAGCAGCGGCTTCGAATTCCTGACACCGAACGCCGCGCTCATGGAGACGATCGCGTTGGTTCTCTTCGGACCCTCGCGAGCCTCGAGTCCGGTGCTGGGCGACGACATCCAGAGTCAGTGGCTGCTCGGCGAGACACTCGCGCAAGCGGAGTTCGACGTGCTCGCCGCGTTCCGTGGCAACGAGACCTACGCCGAGATGATCGGGCAATACAATCTGCTCGGCGATCCCCTGACCCGGCTCGACGCCGCGCCCCCGCGTCTGCAGGCGCGGTGGAACGACGACGTGCTCGGCAACGGCACGGAAC
>JGI12109J20283_10959056_pt1 | contig 13670 bp, 11 predicted proteins | sample ElkSlonscriptome_12_FD_20283 | JGI IMG/M metagenome (IMG submission 20283) | reverse complement strand
GGCCACCCGATCCATGGCGTTCGGTTATTCCGGAGTGGTGCGGGGAACCGGTTGGGATGCGGCCACCTGGAGCTTTTGGGAAACCCCGTTGTAGATACAAAGATATGAGCCTGAAAAACGATATTGAACCGATGATCAACATCTGAAATTCTGAAGGAGGCGTGATGGAGGAGCATATGGCACTGGACATCTTGAAAAAAGCGATTCTTTTTGAAAAACGCGGGGAAGCCTTTTACCGGAAGGTGGCGGAGCAGACCGACAGCCCGGAGGTGAAAGAATTTTTTAAAATGATGGCGGTTGAAGAGGAAAACCACCAGGAGGTCCTCTCTCAACAATTCAAAGCCTTTAAAGAGAAGGGGAAATTCAATCCCGGGGATTACCGGACCCGGAGTGGACCGGATGTGGTTTCCGAGGTTTTGACGCAAGCGCTCAAGGATAAGATTTCATCCGCCGGATTCGAGTCCGCCGCCATCTCCGCCGCGATCTCCATGGAGGAGCGGGCGGTCGAACTTTACGGAGAGCGGGCAGGCGCCACCGATGATCCTGAAGAAAAAAAACTCTATGAATGGCTCTCGGAATGGGAGCGGGACCATCTCAATATCCTTTTGGATATGGACCGGCAACTCACCGAACAGATCTGGAACGACCAACATTTCTGGCCGTTTTAATTCTTTTTCCTGCCATATCCTTTTGATCCGCCGCTGAACCTGACGACTCTGTCCCCATCATCGTTTCGGCCGGCTTGAATGACAGGAAAGGCCACCCCGGGATATTTTCCCGGGTCGGGAAGCTGTTTGAGCGAACGCGAGTTCTTCCCGGCCCGGAAATATCCCGGGGTGGCCGCATGGCCTGGTGATTCTTCAGATTCCCCCTCCCCATCGTCGGATCCGTTTTAATCCCCACATCCCCCTCCAGTGAGAATACCGCAGATCTATTGACTTTTACCGCATCCATCGCCTATAACAAAACCGGTTTTTGCAGCAACCAACGCCCTTCATGCGCCTGCATGAGTGGCCCGACTTCAGACCCGTGAGGTAAACGATCATGAATACCCCTTGGCTCCTCGGTTATCCGGTGTGGGATCTCGACGTATTCGGCGGCGGTTTCTGGATCGCCTTCATGGCGGTGATCCATGTCTTCATCGCCCATTTCGCCGTCGGCGGCGGCCTCTTCGTGGTGCTCACGGAGATGAAATCCTACCGGGAAAACTCCCCCGACATGCTGGCTTACACCCGAAAGCACGCCCGGTTTTTTCTGCTGCTCACGGTCGTGCTCGGCTCCGTTACCGGGGTGGGCATCTGGTTCGTGATTTCAGTCCTTAGCCCCACCGCGACCTCTACCCTGGTCCATTATTTCGTATTCGGGTGGGCCACGGAATGGCTCTTCTTTCTGGCGGAAATCGTGGTGCTGTTTCTCTACTATTATACCTTTGAAAAGATCGACCGGCGCCACCACCTTCAACTCGGGTGGCTCTATTTCATCTTCGGGTGGCTTTCCCTGTTCGTGATCAACGGAATCGTCGCGTTCATGCTCACCCCCGGGGACTGGCTCGCCACCCGTGATTTCTGGGACGGCATCTTCAACCCGGCCTTCTGGCCCTCCACCGCCTTTCGAACCGCCATGGCTTTCATGCTGGCCGGGTTGTTCGGGTTCGTCACCGCTCTGTCTGTCAAGAAGCCGGAGCTTCGGGAACGGTTGATGATGTACTGTGCCAAATGGCTGCTGATTCCGCTGGGTCTGGTGCTGGCCGCAGGGGCTTGGTACATCGCGGCGCTTCCCGAAGCGCAGAAGATGATGATTCTGGAGCGCTCTCCCGAAGCCCTGCGGTATCTGCGGATGTTTCTCTGGATCTCTCCGGTCATTTTCGTCGTCGGGGTCCTGCTGGCCCTGCGAACCCCTTTGGGGATAAAACGGGGCCTGGCTGCGGTTCTGGTGCTGATCGGATTGGCCTATATGGGCGCTTTTGAATGGACCCGTGAAGCAGGCCGGCGACCCTATATCATTCGTGGGTATACCTATTCCAATTCCATTCAGGTTGCGGATGCCGAGGCGGTTCGGGAAGCGGGCGTGTTGAAGGCCGCCCGGTGGGTCGACAACCGAGAAATTACCGAAGCAAATGCCCTGGCGGCGGGCGAGGAGATTTTTCGGCTTCTTTGCAGCGCCTGCCATTCGGTGGGCGGTCCGATGAATGATATTCTACCGAGGACGAAGAAATTCACCGTATTCGGGATGGATGCCATGCTAAACGGCATCGGCAAGATCAACACCTATATGCCGCCTTTTTTGGGGACCGGGGAGGAGCGGCAGGCCCTGGCGACCTATATCGTTCAGGGGCTTCACGGAAAAGCCGAGACCAAGGAACCGGCGGCGTCGGTGACAGCCGAACCGGTGGAAATACCCGCCTTCGACGAAAAGCAGGATGAATATATCCTTCTGGCCTGGAGCGAAAAAGGGATGCATTGCATTTCCGACAGCGATGCCTATTTCAGCTTCTCCTTTCCCGGCAATGCGCTGTATGCGCAGTTGATTCGAAGGGGAGAATCGCCTGAAAAGATTACCGAAGGGGTGACCCTGACCTATCGCATCCAAGAAGGATTTCAGGGGCCGGCCCGGCAGGTCGAGTTCTGGAAATATTCGAAGTCCCTGACCGGCAAAGAGATTCCGGAGAATACCGGGCTCTCCGGCAAATCCCTGAGCGGCGATATGGATCTGGACCCGGAGAAGGGGATATTCACGGCTCAGGGCGTGCCGGTGGTTCCCTATCCGGATAAGGGGGAATTCCATCCCTATCCACTGGCGACCGTCGAAGCGCGAGACGCCGACGGGACTCTTCTGGTCGACACCCAAATTACCGCGCCCGTCTCCACAGAGATGAACTGCAAGCTCTGCCACGGCGGCGAATGGCGGGTGGCCGGCCAGGCCGGTCTGTCCGCCGCAACCGCCGAGGATATCCTGACGGTCCATGATCGAATGAACCGCACCGATTTGAAAGAGCGGGCCGAAGACGGCAACCCGGTTCGGTGCCAGGAATGCCACGGCGGAAAGCCGGAGCATCTCAACCTGTCCGCGGCCATCCACGGGTTTCATGCCAACTATTTGACCGACCGGTGGGCCGAGGCGTGTGCCGCCTGCCATCCCGGAAGCCCCGATGGGGTCACCCATGCCTATCGCGGGATTCACAAGCAGGTGGGGATCGACTGCATCAGCTGCCACGGCACCCTCGAAGACCTGGCCCTGAGTCTTTTGACGGCGGAAAAGGCGGCGGGCAAGGCCCCGGCGGACCGGCTCATGGCCCACCTGAAACCCCGGGTGGTGGAATCGGTTGAAAAGGTGAAGCCCCGGCAACCCTGGGTTAATGAACCCGACTGCCTCAACTGCCACATCGATTATCAGGTGCCTGAAGTGATCGAAACCTTCAACCAGTGGACCCGGTCGGAAGCGGATCTGTACCGAAACCGTTCCGGCGACGCGGGGGTGATGTGCGCCGGCTGCCACGGGATCACCCATGCACTCTATCCGGCGACCAATCCTTTCGGACACGACCGGGACAATATCCCGCCCATGCAGTACCAGTCCGCTCCATATCCCATGGGTGCCGATAAAAACTGCAAGGTTTGCCACACCGTGGATATGGAGTTTGAGATGCACCATCCCAATTCTCTGAGAATGTTTCGAAATATCCGCTGAGAAGAAAACCGGTTTCGTGAACCCGAATCGAAGTTCGGACCGGGTTTTTCCGGGCCGGGGAGCGTTTGTAACGATGCATATGCGCATCACAGATCATCACAGGAGATGGCCATGACCGTCCGTTCACCCGAAAATTTCGATTCCCGTGCCATGACCCGGCGCCGTTTTCTTCGACTGGCCTCTTTGAGCGCCGCCGGTTTGGTGGTCGGGTGTGCCGTGGATCCGATCACCGGAAAAAAACAGCTCATGCTAGTCTCCGAAGACGCTGAGATCCAGGTGGACAAACAGCAGGCCCCGCACCAGTTTTCCACCGATTACGGGCTGATTCAGGATCAAACCGTCACCCGCTATCTCGATCAGGTCGGAAAACAGCTGGTTCCCAATACCCACCGGACCCATATGCCGTATGCCTTCCACGGGGTCAACGCCACCTACGTCAATGCCTATACCTTTCCCGGCGGCACGATGGCGATCACCCGGGGGATTCTGCTGAAGATGGACAATGAAGCCGAACTGGCCGGTCTGATCGGTCATGAGCTGGGCCATGTCAACGCCCGGCACACCGCCGAACAGATGACCAAATCCCAGCTCACCGCGGCGGTTTTGACCGGGGTTCAGGCGATCATCGGTTCCAAATACTCCCAGTACGCCGATTTGACCGGACAGCTGGGTATGCTAGGGGCCGGCATGCTGCTGGCCCACTACAGCCGGGACAATGAGCGGGAGGCCGATTCATTGGGAAACCGGTACATGGTTCAAAGCGGATACAATACCCAGGGGTTCGTGGGGCTGATGGAGATGCTCAACAGCCTTTCCAAAGGAGAACCCGGTTACGCCCAGGTGCTGTTTTCGACCCACCCCATGAGTCGCGAGCGGTATGAATCAGCGGTGGAGGCCGCCACAACCACCTATCAAATGAGCAGCGGATTTCCCCTGAACCGGGACCGGTATATGGACAACATCGCCTCCCTGCGCGCCATTCAGGGGCCGATCGAATCGATGCAGAAGGCGGATGCGGCCATGGGTCAGAAGAAATATCCCGAGGCCGAATCCCTGTTGCGGTCCGCACTCAAAGGCGCACCCAGGGATTACACCGGCCTGGTGATGATGGCCAAGTGTCAGATCGCTCAGAAACGCTTTTCCGAGGCCGAGCGCTATGCAGCGGATGCCAAGCGGGTCTTTCCCAAAGAGGCCCAGGCCTATCACATCAACGGGTTCGCCAAACTTCAGCGGAAATCCTTCGACTCGGCCCACCGGGAGTTCGCATCTTATGACCGCATGCTTCCCGGCAATCCCAACATTACCTTTTTCAAGGGATACTGCATGGAGGGGATGGGAAACCGGCAGGAGGCGGCAAACGAATATGCCCGATTTCTAAAGGTGGTCCGCGAAGGGGACCTGGCCCAACACGCCTATGGTCGGCTGGTCGCCTGGGGGTATGTTCGGACCCAATCGTGAATCGCTCCATGTTTTTCATGATGTTCCACCTTCAAAATCAGGCTGCTTCGGCCTTTCTCTCTATTTTTCTTCTCGGCTCTTGGATCGGTCTTTGCCCAGCCGCAGCCTTCGGGGATATCCCGGAACCGGACACCACCTACCTGATTGTCTCCAAAATCGAGGATCAGGCGCTTCAGGTCGAAGACGCCGCTCGGGAAAATCTGGCCAATATCGAGGTCGGCCCCGTTCACGGCGGCGCCAACCAGGGATGGCGGTTTGTTCCCGACGGCATTCATGGGCAGCCCCACCCGGGTTTTGCCATTTTTTCCCTCAAAAGCGGCAAGGTCCTGGACGTCACCGGCTACAGCAAAGCGGACGGGGCCAATGTGCAGCAGTTCAAGTATTTCGGCAGCAACAATCAGCGGTGGAAGCTGGTTCCCGATGAAAACGGCTTCTCCCGGATCATTTCCCTCCATAGTGAGAAATGCCTGGAAATCATGGAACCGCCCCCAAAATACGGGGTGAATGTTCGCCAAAATGAATGCCGTGACACCGAATATCAGTTGTGGCGGGTTCAGCCCTATCCCCGGGCCGATACCGCCTACCGGATCGTATCGGAATATTCCGGCAAGGCCCTGGATTTAAGCGGGCTCAGTCTCGACAGCGGCGCCAATGTGCAACAGTATCGCCTCCACGGCGGAGACAACCAGTGGTGGACCCTCAGCCCGGTCGGCGAACAGAACGGACATACGATCTACCGGATCATTTCCCTACATTCCGGAAAAGCCCTGGATGTGGAGGATGCCAGCCTGGAGGATCGTGCCAATGTCCAGCAATTCCGATACCACGGGGGCGCCAATCAGCACTGGAAGATGGTCCCCACCGCCGAGGGATGTTTTCAAATCGTTTCGATGCACAGCGGAAAATGCCTGGACATCGCCGGTGAGAGCCGCCTGGACGGAGCCAACATCCAGCAGTTTTCCTGCAAAAACGAGCCGCATCAATGCTGGCGACTGGTGGAAAAGTCGGTTTTCGATTAAGACCGGACGCTTTTCGGCCCCTTTTCCGCTTTGAAAAAACCATGCATGCTCTTACGCCTGCCTGAAAACGCCCTGATCACGTTTTTTCCATGCCTATCCGGTTGAGACATGCTGGCACTCTGATCTATTATTTCTTGCGCATGACTCGTTCTCGTCGGACTCTGTTAAAATGGTATCAGCCATTACTGCCCGAGAGGAAACAAGGGCATCCAGAGATTTATAAGCAGGTATGCAGGTGCATACGAATCCCACGGAATCAGAGGAGCCCGTGTTAATCGGATCGGCATGGTTTTTTCTTAAAAATATGGGCTATTTCCTTGAACTTCACAGGTGGAAACGGCAGAATGGCGGATGAGAAAATTCGAATGTCCGCTTGTCTTTTCGATATATATCATTTACACTAATATTTATCAGGGTGATTTTCCTGCTGTGGAATCACCGGCCCCCGCTTTTTCTCAATATATGTGCAAATCATTCGCCGAATCAATGAAGGGATGTAGTTCATGGACGATCAAAAGACCCGTGTGGTCATTGCGGACGATCACCGCGTCGTCATGGAAGGCATCCGCCATATCCTGAAAGAATATCCGGAGTTTATTCCGGTCGGGGAAGCCCTCAACGGGCGAGACGCCGTAAAGATGGCGATGGACCTTTCTCCGGATATCGTCATTCTCGACATTTCCATGCCCGACCTGAACGGGCTGGATGCCACCCTGCAGATCAAGAAAAAGCGTCCCGATACCCGCATCGTCGTGTATACCATGGTATCCGATCGGGATATGATTCTCGAAATGTTCAAGGCCGGTATTTCCGCCTATGTATTGAAAGAAGATCCCTTGTCCGAACTGGTATCGGCGCTTCAGGCGGTGAGGCGAAACAGCACCTATTTTTCTTCCCTGCTTCCCGATGTGTTGCTGAACCACCTGAAAGCCCTGGAAGCGGGTCAGGATGTGAAAGACCGGTTCGAAACCCTGAGTCTTCGGGAAAGGGAGGTGTTCCAACTTCTCGCGGAAGGCAAGCGCATCAAACAGATCGCCGATATCCTCTGTATCAGCCATAAAACCGTGGAAGCCCATAAATACAATATCTTTGATAAGCTCAATATCAAATCCACGACCGATCTGATCCTGCTCGCCATTCGCAAGCATATCATTCCTCTGAAATAGACGGCGGCCGGATGAATCTCCTTGACACATCCGGTTCGCTCTCCTAAATTGCCATCCTGTTTGTGTAATTTCATTTTGGTAACCCCCGGCCGGCCGTAAAGATGCAATCGCTGCTGTTGAACACAATCGGTTCCCTGCGTGTGGAATCTACATCGGAACCGGTCCCGAAAACCGGAGAAGTATTGCTGCAGGTGTCCCATTGCGCCGTCTGCCGAACCGACGCCAAGATTTGGAAATACGGCCACCGGGATCTGGTACTGCCTCGAATTCCGGGGCATGAAATCTGCGGCAAGATCTCCGGGAGCGCTAAACGGTATGTGGTATGGCCCGGGATTGCCTGTGGAAAATGTGCTCAATGCATCCGCGGCTCGGAAAATCTGTGCCGAAAAATGCGGATCATCGGATTCCATGAAGACGGCGGGTTTGCCGAATTCACGGCGGTCCCGGAAAAAAGTTTGATCGCGGTTCCCGACGACCTGCCGGCACACCTGGCCTGTATGGCCGAGCCCATGGCCTGCGCGGTCAACGGGTTGGAACAGGCCGGCGCCGGGGAAGGGGAACGGGTCCTGATTTTCGGGGCCGGGCCGGTGGGGCTTATGCTCGCACTGGCGGTGCGGTCCATGGGCGCCGTTCCGTTCATTCGGGAGATCAATCCCCGGCGGATCGAGCAGGTAAGGGGGTTTTTGGACCGGGCCGAGATACGGATTGCAGCGGAGGCGTCCGAATTGGAATTCGATCGGGCCGTCAATGCGGCCCCGGATGCCGCCACGATGACTCAGGGCTTTTCCCGATTGAAACCGGGCGGCGTTTTTTGCCTGTTCAGCGGTTTGATCCAGGAGGCGCCGGTAGCGGTATCCACCGTCAACCGGCTCCATTACCGTCAGTTGCGGCTGGTGGGGGCTTACGGCTGTACCCGGCTTCAGATGGTGAAGGCGCTGGGAATCCTGACCGATCACGCAGACATTCTGGCGCTCCTGATCCAGGGCCGGATTTCTCTGGACCGGGTCCCCGCGGTGCTTCCAAAGCTGTTGGCAGGGGAATCGCTCAAGTACATCATCGAGTTGGACGCGACCGGGCTCCTGTACCGGAACGGATAAGGATACGATACACCTATGGCATCAGAATCTCAACTTCGCGATTTCGGTCGACAGATCTGCTCGGTGGCGGCCGGCAAATACCTGAGCCGGGCCGAGGCATGCGAGGCCTATCGCCGGATCATCCTCAATGAACAGCCGGAACTTCAGCAGGGCGCCTTTCTCATGGCCCATATCGCGCGGGGACCTTCCACGGAAGAGCTGTCCGGGGCCTGGGACGCCCTGGACAGGTACGATACCGCCAAAATCCATGCGGAGATCGATGGCCCCATTTGCGATATCGTGGGCACCGGCTCCGACCCCGTCAAGACGGTCAACTGCTCCACCCCGGCCGCGCTGATCGCCGCAGCCTGCGACCTTCCCATGGCCAAAAAAGGGGCGCGCCTGGTCACCGGGGTTTCCGGGGCTTCGGATATTATGGAATCTTTCGGCATCGACCTCAATGCGCCTCTCTCCAAAACCGAACAGTGTCTGCGGGAGTACGGCATCTGCTACCTGCCCGGAGAAGCCTTTCTCAAATCCGGCTGGGCCCGGCTGATCCGGTACATGCGGTTTACATCCGCCTTCAACATTATCGGGCCCCTCACCCGGCCCTGTGAGGGGAATGACCGGATCGTCATCGGCGCCTATTCCCCGAATGTCTGCGACCAGTTGGTGGCCGTGCTCAGAGAGATCGGAATGACCGCCGCCCTGTCCCCCTTCGGGATGGTGGCGGGGATGGAAAAAACCGAGGGCATGGATGAATTTTCCCTCTCCGGTCCCACCCGGGTGGTGCAATTAAAAGCCGGACAAATCGAGACCTATGAGGTCACCCCGGCGGATTTCGGTCTCAAGCCCGTCCCCGTTTCCGATATCGCCAGCAGCAGAACCGCCCATGAGAACGCCCGCCGAATTCTCAGGGTGCTCACCGAAAAATACGATACCCCGGAAGCCGATTTCTTCTGCATGAATGCCGGAGCGGCCCTCTTCATTTCAGACCGGGCCGCATCCTACGCCCGGGGGACCGAGATGGCCCGGACGGCCCTGGCGGAAGGAAAAGCGCTTGAAAAACTGAAAGCCCTTCAAGAGATTCAGGGCAACTGAAAGGACGGTTAGGCTTTTGTTCGGAACCTTTGTGAACACCCTGGCCATCATCGCGGGCAGCCTCGCCGGATTGGTGGTGAAAGGGGGCATCCCGAAAGCCTACATGGATACGGTCATGCAGGCCATCGGGCTGGCGGTGATTCTGATCGGGTTAAAAGGGGCGCTGGGCGCCGAGGACCTGCTTTTGGTGATTTTCAGCCTGGCCATCGGCGGTGTCGCCGGGGAATTTCTGCGGATCGAAGAGCGACTGGAGCAACTGGGGTTATGGCTCGAACGAAAGCTGTCCCGGGTCGGGGGCGACATCGCCAAAGGGTTTGTGACCGCCAGCCTGCTGTTCTGTGTCGGGTCCATGGCCATTGTGGGCTCCCTGGAAAGCGGGCTTACCGGAAACCATCAGACCCTGTTCGCCAAATCGGTCCTGGACGGGGTTTCTTCCATCGTCTTCGCCTCCACCTTCGGTTTCGGGGTCATGCTCTCGGCCGGAGCGGTTTTTCTGTACCAGGGGCTGATAACGGTAACCGCCTCCCTGATCAAACCCTTTCTGATTCCGCCGGTCATCGCCCAGATGTCCGCGGTGGGGGGGCTGCTGATCATGGCCATCGGGTTCAACATTCTGGAATTCAAGCGCATCAAGGTGGGCAATATGCTGCCCGCCATCCTTATTCCGCTGATCTATTATATGGGTTCCCTGCTGATTCCGTCCTGATCGGTCGCGGTTTTTTTCTGTTCACCATTAACAACCATGAAAAGGAGCATATGGAAACAACCCATCAATTTTTTTTTAAAAATTCCAAGGACATGTCGGAGGTTTCTTCCAAATCGGTTGACCTGGTGGTGACCTCTCCTCCCTACCCGATGATTGAGATGTGGGATGAGGTCTTTTCACTTCAGGATAAGAATATTGAAAAAGCGTTGAAAGCGAACGACGGCCCGACCGCTTTTGAGTTGATGCACCGGCAGCTCGATTCGGTCTGGAAGGAGGTGGACCGGGTGTTGAAGCCGTCCAGCATCGTGTGCGTCAATATCGGTGACGCCACCCGGACCATTCGAGACAATTTTGCCTTGTATTCAAACCATTCCCGGATTATTTCTTTTTTTCTGAAGCAGGGATTCTCTGTCATGCCGGTCATTTTGTGGCGCAAACAGACCAACGCCCCCAATAAGTTCATGGGCTCCGGAATGTATCCTCCCGGGGCCTATGTGACCCTGGAGCATGAATACATTCTGATATTCCGCAAAGGCGGCAAAAGAGAATTCAAGGCCTCCGAGAAACCCAACCGGCGGGAAAGCGCCTATTTCTGGGAGGAGCGAAACAACTGGTTTTCGGATGTATGGATGGACCTGAAAGGTACCACCCAGAAACTTTTCGATAAAAACACCCGAAACCGCAGCGGCGCCTTTCCCTTCATCTTGCCTTTTCGGCTGATTCATATGTTTTCGGTTCGGAGAGATACGGTGCTGGACCCCTTTGCCGGCCTCGGGACCACCACCTTCGCGGCCATGTCGGCCCAGCGCAATTCCATCGGATATGAGATCGATGAGAATTTGCGGGAATCCATTCAGTCGAAAATGGATACCATCGTAAACTTTTCCAATGAACACATTCAGGCACGGCTCGACAAGCATCGTGAATTCGTCGAGGAACGGATTGCGGCTGAAAAACCGTTGAAGCATACCAATCTCCATTACGGATTTCCCGTGATCACCAAACAGGAAAAAGATCTTGTTTTCCACTCGCTGGTCTCGGCGGAACAGGTTCGGGACGATACCTTCGAGGTACGGTATGGGTCGGAGGAACAGCGCACGGAGACGGATACGCCGGACCCCGCAACCCAGAAACCGGCCGGGAAAAAGAAAAAACCGAGTCCCGCCAACCCGGATTCCGGGAAAGGGCACAAACAGATGACCTTGCTGGACTAGTCAAAAACATGGTTTTTTGCCCGGGAACAACATTATGGATCGGAAAAGCCTCTGGCACAGTTTAAGAACTCGGTACGCCTATCGGACGCCGGTCCGAAAACGGTTTTCGCCGACCGGGCTTCCCGGCGCGGTCACCGCGGTCTATTATCCGGCCCTGATTAAAATCATTTTCGACAGCAACATTATCGCGAGACGGGGGGACCTCGACATTTACCGATGGTCGGACCGGTCGGTGGCGGTCATGAATCTAGTGGAAAATCTGGGCGGGCGCCTCGATATTTCCGGGTTGGAGTATCTGGCCGAACACCGGGGCCCTGTGGTTTTGATCTCCAACCACATGAGCATGATCGATGCCTTTTTCCTGCCGGGAATTACCCTCGCCTTTAAAGACGTCACCTTCGTGGTTAAGGATTCCCTGCTGCGGTATCCGCTTTTCGGAGCTGTGATGCGGGCGGTGGACCCCATTTCCGTGCTGCGAAAGAACCCTCGGGAGGACCTGAAAACCGTATTGATTCAGGGCGCCCGGCATCTGAATCGGGGCCGTTCCGTCATCGTGTTTCCCCAGGCCACCCGCAACCCGGTTTTTGACGGCGCATTGTTCAACAGTCTGGGGGTCAAGCTGGCTCAGAAAAACCGGGTCCCGGTGATTCCCGTTGCCTTGAAAACCGATTTTCAGGGGCAGGGGCGGTGCCTTCGAGATTTCGGCCCCGTCGATCCTCAAAAGACCATCCATGTTCAGTTCGGTCCTGGCATGCGGGTCCCCGCCAAGAGCGCGGATACCCATCGGGCGGTTGTGGCCTTCATCTCCGAAAACCTTCGCCGGTGTGGTGGAACCGTTCGCAATGTCGATTAAACCGGCGCCCGAAGAGAAGGGCGGACCGGAATACCGGTTGCCGCCGCTGATTCCCGGCATCCTGATCCGCCGGTATAAGCGATTCCTGGCCGATGTGGAACTGATAGACGGGCGGCGGGTGGTCGCCCATTGCCCCAATTCGGGAAAAATGACCGCTTGCTGTGAAACGGGGCGCACGGTGTACCTGTCCCGTCAGGATTCTCCCAAGCGAAAACTCAAGTACACCTGGGAACTGATTCAGATGGAGGGTTCTCTGGTGGGGGTCAATACCCTGACTCCCAACCGGATAGTGGCTTCGTCCGCGGCGGCGGGGGCGGTGCCTGAATTGGTCGGCTACCGGCGGGTGGTGCGGGAGGTGAAGGTCGGGAACAATAGCCGAATCGATCTCCTGTTGACCGGTGACGGCCGAAGAGACTGCTACGTAGAGGTCAAAAACTGCACACTGGTGGAGAAGGGCCGGGCCTGTTTTCCCGACGCGGTTACCGTGAGGGGACAGAAACACCTGGCGGAACTTCAGCAATTGGCGGCTTCCGGAAACCGGAGCGTCATGTTTTTCCTGATTCAGCGCACCGATGCGGCAACCTTTCGGCCCGCCGATCATATCGATCCGGATTACGGAAAAAAACTCCGCATGGCGGCGGGTGGGGGCGTGGAGATTCTGGTGTACGACGTCCGCATCGATCTTCGATCCATTCGGCTGAACCGCCCGATTCCGTTTGTGCTGTAGCCGACCCGCTCATCCTCGAACCCCGCGGACGTAATAATAGCCGGTAAAATCCTGCCAGGCCACGAATCCCAAATCGATGCTCACATACCAGGCCGCGATGTGGGACCTGCGGTCGATGCTCCACAGCTGCTTCTGGGTGGGATCGAAAACCGGTTCAATGCACAGCGACCGGCCGTGGGGCGTTTTCGTGATCAGGGAGGTAAGCTCATCCACCGTCGGCAGACGCCAGTCGGTATGCCCGCCCTGGCGGTTCCGGTTGAGTTCCTGGATGTAGGCCTGGGCTTCATGCCAGGTCAGCGGGTACTCCGATCCCGATCGTTCCCAGGTCAGTCCGGTGGTCCGGTCTGCGATGAGCCCGTTTCCGAGCGCTTCAAATTGGTTGGGTATGTAAGACTGGGGGCGCCAGAGTTCGTCCAGGGAGAATCGTTCCCGGGCCACCCGGGGTCTCGCCTTGATCGGCTGTTTTCTGAGGTCCGGGTTCAAGGATTCCGGTGACGGAGAATCGGCGGATTCTTCAGGCGGAAGACTGCAGATTCGCTCTTTTTTTGCCTCCCAGGCGGAGATGATTTCATCCAGAGCCCCGAGCATGGACTTGGCCCGCCGGAATCGACCTTGAGGCCGGGGCGCCATGGCTTTAAACAGAAACGCGTCCCAGTCTTCATC
>JGI12109J20283_10025954_pt1 | contig 13673 bp, 8 predicted proteins | sample ElkSlonscriptome_12_FD_20283 | JGI IMG/M metagenome (IMG submission 20283) | reverse complement strand
ACTGGGGGCTGCCATGGCGCACAAACTAGCCGGTCAAGACTGGCTCATCCTGGTAACGGATCTGGACGCTGATCGCGCCGAGCAGACCGTGCAGCAGCTTGCTGGCGAGGGTCATCGCAGTTATGCCCTGAACGTGACCGATGAATCGCAGTGGCAGGCGCTTCGTCAGGATATAGATGAACGCGGTGAGTCCCTGCAGCTATTGATCAACAACGCGGGCGTAGCGACGGGCGGCTTGACTGGGGAAACGCCGCTCGACGACTGGCGCTGGGTGATGGACATTAACGTCATGGGTGTCGTGATGGGCTGCCATTATTTTGTCGATCACTTCCGGTCGCAAGCCGCCGGCCATATCATCAACGTCGCGTCCTGGGCCGGCCTGGCCGCAGCACCGGGCATCGCATCGTATGGAACCGCCAAGGCCGCCGTGGTGTCGTTTTCCGAGATGCTTCGAGCGGAGCTGCACAATGCCGGCGTCGAGGTATCGGTGCTGTGCCCGGCATTCGTCAAGACCGACCTGACATCGACAATGCGTGCGCCGGACGACGGCTATGCTCAACGCGTGCAGCGGTGGATGGAAAAATCAGGCATTTCGGCAGACGATGTGGCCGATATAGTGCTGAACGCAGTCAAGAAGCCGGAGTTCCTGCTACTGACTCATCCAGAAACGCGCTGGCAGTATCGCATCAAGCGCTGGTTTCCCGGACTCTACTTCAAGATGCTGATGCGCCAGATGGCCAAGATGGGGCTCTAGATATTTCCTGAACGCCTGTCAGCGATTGGCAAGGCGCATCGGCCAGTTCAGCAGCATGGTTCAGGCACCCATCTCGGCCAGCAGTTCCGCCTGATGCGCTTCGGACAGTGGATCAAGCAGATCATTCAGGGCACCATCAAGAATATTGTCCAGGTCGTAAAGGGTGACACCAATACGGTGATCCGTCACGCGCCCCTGGGGAAAATTGTACGTTCGGATACGCTCGGAACGATCACCCGAGCCAACCTGGAGCTTGCGGTCTGCCGCCACCTGACTGCGTATCTGCTCGCGTTCGGCTTCGAGCAACTTGGCATTCAACAAGCTCATGGCGCGGGCCTTGTTCTTGTGTTGTGATCGCTCGTCCTGACACTCGACCACAACACCGGTTGGGATGTGCGTGATGCGAATTGCAGAATCGGTTGTATTGACGTGCTGACCGCCGGCGCCCGATGATCGGTAGGTGTCGATGCGCAGATCGTTCGGGTCGATCTTGACCGCATCCACTTCGCTGACCTCGGGCAGAATCGCAACGGTGCAGGCCGATGTGTGAATACGGCCCTGTGACTCGGTAGCCGGCACGCGCTGGACGCGATGCGCACCCGATTCGAATTTCAGTCTCGAATACGCACCTTTGCCCGCCAGTCGCGCCACGAGTTCACGGTAGCCACCAACCTCGCCCGGCTGAGCGTCCAGTATCTCGATGCTCCATCCTGCGCGCTCGGCATAGCGGCTGTACATTCGAAACAGATCACCGGCAAACAAGGCCGCTTCCTGGCCACCCGTACCGGCGCGTATTTCAAGAAAGATATTGCCGTCGTCGTTCGGGTCCCTGGGTACGATCAATTTCTGAAGTGTTTGCTGCAGACCTTGGCGTTCGGGTTCCAGGCTGGCCAGCTCCTCATTAGCCAGCGAACGCAGTTCTGCATCATCTTCTTCCAGCATTGCACGCGCATCCTGTTCACGCTGATCGAGCTGCTGCAGCTCAGCCCAGGTGCTGACGATGGACTGCAAATCAGCATACTCGCGCGACAGGGCCGTGAATTCATTAGGATTATTGGCCAGGTCCGGTTCAGCCAGCAAGCGCTCCAGTTCCTCGAAGCGATCCCTGGTTTGTTGGAGCCGCATTTCCATGCCCTCAGACATCGTCATGGCAATTCATCCAGCAGCAACAATCGGGCCGCCTTGAGCAGATCCTCATCCATCGCTTCAGCCGCCTGGCGCAGCTGGATGCTCGGCGCATGCAGTAGCCGATTGGTCAGGCGATGCCCCAGCCTGCGCAGCACGTCTTCGGGATCACGACCGGCACGAATCTCCCTGAGCGCCTGCTCAAGCAGCCGATCGCGTTCGACGAAGGCACGCTGGCGCAACGCCTTGAGCGTTTGGCTGGATGCATTCAGGTTCATCCAGCGAATGAATTGCGCTGCCTGTTGGTCGATGATCTGGTTGGCTTCAGCCAGCGCTTCGCTGCGTTGCTCATAGCCGCGCCGGGCAATGTCGCGCAAGTCATCAATCGAGTAGAGATACACATCCTCGAGACTGCCCGCCTCGGGATCGATATTTCTCGGGACAGATAGATCAAGCACAAACATCGGCTTGTAGCGGCGTTGACGAAGGGCACGCTGCAGCATATCCGTTGTCACGATCGGGTCCGTGCTGCCGGTCGATGCGACCACCACATCGAAGTCAGCAAGGTCCTGCTCTATCCGCTCCAACGGCATCGAACGAGCATCGGCATTGGTGGTTTTCAGCCTGCTCACCAATCGATCCGCGCGGTTCGCACTCCGGTTGGCAATAGTCAGCCGGGTTAACTGGTGAGAAACAAAATGCTGACTGACCTCTTCAATCATTTCACCCGCGCCAATCATCAGACCGTTCAACGGCGCAAGGTCACCGAAAATCTGATGCACCAATTTCAATGCAGCAAAGGGCAAGGTCACAGGGTTGTGGCCAATACCAGTCTGACTCCGGACCTGCTTGGACGTCTGAAAAGCGTGCTGGAACAATCGATCGAGCACAGTGCCCATGGTGTTGGCCTCTTGAGCACTGCTCCAGGCCGTCTTGACCTGGCCGGCAATTTGCGGTTCACCCAGAATCATGGAGTCCACCCCTGCAGTCACTTTCAGGAGATGGACCACAGCAGCCTGGTCATGCAACTGATAGAGGTATTCGCGATACTGGCCCGCAGGCTCGCGGTGCCATTGATGCAACCAGTCGATCCATGGCGCTGTGGTAGTCTCGCTGGCAGCAAGATACAGCTCGGTTCTGTTGCAGGTGCTGATGATGGCAACTTCCTGAACCCCCTGCAGCGAATGAGCAGATACCAACGCCTCCGAAAGCGATTCGGGGGCGAACGCAAGCCGCTCGCGTATCGCGACCGGTGCGGTTTGATGACTGAGCCCCAAGGCAACTAACGACATGCGAAATTCAGGTGTAGGCAAACATTCCATTTTCCGCGGATATCGTACACAAATCAAGCCAGTTTTAACTGAACTGCGTCTTGTTGTACTGTTATCGGCTTTTCTCATGACCGCGTGTGCCAGCCCTTCCCAGGATAACAACAGTCGTGATGCCGCTTCGGACTTGGACCAGCTGACGCAACAGGAAACGCTCCAGGCCGACGCGCTCCTGGCCCAGGCATTGCAAGCCGATCGAATCGGCGACTTCGAAGGCGCACTACCGCTTTACCAGGAACTGTTGACCATTCGACCGGATCCACGGGTCGCCGAGCGGGTCAGCCGGATTGCCGCCGAAACCAACCGCTGGGGTGTTGCGCTCAGTGCATCATCAACCTGGGCCGAACTCGATCCTGCTTCAACGCCAGCCCAACAGATGAATATCATCGCTCGCTTCAGAACAGGACGGACCGGCGCGGCGATTGATCAGCTTGCCGAACAGCTGGATGAATCCGGTCAATCGCAAGGTCAATGGCAAATGGCGCTGGCCCTGTTAACCGTTGCACCGAGCGAAGAGCGTGAAACGACTGAGGCCAGAGAACAGAGTATGGCGCTACTGCGTCAGCTGCTTGATCGGACAGGACATGCAGCGGATTCCGGCTTCAGTAACTACCAGCAAAGCCGCCTGGCCTGGCAGCTGGGTGAGGTTGAACAGGGACTGGCGCTGGCGCTCGAGGCCAGCCGGCTCCAACCGGACTACATCCAACTGATGTGGGCTGCAGGTCTGGCCGTTCAGCTCAATCAGCACGACCGTGCTCAGCCACTCTATCAGCAGGCCCGAATGCTGCAGTCAGACCCGGCATCAGCGCGCGCCGTTCAAGCGGCACTGGCCGAAGCCGAAGCCCTGAACCAGATCGGGCAGCCCGATCAGGCCATGGCCCTGCTGACCAGCCTTCCCGATACGCTGGATACCGTGTATGCGAGGGCTTTACTGGATCTTGAACAGGAACGTGATTCATCCGCCTTACAGCACTGGCAACAGCTGGCGTTGCTGGCAGAAACCGTTGAACCGCCAGCGCAGCAACGCGCATATTGGCTGGTTGCAGTCCTGGCCGAAGTGCTTGAACAAGAGGGCGAGGCCATCGCCTGGTATCAACGCATCGATGGAGAACGCCGCGCAGAAGCGCAGCTGCGGCAAGCCGGGCTTTTGGCCAGAAACAATCAGATTGACGACGCACGCAGGCTGCTGGCCTCGCTTCGGGATGGCACGAATACCCAGATGAGCGAGCAATCCTACCTGGTCGAGAGCCAGATGCTGATGGAGCAAGGCCGGCATGAGCAAGCGCTTGATCTCTTGATTGAGGCCGTCGCCAACCAACCCGGCAGTCTTGACTTGCTGTACGGACGAGCCATGGCAGCCGTGCAGGCTGATCGGCTTGAACTGGCCGAACAGGACTTACGCGTGATCATTCAGCGTGATAGCCAGAACGCCATTGCATTGAATGCACTTGGCTACACGTTGGCCGACCGCACGGATCGCCAGGGCGAGGCCCTGCGCCTGATCGAGCGCGCGCTGGCCCTCGACCCGGACAATCCGGCCATCCTGGACTCGATGGGCTGGGTATTGTTCAGGCTTGGTCAGGCCGAACAGGCCCTGCCCTACCTGGAACGGGCCGCGGCGGGTGATTTCCATCCGGAAATCGTCTCGCACCTGATGGAAGTGCTGTGGACCCTTGGCCGGGAGCAGGAAGCACAGGCATTGCTGGCACGAGCCGAGCCTGAATTCCTCGCCGACGCTGTGTTTGTCGATATGCTGGAACGCACCGGCCTGGGCAATTAATGCGGATGCGCGTCTTTCAGTTGCCGCTGCCGCTGTGTGGACTGATGATTGCGGTATTGCTGGTGTCAGGCTGCGCGATCCGCGAGCCCCGACCCGAAGGCGCCTGGCTGCAGGATCGCGAGCGATGGTTTCACAAGCACCCCGACTGGACGGTACAGGGACGTCTGGGACTATCAAACGGTCAACGGGGTGGCAGCCTGAGTTTTGACTGGCAAGCACAGGGCGACCAGCACACCGTCCAGCTGCGGACGATTGCCGGTGGCAAACAGTGGCGCCTACAATTCGGCCCCGAATATGCTCTGCTGGAAGGCAGCGATATCGACCGGCTGGAGGGATCCGATCCGGACCCTTTGGTTGAACAGGCGGTTGGTTGGCCAATCCCGGTTCAATGGCTCAGTCAATGGCTGCGGGGGCTGCCGGCGCCATCCGAGGCGCGGATGGCTTTTGCTGAAGACGGCACACTGACCCAATTGAGACACAGCAGCTGGTCGATTGATTTCTCGCGCTGGACCGATGGGCGCAACGGCGTGCTGCTACCGACCCGCATCGAAGCGCGCGACCCACCGCACCGGGTCAGGGCTGCAATGTCGAACTGGCGGTTTAAGACGGAGCTGGACTGATGTCAGCGTCAACCTGAGGGCTGCAATACGCCTTGTGGCAGGACGATCTCTTGCTTGACACCAGATTACCCGGAAAATTATCAAGAAAATTACTATTCGATGACGCAATGCTTTGCCCGAGTCGCTATAATTTTGACCTTGTTGCGATCAACGATGAATTTCGATTGACAACTGGGACGTCGCCAAGTTGGTTAAGGCACGGGGTTTTGATCCCCGCATTCGCAGGTTCGAATCCTGCCGTCCCAGCCATTTCAATTGTCTGATTCGCATCACGGCTGCTACTGAATCTCACGTCTGAATGCAAGGGAAGCCCTCGTGAGCACACCATCGCTGATGATTTTTTCCGGCAATGCCAATCCTGAATTGGCGCACGCCATCGCCGGTCATCTCGGCGTTCCCATGGGCAAGGCCAACGTGGGGCGTTTCAGTGACGGCGAAGTCATGGTTGAAATTGACGAAAATGTTCGCGGGCGCGACATTTTCATCATTCAGCCCACCTGTCAGCCGGTTGCCGAAAACACCATGGAATTGCTGGTCATGGTTGATGCCCTGAAACGGGCCTCGGCAACACGAGTAACGGCTGTCATTCCCTATTTCGGCTATGCGCGGCAGGACCGTCGACCGCGGTCGGCCCGGGTGCCGATCACGGCCAAGGTCGCAGCCAAGATGATTGGTACTGTTGGCACGGATCGGGTTGTAACGGTCGATCTGCATTCCGATCAGATTCAGGGCTTTTTCGATATTCCGGTCGACAACGTATACGCCTCCCCGCTGACGCTGGCCGATATCTGGAAGCATTACGGCGGCAACGAAATGATCGTGGTCTCGCCGGATGTCGGCGGTGTGGCCAGGGCTCGGGCCATTGCCCGTCGACTCGATACCGAACTGGCCATCATCGACAAGCGCCGACCCAGAGCGAACGAATCCACGGTCATGAACCTGATCGGTGATGTCGACGGCAAGATCTGTGTTCTGATCGACGACATGATCGACACTGCAGGCACCCTGTGTTCGGCCGGGGCCGCACTCAAGGAAGCCGGTGCAGTCCGCGTTGTGGCCTACTGCGTGCATCCGGTTCTGTCGGGCCCGGCGATCAAGAATATTGCAAGTTCGGAGCTGGATGAAATCGTCTGCACGGACACCATTCCGCTCAAACCGGAAGCGTTGGAATGCGGTCGCGTTCGCCAATTATCGGTCGCGCAAATGCTGGCCGAAACCATTCGCCGCATGGCTGAAGGCGAATCGGTCAGTTCACTCTACGTGGATTAACTGCGAACAGCGGGAACCGCTAACGATCTGCAGCCGCAGATCACGCAAATGTACGCAGATTAAAAAACAAACACAAGTCGTTACTTAGGATCGACCAATATTCCCCTTGCAATAAAACAAACTTGGTCATTGCTACCAGGGAACCATTTGCTTTTTATCTGCGAAATTCGCGCAATCTGCGATTTCAATTGGGTTAGCTGTACCCGATCTGAACCGCGATGATCAGCGCAATCGATCCTGCAATCAGCAGCTTGATGATCAGCGGAAAGATAAACCGGAACCAGCGCGTATAGGGAATACCGGCCAGGCCGATGATGCCCATCAGGACGGCGTTGGTCGGCACGATCATGTTCATGAAGCCATCGCCATATAAAAATGCCAGGACCGTGACCTGACGTTCGATACCCAGGATGTCACCGATCGGGGCCATCAGCGGCATGGTCAGGTACGCCTGGCCGCTGCCCGATGCGACGAAGATATTCATGATGCTCTGGATACCCAGCATGCCGACTGCAGCGACCTGTGCGGGCAGTCCCTGCAGCGGTGTAGCCATGGCATTGACAATGGTGTGCAGCACCATGCCGTCCTCGAGCAGCAGCGAGATGGCGCGCGCAAAACCGATCAACAGCGCGGTGCCGGCCAGTTCGGCGGCCCCCTTGCTGAAAACAATGGCCACGCGGTCGAACTTGAGCCGGGCAATCAAACCAACGAGAATGGCCAGCGCAACAAATAAAGCACTGAGTTCCGTCAGGTACCAACCCTGCTGGGTGATGCCCCATACCAGAATCAACAGCGACGCAAACGCGCTGATCAGCACCAGCAAGTGGGTGGCCGTCATGGAGGGTGGTTCAACGTGCTCCGGAGGTTGCGCTTCATCCACGCCGTAGACCAGGCTGCGCGTCGGGTCGGCCTGCACTTTTTTGGCATAGCTCCAGACGTGATGAACGCCAATGAGCACAAACGGCAGATACCAGAGCACACGATATTCCCAGCCCGAAATGGGCTGAAGCTCGGCTACGTTCTGAGCAATGACGAGCGTAAACGGATTGGTCAGTGCCGCGCCATAGCCGATGCCATAACCAACCACAATCATGCCGATGGCGGTCATGGTATCCATCCGCATCGCCACACAGAGTGCTATCAACACGCCGGCCAGCGGTATGTATTCGACCGCCATGCCGATCGTGGCCGCGCCAAACGCAAACATGAAAATACCGATAAAGATCAGCAGTCCCGGCATCGATCCAAAGCGCACGATTACGCGCCCGAGCAGCGCGTCAATTGCGCCGGTGTCACGAATGACGGCCAGCGCACCACCGATCAGCAATACGAAGAAGATAATGTCCTGCGCCTGACCCAACGCGCGCGGCACGGCCGTAAACAACGACACCGGCGACATCTTCGGATGGTCCTCGATCACCGCATAGGTATTGGCGATCACCACCTCACGACCCGCTTCGTTGACTTCGGTTTGAAACTCGCCGGCCGGTAAAACCCAGGTCATGACCAACGCCAGAATCATCAGGGCAAACATCAACACCAGCGTGTGCGGCATTTTGAATACGGCTTTGGTCGACTCCGTCGCAGTTGAATGGGTTTCTTCAGTCATATCATTGGCCTAAAGCGAGAACGACTAATAGTATGAGCCCTGAGCGACTTTGGGGTGGGTCCGATTGTTTGCCGGCAATGCAAGCAGTATCGATTCTGTATCGTGATGACATGCTACTGCGGTCTGATTCTGATGACGTTGGAAACAGCCCTGAACTGCCACCATGACGCCATGACAGCCCCGGGCCCGATACACTAGGCGGTTTGATCTTGAACACGCCTCCGATGTCTGACTCCTTTTCGGTTATGAATCCGCCCCGCCCCGAACCAGGGCAAATCCGCCAATGGCCGCTGCTGGATGGATTGCCGCTCGCGCTGGCGCTGTCCAGCACGGCACGCAGAGCCGGCGGATTGGTGGTTGCGGTGTGCGCCGACGGCTATGTTGCGCGACGCCTGCGCGACGATCTTCATCACCTCGGCGAAACCAGTGCAGCGCTTTTTCCGGACCTGGAGGTACTGCCCTACGACTTGTATTCACCCCACCCGGATCTGATCTCGCACCGGATCGAACTGTTGTCCAGCCTGAACCGGGTTCAAGACGGCATTCTGATCGTGCCGGTCAATGCCCTGATGCAGCGTCTGCCGCCAAAGCCGTTCATTCTTGGCCAACGCCTCGATCTGCATATGGGTCAGTCGCTTGATCTGGAACACTTTCGCAGTCAGCTGATCGACGCCGGCTACCAGGTCAGTGATCAGGTTTGGCAACCCGGGCAATTTGCCCTGCGCGGATCAATCATCGATTTATGGCCGATGGGCACCGATACCCCATACCGCGTTGAATGGTTCGATACCGACATCGAATCCATACGAAGCTTTGATGCTGAAACGCAGCGGTCGATTGAAAAAATGGACCAGCTGAAGCTGTTGCCGGGACGTGAGTTTCCGTTCGATGAGCAGGCTCGCCAGGATTTTCGCCGACGCTTCCGGACCCGCTTCGATGTCGATCTGCGCCATGCCAGCATCTATCAGGAGATCGGTGAAGGCGTTCTGAGCCAGGGATTGGAACAGTATCTGCCGCTGTTCTTTGATGACCTGTCAACCCTGTTCGACTATCTGCCGAAGCCCTTCCGGCTGATTCAGCTCGCCGGCATCGATGAAGCGCTTGAGCGTTTCAGTCAACAGGTCAGCTATCGACATGATCAACGTCAAGGCGACATCCAGCGTCCGGTACTGCAGCCGCAGGAACTGTTTCTCACGGTCGAGGAGCTGAATAGTCATCTGGGCGACGCCTGCGTAAAAATGACCCGTCGAGCGCCGGCGAAAGCCAGCGTTCAATGCATCGAACCGCTGGATCTGGACCATCATTCGGATCAGGCCGGTGAATGGATTCAAAACCATACCGAACGCATCCTGCTGGCCGCTGACAGCGCCGGGCGACGGGAGTTGATCGCCGACAACCTGAAGCGCGTTGGCGTACAACCGCGCAAACTTGATTCCTGGTCCGCCTTCGTCAGCGGCGATGATCCGCTGGCGCTGGCCGTGCTGCCATTCTCGTCGGGCTGCCACCTGGCCGAGGCCGGCATCTCGGTTCTGACTGAATCCGAGCTGTTCCCTGGGCACACGCGCACATTGCAGCGCAAGAGCACGAACGGCCCGGATCCCGAAAACCTGGTTCGTAGCCTGGCCGATCTGCAGCCCGGTGCGCTGATTGTTCATCTGGAGCACGGTATCGGCCGCTATCTCGGCCTGGAAGTTCTGGACGTCGGCGATACCAGCGGCGAATTTCTAGCCATCGAGTATGCCGGCGGCGACAAGCTCTATGTTCCGGTCGCCGATCTACACCTGGTCAGCCGCTACACCGGTGCCGAGCCCGACGGCGTTCAACTCAATCAATTGGGCTCGGACCGCTGGAGCAAGACCCGTCGTAAGGCAGCCGAGAAAGTGCGCGATGTGGCCGCTGAGCTGCTCAACCTTCAGGCCCGACGTGCAGCACGTGAAGGTCATGCCTATGCGCTTGATCGTGGCTTGTATGCACGCTTTGCGGCCGGTTTCGAGTACGAAGAAACAGAGGATCAGCAGCGCGCCATCGACGCCGTCATTGCCGATCTCCAAGCCGAAACGCCCATGGACCGGGTCATTTGCGGCGATGTCGGTTTCGGCAAGACCGAAGTCGCGCTCCGTGCCGCCTATGTCGTCAGCGACGGCAATCGTCAGGTCGCACTGTTGGCGCCAACCACGCTGCTGGCCGAACAGCACTACCGTACTTTCCGCGATCGCTTCGCTGACTGGCCGGTCAGGATCGAACTGTTGTCCAGAACCGGCAGCAGCAAGTCCACTCAGGCTACGCTCGACGGGCTGGCCGATGGCACGGTCGACATCGTCATCGGCACCCATCGCCTGCTGCAGAAAGACATTGCCTTCGACCGGCTCGGGCTGATCATCATCGATGAAGAACAGCGCTTCGGCGTGCGCCAGAAAGAACAGCTCAAGAAGCTGCGTGCCGAAGTCGATCTACTGACGCTGACGGCCACGCCGATTCCGCGGACGCTGAACATGTCCATGGCCGGTTTGCGCGAGCTGTCCATTATTGCGACGCCGCCGCAGCGGCGCATGGCGGTCAAGACCTTCGTCACGCAGTGGGACATGAGCACCATCAGCGATGCCATCAACCGGGAATTCCAGCGCGGAGGCCAGGTTTACTTTCTGCATAACGACGTGGCCAGCCAGCCGCGCATAGCTGCCGACCTGGAGAAACATTTTCCAGGGGCACGCATCGGCATCGCTCACGGCCAGATGAAGCCGGGCGCGATGGAACAGACCATGCGCGAATTCTATGCGCGCAAGATCAACCTGTTGATTGCCAGCACCATTATTGAAAATGGCATTGATGTACCCACCGCCAACACCATCATTATCAATCGCGCGGACAAGTTCGGCCTGGCCCAGCTGCACCAGCTGCGCGGTCGCGTCGGCCGATCTCATCACCTGGCCTACGCTTACCTGATCACGCCGCCGATGAAATCGATCACGCGCGATGCGCGCAAACGCCTGGAAGCCATCCAGACGCTGGAAGAACTCGGCGCTGGCTTTACGCTGGCCACGCACGATCTGGAGATTCGAGGCGCCGGCGAATTATTGGGCGAAGATCAGTCCGGGCAGATCGAGGCCATCGGCTTCCAACTGTACTCCGAATTGCTGAATCGGACGGTCGAAGCACTGAAGGCAGGCATCGAACCCGATCTGGACGAACCGGTTGATATGACCTCCGAAGTGGATCTGCACGTCACCGCGCTGATTCCGGATCAGTACCTGGCCGACGTACATCAGCGCCTGGTGCTGTACAAACGCATTGCCCAGGCACGCGGGCCCAAGGACCTGCATCAGCTCCAGGTCGAGATGATTGATCGTTTCGGCCTGTTGCCCGAGCCCGTCAAGAATCTGTTCAGCGCAGCCGAACTCAGACTGCAGGCGCGTCAACGCGGCATTCGCAAGCTGGAAATCGGCCCTGCGGGGGGGCGCATCGAATTTCTGCCGAAGCCCGATATCAACATGGCCGAGCTGGTGCGAATGATTCAGGTTGAGTCGCATACGTTTTCACTGCCGGCGCAGGATCGACTGCGCATCGACGGCGAATTCGAGGGCCTGGAAACACGCCTGTCGCTGGCCGCAGACTTGCTGCAGCGCCTGCAACCAGAGCAATCCAGGACTGCAACAGCCTGATGAATCATCGGTTTGCACTGCACATTTTCGTTACACTCGGACGCATGACCTTGATCGTCAAACTGCTTCGTTTCCCGGCCGTTGGTTTGCTGCTGATGATGAGTGCCGCCGGGCTGCCGCCACTCGCCGCCCAGACACCGACCGCAGACGCATCAGCGGCGGATCCGATCTACCGCGTCGAAGTAATCCTCTTCAACCACACCGGTGGCCGCTCCGACGCGCTTCGTACCGACCGACTGAATGACTTCAGTGATGCATTGGACCCGCTGGACCTGGCCGAGGCGCTGGCTGAAGCGCAGGCCTCCCAGGATCGATTCAATCAGCTCAGTGCCGGCGTTCAACCAGGCCGCAATCCGGAGGCTGCCAATGGTCAACAGTCCAACTCCGAACGCGAGCTTCGACAATACCTGGCTGAAGCCCAATTGAGTGAGCCGATGCAGGCCATTCTTGACCGCCTGGAGCGATCGGACCGCTATCAGCCGCTGACCTGGCGCTCCTGGCTGCAAACCCTGGAACGCGGTGAATCCACGCGCTGGGTTCGTTTACACAATGAACGGCGCTTGCAGCTTGGGGATGGTCCGGAAGCTTCGATGGTCGGCCAGGAACTTGATGCAAGGGCTGCGCTCGAGCCCGATAACACCGACCCAACCAGCCGCGTCGACGAAGCGCTCGAAGCGGACCGTTTCCAGTACGAGCTGGACGGCCAGATCCGTGTTCGCCAGCGGCAGTTCATGCACGTGTATTTCGATCTCGAGTGGCGACAAGCTGCCGGACGGCCCGCGCCGTTATTGCAGTCCCAACCATCCGAAAATGACGTGCGTCCGCTGCACGGCTCGGCACCGAGCGAATGGCTGGTCCACCGCTTCGAACAATCGCGAATCGTTCGTCCGGAACGGATCGAGTATTTCGATTCCGCCTGGCTGGGCGCGATCGTATTGATTCGCCGTGAGGAATTGCCAACCCCGGTACCGACCTCGGACAATACCATTGGACCTGCCGCAAGCCAGGACACGACTGAGGAAATGGATGACTGACTTCCCGAAAAACAGTTTCAGCCGTTATCATGTCGCTCCCGGCAACAAGGAATCCCCGCCCGAATGACGATCAACAATTTAAGCGCGTTGTCGCCGCTGGATGGTCGCTATGCAGCTCGCCTAACCGATCTTGCTGCGTTGTTTTCCGAGGCCGGCCTGATTCATCATCGCGTCCGGGTCGAGGTCGAATGGTTGCTGCGACTGGCCGATCACCCTGACTTCAGCCCGATCGACCCCCCCTCCCCCGACGATCGGGCCTTTCTGCACAGCCTGCACCAGAAATTCTCGCTGACCGATGCCGAGGCGGTCAAAAACATCGAACGCACGACCAACCATGATGTCAAGGCCGTCGAATACTGGATCAAACAGCAGCTCAGCACGCGACCGAATCTGAATCAGCATGCAGAATTGGTTCATTTTGCCTGCACCTCCGAAGACATCAACAATCTGGCCTGGGGCCTGATGCTGCAGGCCGCCATTCGCGATCATCTGGAT
>JGI12109J20283_10965093_pt1 | contig 13680 bp, 7 predicted proteins | sample ElkSlonscriptome_12_FD_20283 | JGI IMG/M metagenome (IMG submission 20283) | reverse complement strand
TTCTTCGTGTACACCAAGTACGTAGCCCAGGAAGATTTTGAGGTGAAAATTTACAACCGCTGGGGCGAACTGGTCTACCAGTCTAATAGCCCGGATTTTCAGTGGGACGGCACTTACAATGGCAGGACAGCACCGCTGGGCACCTATCCTTACGTGATCAATTACCGATCGAGCACCTCGGATTCAGGGGAGATACTGGAAGAACGGGGAGGCGTGATGATCATCCGATAAAAATTTTAATCCACCTTTGAGAAGCCGCTTCAGCATCATTCTAACGGAGCGGCTTTTCAGGAAATAGCAAAGCACAACAAAAAGCCCGGCAGATACCGGGCTTTTTGTTGTCATAAAATCAGGTCAAACTACATGGTGCTTACCTGTAGCGTAGCGACCTGGCTCAGCTGTTCCCTCACTATAATTACTGCGTACAGTGTGTAGTCGGTCTTTGACTGAAGCCCCGGCATGCTGGCCGTCTTGAAATCTGCACCGTTGAGCGCCAGAGAATTAGCCCATTGACTATCCCGAACGGCCTCGGCAGTCATCGCCGGCTGATCGCTGGTTTGTACCAGGAAGTACAATTGGCCGTTTACCCCGTCTTCTTCGACAGTCACAGCGAAGGAAAAACGGTCAGCGCGTACCCCCCTAACTTCCAGTTGCGGTGGGCTCGGCACATCAGCTTCAACAGTATCTTCTTCACAGGCAGTAAAACCCAAGAGAAGGAAAAAGGCCGATACATACAAAAATGCTTTCATAGCGAATAAAATTTTATTGATGAATAATTTTACCGCTATTTCTGTAAGTCATAAAGGAGAAAAACCGGCTTACATAACGCAAGACGGTTTCACTGGCTTTTAGCTGGTTATTTGACAAGCTTGTCTCAAATGATGATGCTCTTTAGCCCTTTATTTTCTCTGGGCTGATCGGTAAGTGCCGGATTCTTTTCCCGCAGGCGCGGTAGACCGCATTGGCAATAGCGGCTGTGGCAGGTGCCTGGGCGGCCTCTCCTGCTCCCAGGGGTGGCTGATCCGGACGGTCTATCACCGCTACTTCTACTTCGGGCACGTCGCTAAACCGGAAGATCGGGTAGGTAGCCCAGTGCAGACTGCTGACATGCTGCTCATCAAACCTGACTTCTTCCTTCAACGCCCAGCTGGCAGACTGCACCATACCTCCTTCGGTCTGGTTGATCAGGCCATCCAGGTTGATAACCTCACCGGCGTCAATCACAGCCCACATCCGCTGTACCTGCACATGTCCGGTATTCTTTTCTACCCGGACCCGGGCGGCTACCGCACAGTAGGAAGCGGAATTTTTGTAGCGGGAAAAAGCCAGACCTACACCTTCATCCTGAAGGACAGGCTGATTTTTGATCATTTCTTCCAGTTTTCGCATCACGGCGATGGCTCGTTTGTCTTCGGAGTGTAGCAGGCGAAATGCCAGCGGGTCTTGACCGGCTTTTTCGGCCAGTTCATCCATAAAAGATTCTATGGCAAAAATATTGGTATAAGCGCCCAGCGACCGAAGCGAAGAAACACGCAGTGGTCCCTCAAAAAAATGGGCATCAATTTTAAGATTGGGTATTTTGTAGTAAGGATCGGCGTTTCGGTATCCGCCTCCACTGTAGCCGTACGAAGTTCTGGGATGCGGATCGGCCAGGTAGTGGGCTGTCATCAGGTTTCCCGGATCACCACTGGGGCGGGTACTGTGCGAATCTGACCAAAGCTCGCATTTCCACTGGTCAATGGTGCCCTGGGCAGTGAGGGTGGCTTCCGCCTCTACAATCATGGCGGTACCGTAAGGCTCCCAGCCGTGTTCATCTTCCCGTGACCATTGTACTCTAACGTGCCGGCCAGGGTAAGCCATGGCCATCAAAGCGGCATCGGTAGCGGCATCGTTGGCACCGTTATGCCCGTAGCAGCCGGAGCCGGATACGCCTATGATGTGGACTTTTTCTTCCGGCAAACCGACGACTTCTTTCAGTGCTCCTCTTAAAGGATAAGCCCCCTGGGTGTGCGACCATACATGCAGTGTCTGCTGGTCATACAGGGCGACGGCACAGGATGGCCCGATGGATGCATGCATAATGTAGGGCTTGAAATAACTGGCTTGTATCTTCTTACCCCCGTCGGTAAAGTTTCCTTTATTTTCTACGCTTTCCTTCCGCGCAGGCAGCGTTTTCAAATATTCATGCAATGGCTGGTCAGCAGGCAATGCCGGAGGACGTGTCCAGCGGCTCGTGTTTTTCAATACCTGCTGCGCTTTTTCAGCTTGGTATTCATCTTCTGTAATGACGCCGAGGAAGCTTCCATCGGTAACAACTTTTAACAGTCCGTGTACCCGCTGCTCCAGTGCCACCTGGTCGTAGCTTTCCAGTTTTGACTGATAAGCGGGAGGGCGTAGTACGCGGGCATGCACCATACCCGGAAAACGCAGGTCCTGTACATAGACCTCCTTTCCTCTCACCATTTTCTCAATCCCTTGCCGGGGAAAAGCCGTACCTACCCACTGGTAGTCCGATTTGGGTTTGAGCTCCGGTGGAGTATCCACTTTATCTTCCAGTTGCTTTCCCTCCAGCAATTCAGCAAAGCTCATCACGGGTTGGCCGTCCTGCTGAATATTCCCATCTTCCAGGGTCAACGCATCAGCTTTTACTTTTAACTTCTCAGCCGCCATTGTCAAAAGCCTGGCCCGGGCTGCTGCCGCTGCATAGCGCACCGACATGGCACTGTTGATGATAGAGCCGCTGCCCGCCGTATAGCCTTCATCCGGGGTTACCCCGGTTTCTACCAGGTGCACTGTGATCCTATCAGGGTGAGTGTACAACTCTTCCGCGGCGACCTGCCCTATGGCGGTACGTATGCCCTGACCTAGTTCTATCTTCCCGGTATATACCCGTATGCTACCGTCTTCCAGTATTTGCAGCCACGCACTGATGTAGGGATGTCGTGACAGGCTACGGGGCAGCGAACTATCGGGAACAGCGTTTTCTCCGGCAGCCAGCTCACAGCTGGTCCAGAGGGGAAAGGTGAGGGTCAGGCAGCCGGCACTTTTAATAAAGTCGCGGCGCGATTGTGATGTGCTTGTTTTCATAAAAAATACTGATCTAAGGCGTCATGTTCTGAGCAGCAGTACGAATGGCTTTCATGACCCGGGGCTGCACACCGCAACGGCAAAGGCACCTTTCCATACCCTCACGGATATCAGTATCGTCGGGAGACTGGTTATTTTCCAGCAAGGCCACAGCCGTAATCACCATACCGTTCAGGCAGTAACCACACTGGGCTGCCTGCTCGTCTACAAATGCCTGCTGTACCGGGTGCAAGGTACCATCTTCCTGCAGCAAGCCTTCCAGGGTGATAACTTTCCTGTCGGCAAACGCCGAGACCGGCATACGGCAGGAAGGCATTGCCTCACCGTCTACCAGTACCATACAGGAGCCACACTGTTCCAGTCCGCAGCCATACTTGGGGCTATTGAGTTGCAGTTGATTACGTAGAATGTACAACAGAGGTGTTGAGGTATCTTCCAATTGAATGGAATATTGTTTTCCGTTGACCTGGAGCGAGATTTCTTTCATAGCAGGATGTTATTCCGATCAGAAACCGAGAAAGCTGAAAAAATTAATTTACTTGAGCTCATCTAAGCTATCTATTTTTTTGCTCGAAAAAAAGAAGTACAGTCAAACCCTCCTACCTTAAGAGGATTTTTGGCTGTACTTCTCAGAAGAAAGTTTTGCGTTAGGCCTAATCCTGCCCTACCAGGAAGAGCGCATTCCCAAAGAGCAGCTTACCATTGAACCAGAAAGCCCGGAAGAGCGGATTATCTACCATGTACACTACTTCGCCGCTACCCTGTTCTTCTACGCCGAAGACCAGTGACTCCGGTAACTTATCAAGGATTTTCTGTCCGGCAAAGCCACTTACCAGCGCACTCTGATCTCGGATAGTGCCGACATTCCATCCATCCTGGAGGTAACCATAACGTTGGTTGCCTCGCTTTAGGGTAAAGTAGTAATCCGGATAGCCCAGGCCCAACGGATGGGTATTATCTAGCCGAAGTTTGAAGATACCCCCTGAGATATAATTACTGATACCCCGTCTTTCGCGTCCTCCGTAAGAGGCCAGCAGGTTAGCTTCAGCGGTGGCCTCTTCCTGTGCTGCCAGGCGCTGCTTTTCTTCCTCGCTGCTGTATTCGGAGAGTTCGAAACCTTCACGTCCCCCAAAGTAGTCGAGGGCATCTTCCAGGGCGATGACTTTTCCACCCTCGCGTATCCAGGCAGTCAGTGTCTCTGCGGCCAAGACGTCATTGTAGCGTCCGTCAGGTAGGATGAGCGTATTGTAGTCGTACAGGTTAACTCTACTGATATTACCGGATTCTACCACCGTCACCGGGTATTCTATATCCTGCTCAAAAAAGTACCAGGTCTCACCAAAGGCGTAAGAAGAAGTTGCCTCACCCCCAATCAGTAGAATTTTGGGCGGCTCAATGTAATGCACCTCACCTGAGCCCAGATCGTACCCACTACCGACAAATCCAGTCATGACAGGCACGAGTTCCTGCTGTAGCTCGTTGGCGATATTGACTACAGTTTCGCCGAAGGCATCACCCATATCTTCATTATTGGCCCGTGTCATGATGATGGAACCGGCCGGAAAATTCTGGCCGTCGATGCTAAAGCTATTAGTAGCATAACGTGCCCGTACACCTGCCTGTATCACTTTGGATAAGAACTTCACATCCTCCACACTCTCCCAGGGCGCCACGTAGGCGTAGGCATTTTCCCGGACAGCCACCGGCTCAAAGACTTCGTCCTGCGGTGACGCACCTTCGCTGATCCGGCTGGTCAGGGCGTACGCATCCAGGTCATAGGCATAGGGAATAGACCAGGCGGTAATGTCGTAGGTGATAGAATCTACCAGTTCGGCTTCCGGCTCAAAGAGGACCTGCAGCAAAACTGATTTGGGTTGGTAGGCCGATAGAATCATATCGCCTACCTCCAGATCAAAGCTTTGGTTGTTGTTGTTCTGATAACTAAATCCATTCAGCGAACGACCGCTGTTGCTGGTGCTCAGGCTATACGCAATCTCGTGGGTATCCAGCAGGTTTTGTAGCGCCAGCCATTTATCCTGGTTCTCACCTTTCTTAACCACAAAAGACTTGTAACGACCGGGTGGATTATTTCGGGCATTATCATAAAAATTGGCGAACTGCTGCACTACCTTTTTCGAGTTCATGGCAGTGATTTCAATGGTAGAAAGGCTGGTGGTCACGTGATGGTCAATGCGGTCTCTAAGCGTTAGCGTATCGCCTTCTTCAGTCAGAACTGCCAGACCGGCGCGGCCTGAGCCGCCCTGCTCGTAGGTCATGCCGATGGCACCACTGTAGGTGGGATAAGTATCGCCGTAGCTGGGATAGAAGAGGTCAAAGCGCTCGCGGGTAAAGTAGAGCCAGCCTGCCTCATCAAAGTAGCGGGCGTTGTTCTCTCCGATCTGCGTCTGAAAATCGCGCTGCCAGTCAGTAATCAGTTTGTGGTAAGGCTCGGCTGCCGGGGCGAAATAGTAGGGGCTGTTAACGCCCTGTTCATGAAAATCCACGTGGATGTGGGGCAGCCAGTCGTTATACATCACCAGGCGCTCCCGGCTTTCTTTTTGGGTAGCCCAGGCCCAGTCGCGGTTGAGGTCAAAGTAGTAGTGATTGGTACGTCCTCCCGGCCAAGGTTCGGTATGCTCCCAGGCTTCGGGTGTGGGATTGGGTACCTGCGCCACGCGCTGATTGTAAAAATTAACATAACGCTCACGCCCGTCGGGGTTGATACACGGGTCCAGGATGACAACCGTACTTTTGAGCCACTCCTGGGTACGGCTGTTGCTTTTGTCGGCCAGATCGTAGAGTACCTGCAGAGCGGCTTCGGTAGATACCGCTTCGTTGCCGTGCACATTATAGCTCAGCCAGACGATAGAAATGTCATCATAATCGGAAGGGGCATCGTCTTCCATGCCGGCTCGTTGCAGATTGGCCTGGCGAATTTCGTCCAGTCTATCAAAATTCTCAGGGGCAGTGATGTAAGTAAGCACCAGTGGGCGGTGCTCGTTGGTTTCTCCGTACTGTGTCAGACTGATGTTGGAGACTTCATCGGCTACTCTTTCATAGTAGTCGAGGACTCGGTAATGCGGAGTAAATCGCTCTCCCAGTTCGTAGCCCAGAAACTGCGCCGGGGTGGGAACTTGAGCATATGCAGAAATGCTGATCAGGGTCAGTAAAAAAAGGTAAAGGCTCTTTTTCATAGGTTCAGGAATATCTTGGACTTTCATTGCCAATAGTAAACCTGAAAATTAGCAAAAAAGCCAAACACCTCCCCGAAGAAAATTTTATTTTACCAAATCCTCCTGCCGTATCCGGGCGGTCCAGACACTGAGCTTACGTCCGTCCATCTGCGTCCAGATGGGATGGATAAGGCCATCGTAAGCAGCGATATTATTGTAGTCTCCGAAAAAGCCACGCTCCTCCAATAGAAAGGGCTCCTCGGTAATTCGTACATTCTCAAAGCTTTCACCGCCATTGGTAGAATAAGCCAGGTACACATCGGTACGGTTGTCGTCAAAGCGACGGCGGTCGTAGAACACCACGTACACAAAACCGCTGACCGGGTCAACTGCCATCCAACTGAAGAACTGCTGATGCCCGGAGGCATCGTCATTGACTCGGATTGGTTCCGACCAGCTATCGCCTCCGTCAGTAGATTTGGCAATCCAGACGTCGGCATCATCTTCCCCGTTGCGCTGGTCCACCCAGTTGACGTAGATCGTACCCCGGTGCTCACCTTCGCTGATATCGCAGGCAGTGACCGGCAGACCGTTGCAGCGATCCAGCCCGGAAACAGTAAAAGACCAGCCGCCCGGCTGCGCTGCAATGATTTTATCTTCCTCCAGCCAGCTTTCCCCATCCCGCGAACGGTCAAAGTACAGGCTGTCGTTGAAGGCCCAGCTGACGTAAATTTCCCCATTGGGTCCCACGGCAGGTACGGCGCCCTCAACGGTTAGGTCATCGTCCAGGCAGTTGCCAGCTTTGGCGTTGATGCGCCGGGCTTCAGTCCAACTTTCGCCATGGTCGGCAGACATGGAAAAAAGGATGTAAGAGCTGTCTTCCGGCAGCGTGCTTTCGTACTGGTCAAATTCCGTCCAGGTAACGTAAATATGGTTATTCTGATGATTAACGGCAGCCCATTCTTTATCCTGATCGTGCCGCTGATCGCGGTAGCCGATACCGGTGCCCTCCGACCAGTTTTGCCCGCCGTCCGAGGATTTCTGCACTACAATGCGGTCCAGCAGAGCAGCACTGCGCCATCCCCGCTCTTCCGGGTTAGACAGGTGAAAGTAGTAGAAGTTATTCTGGTAGTCAGCGATAACACAGGGATCGCCCCATACTCCAAAAGGCGAGGTGAGTTGTTGTCTCTTCCAGCTAAGGCCACCGTTATGGGAATAGTATACATTATCCAGCACACTGCCCGCTACCAGTTCTTCCGGATGATTAGGATTGATAGTAATGGAAGGCTCGCAAGGGCCGTAGGGACCACTACCTTCATGTATCTTGACAGGTGAAATCTGGGCCAGCGAAAAGACTGGCAGTAACACCAGCGTCATTACAATTTTGAACATCAGGGCTAAGCTATAAATTTGGTTAAACCTGGTTAAGATAACCTATGGGTAATTGTCCCGACACTAAAAGTAGTTAGAATAAATGTTCTAGACCACCCTTTCCGGCCTTTGATAAAGTTTTTGCATGTAGTACATATGCGGCATCGTCAGTACGGAGATGGCAATAAAAAAGAGCATGTAGGGCGAGATGTAGGCTTCCAACTGACCGGCTGCCAGGATAAGGATACCAATACCCACGAAGCTCAGCAGAGAGAAAGGCCAGGCCTGCCGGTAAAACCACACCAGGCTCTGCTGCTCTTTACGGAAGTGCCTCAGCTCAGCCTGTATCGCTTTAAGGGAATGCCATAGCCCGAAGTAAATGGCGAAGGCAATTAGCAACGGTGCCAGGTAGAACAGCCCCAGCAGTAAGAAGAGGCTGAATACTTCAAAAATAAACTGTTCGGCATGCAGGCTCTTCCGGAAGTAGGCAAAGATCAACCCGGTGAGGGTGAAGACCCCAAGCAGGATCAGCAGATTGAGGGCGCTATCGCGGCTCAGGAGTTCAGGCAATGCGACGATGCCCTGCAGCACTTCGGCACTGGCGTCGTAGTTAAAGAAAACAATACCTCCGATAATCAGCGCGCCCCAGCAGAGGTATAGCACAACCTTAAGCACATGCTTTTCCGACATCTTCAAGTAGTACAGTTGCGACTGCCCAAAGTGGTAAAATGACATCAGCAGGAATATGGCCAGGCAGAGTTTGGGCAGCATGACCCACAGCAATGAATAGGCCACGATAATCCCCATATACACCAGAAAAAAACGACCCAGCTGCACTTTATTCATCTTGCCGATACTTTGCGGGACATTGCTGGTGGCCGGTACCGATGAGGCGCGGCCATCATCCGAAGAATGTTTTACGTACTGGTAAACCACATGATCAACCGCCCCATGAGGAATGCCGGTGAGCACCATGAGCAAAACAAACAGGCCTAACTGCCAGCCAAAGGGGATATCTCCGACAGGTAGGAGAACCGCCAGTAACAATAAGGTAGAGCCCAGCAGTAGCCTATTGAGTTTCTTTGGGCTGAGTAGGAACATACTGAGGCGTTTTGAGAGGATTCCAGTTCCATCTACGGCTGAACAGTGGCACTGCGTAGTGTTGCCAGAGCGAACGCAAAAAAGGTTTCCAGGGTAATTTTACAAACATCAGTGCTTCCTGCCTGAGGCTAGTTTGCTCATCCAGGAAAGTCAGGACACGAGCAGCAGGGTTGCTTTGAAAAAGTTTTTCAAATACCCTCGGAGCTTCGTTTGGATAATATTTTAGGATATGAAGTAGTAAGGTGTCGTAAAAACGGAATCGGGATAACTGGTCAGGTTTGTAGAAAGGAGCACCTGTTGTCTCCAGTTGCCGGACAATTTTTTGGGCATCCGCCTGCATGTTCTTAAAGGTAAAACCGGTGCTTGCCTTGGTCATTCCTCCGGCAGTACCAATACGCATGACGTGCTGGCCAGCTTTGCGGGGAAATACAAAATTAGTCATCGGGATAACACCCTGCTCGGTGTCTTCAATTTGATAATCTTTAATCTGCAATTTGCAATCAATGTACTCCCGCATGGCTTCCTCATAAGTCTCTACCGGTAGCACATGGTCCGAGATGACTGTATATTCTACCAGCGCTTCGCGGGAAGAGAGCGGAAGCACGTAGAAGAATGATGCACCGTCGGGCTGGGGCGTTCGGAAATCCATAAAACACATGGTTTCCGGGTCAAAGACAGGTTTTTCTGTACGGATAAACCAACCCCGAAAGTGCTGTTTGGTAGTAAGCGCAGATTTAGGAATACTGGTTTTAAGGCTATTGAAAGCCCATTTCGCCTGATAAGTGCCCTGGTCTGTACGGACTTCTACGCCTTCATCGGTATTATCCACATGCTGGATGTGCGCCTGCTGAAAATCAAAATTGGGATAAGCTGACAAATGTTGCTTTACTTCTCGGTAAAAATCAATACCGGCAGTGTAGTAATAGCGGAGCGGTGCGACATCGTAAGTTTGTAAGCCTGGGCTTTGAGCACTGAACTGGTCGCTAAGCTGAAACTTGCGCCAGCTTTTAGGTTGTATACGAGAAAAGGGCGGCTTCTGATCTGTCCAAAAGCACCAGGTTCGGTCGTTGCGTTGCTTGTCATCGGCATCCAGAAGGAGCACGCGCTTATGCTGAAGCTGCTCGCTCTGGCTGATGTGCCATGCCAGACTCAGTCCGGCACCACCGCACCCGGCGATAATGTAATCATAGGTTTTAGAGCCCGTCTGCTTATCCATATGCTATGGTTTATACTCATAGTTGAAAAAGTGACGATTACTTGTATCATTGCGTAACAAAGCTAACCATTGTCATTTCATTTTGTTAGCCGGATGCAGATAATTTATTTTCTGCCATGAAAGTCTTCTTCCATACCTGCCTGTGGTACCTGGTCACACTCCTTTTCTCCTGCCGGGATGATGCATACCATAAGCAGAAGATGAAGGAACTCCTGCAAAACTATGCCGAAGCTTATGACACAAGGGCTAACTTCATGCGCAACCGGCTAAAAGCAGCCCACTACCGGAAACCGGATAACCCTAAAAAGTACAATAATATCAGGAAATAAATTAAATTATCTGCCAGTCGGCTGATCTGTTCATCAAGATTGCTGAGGGAGACAAGCTAATAGAAAGTTTCAGCTATCGTCTTTCTCTTTCAAGAAAATGCAGCACGGGCATCCAATGATGTAGTAAGCATTCATTCCTCATTTAGCTACGGAAGCTGCATACTCCGAGGGCGTCATGCCATACTGTTTGTGGAAGCGCCTTGAGAAGTAAGAGTGATCTCTGAAGCCTACAACAAATGATATTTCACCCACATTACCCGCTTTGGCGGCCAGTAGTTCGGCAGCACGCTTGAGGCGCATCATCTGGATAAGCTCATTCGGCGCGTGGTCAGTCAGTGCCTTCAGCTTTCGGTATAGCTGTGTCTTGCTCAAGCTCATTTGCTGATGTAAAACAGCTTCACTAAAATTGAAGTTGGCCATATTCGCTTCTACAATCTCCATTACTTCCTGCAGGAACTGCTCATCGGCCGAGGTAATCTGTATAGCTGAAGGCTGAAGCGTGATCTCGCGACTAAACTGTTCCCTGAGCTTTCGCCGACTCTCTATCAGGTTCTCTATCCTGGCCGCAAGTTCCATAGCCTCAAATGGTTTGACGATGTAGTCATCCGCACCGGTCTGCAGGCCTTCTATCTTATCGCCACCGCTGGCTTTGGCCGTCAGCAAGATTATCGGCACATGGCTGGTCTTCTCATCGGCTTTAAGTTTGCCGCATAGCTCTACGCCGTCCATCCCGGGCATCATCACATCGCTCAGGATCAGGTCAGGGATGGCTTCTACGGCTTTTTTATAGCCTTCCCTGCCATTGTCTGCTTCCAGCAGGCGGTAATCTGATTTCAGGGTTTCTCTAATGAAGACACGCACATCGGCGTTGTCTTCTACTACCAGGAGCAGGGGAATAGACTCATCTTCCTGTATCGGGGCATCGGTTTGTTTGTCTTCTGTGTCTTCTTTCTGCTCTGGTTCTTCTGAGATGAACGAGTCTTTCTGCCGGGCAGGCTCACTGATAAATGCTTCAAAATCGGCTTCCTCGAGCGGTAAGTGTACCAGGAAACTGCTACCCTGGTCTTTCTCACTGCTTACGGATATCTCCCCTCCGTGCAGCTCCACCAGTTCTTTGACCAGCGACAGGCCAATGCCGCTGCCTTCACTGTCGCTATCCTGGGTAGTATGGGCCTGGTAGAAGCGCTGGAAGATATGCTGTAGCTGCTCCTCCTCCATACCTTCTCCCCTGTCTTTGACCTCCAGTTCCAGGATCTGCGTGGCAGTAGAGCCGTTGCTTTTGGTCTTGCCTGTTGCTGGCTTCAGGCGAGCCGAGAAGATGATCTCTTCTCCTGCCGGGGTGAACTTGAAGGCGTTGGATAGTAGATTGGTGATGATCTTCTCCAGCTTATCAGTATCGAAGTAGAGTACCGGGTTCTCCTTGGGATAGCGGAAGTGGTAGCGGATCTGCTTACGCTCGGCCAGGACACTAAACGACAGGCCGATAGGTTGCAGGAACGACTGAATCATTTGGGGCGTAGCCTTCAACTCCATCTTACCGGCCTCCAGTTTGGATAGGTCCAGCAATTGGTTGATCAGGTGCAGCAGTTGGCGGGCATTGCGGCGCATCATTCGGAAGGTCTGCTGCTCATTGCTATCGGTTTCACTCTGCTGCACGTACTTTTCCAGCGGGCCCAGGATCAGCGTGAGCGGAGTACGGAACTCATGGGAGATATTGGCAAAGAAGCGAGACTTCATCTGGTCTACGGTATGCATCTTCTCAGCTTCCAGGCGCTGCAGGTTGAGCTCATGCTTGAGTCGCTCCCTTTTTACCGTGTACTGCCGTAGGCTGAACAGCAGGCTGAAGCCCAGGATGACGTAGAGCCCATAGGCCCATCCAGTCTGCCACCAGGGCGGAAGAATGGTAAGTTGCAGGGAAGTGCCCGCCTCGTTCCACAGCCCGTCGTTGTTAGAAGCTTTTACCCGAAAGGTATACTCACCAGGACTTAAGTTGGTATAGCGGGCGATGCGGTTGTCAGCCGTGGTGCCGATCCATTCTTCTTCGTAGGGTTCCAGGCGATACTGGTACTGGTTATTTTCCGGGTTGATGAAGTTGAGCGCGGCAAACTCCAGGGAGAAGTCATTCTGCCAGTGAGAGAGCTCTAGCGACTTAGTGTGGGTGATGCTCTGTGCCAGCGGGCTTTCCCAGTCCAAGGTATCCTCATAGCTACCTCTGACCGGGACTGGCTGATTGTGGATAGTGAAGTCAGTGAGTTGAACCGGTGGTATATACGGATTATCCTGCAGGCTGTCGGGGTGAAAGGAAATGAGTGCATTACTTCCAAAAAAAATTTCGCCATTTGAAGCTTTCATTCCTGTCCAAAACCGTTGGCTGGGTAGCCCATCATGATAATCGTAAGTACGGAAACCGCTGGTATTTGTAGAGAATTGAGAAATGGTATTACCAGAGCTTATCCAAAGCAATCCGTCTTCGCCTTCGATAATGCTATCAATTTCATCATAAGGTAGAGCGGAATTACTGCTTCGCCAGTGTATAAATTCGGGATTACCTTTTTTTGTGTTCCACACCAATTTGTTTAGTCCTCCACCAGTACCTATCCACAAGGTGCCATTGGTATCTAGGGTAAGACAAGTGACTTTGTTATTGGATATGCTAAATGGGTCATTAGGATCATGCGTGAATGAATCTAACTGGCAAGTCTCAAGATTGTATCTAAGCAGCCCTTCTGTGTAAGTACCAATCCAAAGATTCTGATCCTGATCTTCAACTATACAATATACTCTATCATCTGGGAAGGAGACAAAGCGTTCATACTTCTTGTTTATTGGATCATACTTACCCAATCCACTCCAGCCACCCAACCAAATGTTGCCCTGAGAATCCGGATGTATGCAAGTAGGATGCATGGGAATGGTATCGACAGTGTAATGATGTTGTGAAATATCAAGTTTGATCAGTTTGCCTGCTGTCGTCATCCACAACTTACTGCTATCAGCTTCAACATATTCTATCCCGGTGAAGTGTAAATTAGAATCGTGTTGATATTGTGAAAAATGATTTTCTGATGGCGAATAGAGGAAGACTAAAAAGTCTCCTTGATCTATATCGTAACCTGTCAGCCACACCTGCCCATGAATATCCTCAGCTACACTGGCAACACCTGATATTCTCGCTTTTCCAAATCTTTCGTAAGCATTAAACTTATCACTTTCTACAGCGATCTGCGATAATCCGTCTACTGATCCAAGCCAGACAATTTCCTGCTGATCCTGATGCAACGACCATACGTGCCATTCTACTAAAGGGAAGAATCTCTTACTGTGTGGATCAAAACCGTAAAGCCCATCCCCAAATCCAACCCACAATTTACCGTCGGGACGCTCTATGATGGCATTAACGTAC
>JGI12109J20283_10221898_pt1 | contig 13683 bp, 9 predicted proteins | sample ElkSlonscriptome_12_FD_20283 | JGI IMG/M metagenome (IMG submission 20283) | reverse complement strand
CTATATTCCTCTTTATTGGATTGATCCAAAAACTCGATTAGTTCCTCCAATGAAGAAATTTGTGTTTTTTGTATCATTTTGTTTGATTTTTGAGCTTTTTTTGACCAAAATGTAGCGATATGATCAAAAAAGCGTCACTTTTGCGCTTTTTACAAAAGTAAGAAAACTGAACAGAAGCGATGATTCGGTGCTTATTAGACGTAATTTAGAAATATGCAAAAGCAGGATTTAGATCAATTTCGGCAAATCGTCGAGCAACTCCTACAAAAAGAAAAAACTGAACCCATAGTAGCCCCAATTCCAGCCAATGAATTGTGGGACCGGTTGGATATCAGCCTTCAAGAAAGACCATTAGCCGATGAGCAATTCTATGACACTTTAGCGCAATTGGTCTATAATACACCAAGAACCGCCAGCAATAAGTTCTTTAATCAACTCTTTGCCGGTAGAAAAAGTAGATCTGTTTTAGGCGATCTGTTGAGTATTATCCTTAACAATAGCATGTACACCTATAAGGTTGCTGGTCCTATGGTAGGGGTGGAAAAGGAGATCATCCACCGCACGGCTTCTTTGGTAGGCTACGATCAAAAGTCCGATGGCACTATTGTTACCGGCGGTTCACTCGCGAACTTCATGGGCATGGTAATGGGTAGAGATCGTTATCAAGAATCCATTCGAGATCAAGGCGTAAGCCAGAAAATGACCCTCTATACCTCTGAAGATTGCCATTATTCCATTGCCAAGAACGCAAGCCTGATGGGCACAGGACGCGACCAGGTGCGCCTCGTAAAAACCGACGAAAAAGGTCGTCTCATGCCCTCCGATCTCAAAAATAAGATTGAAGAGGACCTTCAAAATGGCTTCCAGCCATTCTTTGTAAATCTTACAGCTGGCACTACGGTCATGGGGGCATTTGACCCCATACCTGAAGTGAGCGAGATCTGTAAAGAACACAATCTGTGGCTACATGTGGATGGGGCATATTGTGGTGCGGTGATATTCAGTAAGGCCTACAAACGGCTCGTCAAAGGGCTTGAGTTGGCCGATTCATTCAATGTCAATGCACATAAGATGTTAGGCACTCCGTTAACCTGTTCGGTCTTAGTGGTGAAAGATCAAGTGAACCTTAAGCGTTCCTTTAGCACTGATGCAGATTACCTGTACCAAACCGACGGAGACGATTTCAATCTTGGAAAAACCTCTTTGCAATGCGGGAGAAAAAATGATGCGCTGAAGCTCTGGACCCTTTGGAAATCGGTAGGCACCGAAGGTTTAGAAAAAATGGTAGACCACCAATTTCACTTGGCTGAAGTGGCCATAAAGTATCTTCGAGACCATCCCGATTACACGCTCTACAGCTACGAAGACTCCGTCTCCGTTTGCTTTAATTACAAAGGCATCGATCCCAAAAAACTTTGCACCATGCTTTATGAAGAAGCCGAGCTTATGGTTGGTTACGGTACTTTTGAAGCAGATACCTTCGTAAGGTTCGTAACCATCAACGCAGATAATTCGGAAAAAGACATCCTTGCTTTTTTTAATGATCTGGAAGCTTTTGTGGCCAAACACGAAAGCGAATTGATCGAAGACACTAAACTCTCTACCAGCTAGTATGACAGTAAAGCTCATCGTACTTGGAATCTATTTTGCTATTCTCTTTCTGATTGGCATTTTGGCCTCTCGCCGAATTAAAGGCCTGAGTGATTTTTACGTGGGTGGCAAGAAACTCGGCTATTGGGCAGTGGCTTTTTCTGCCCGGGCCACGGGTGAATCCGGTTGGCTATTACTTGGATTGACCGGCATGGGTGCCATTGCGGGTGTTTCAGCCTACTGGGTGGTGATTGGTGAGTTATTGGGCGTTAGCGTTTCGTGGTTCATCATGGCCAAAAAATTCAAGCGCCTAAGCGATGGTTATGGTTCGATCACCATTCCGGATTTTCTGGAGAGCCATTTTAATGCCACTACCCACAGACTGCGTGCGGTGGCAGCCTTTGCCCTTTCAGTATTTGTCATCATTTACGTGAGTGCCCAGATCGATGTCACCGGTAAAGCCTTTGAATCTTTGCTGGGTATCAACTACTATACCGGCGCGATCGTAGGTTTTGTCATCGTCTTGGCCTACATCTTCACAGGTGGTTTTGTGGCGGTGGTTTGGTCGGATTTCTTTCAGGGTTTGTTGATGTTCTTGGGCTTAGTTGCCCTTCCGATCGTTGCCTTTTGGTCAATCGGTAACCTAGGAGATATTACTGACGGCCTGGCTGAAATTGATCCGGATCTGCTGGCCCCTTTTGGGGGGGGAGATGATTTACTCATGAAGATTTTTACCCTTTTGGGCTTTGCCATGATCGGATTGGGCTTTTTAGGCTCACCACAGATCTACGTAAGGTTCCTTTCCATTAAGAGCATGAAAGAGATCGACAAAGGGAAGTGGGTTGCTGTGGTGTTTACCTTGCTTACTGACGCAGCGGCCGTAACCATTGGGCTATTAGGCAGATACCTGTTTACGGAGGCTGGCCAAGATCCGGAAGCCATCCTGGGAAACACAGGCGAAGACGTACTGATCACCTTGATCGAAGACCTTTTACCATTGGGTATCATTGCCATCTATATTGCGATCATACTATCTGCCATCATGTCTACTATTGATTCACTCTTGGTGATGGCTTCTTCAGCCGTAGTACGTGATTACTACCAGCAGATCTATAACCCTTCATTGAAAGATGCAAAAATGAGCAGTATTTCGCGGTGGGTCACCTTGTTCATGGCCCTCTTTGCTTTGGGCATTGCGATGAGTGTAGCGGTTTTAAGTCCGGGAAGAACGGTATTTTGGTTTGTTATCTTCGGCTGGTCTGGGATTGCGGCTACTTTTTGTCCGGTCATCATTCTTTCACTCTTTTGGTCAAAGTTTTCTGAAAATGGTGCCTTAGCCGCCATGATCACCGGCTTTTTGTGTGTGCCTTTTTTCAAGTTTATCATCCAACCCATTGAAGGCATCGGAGCCTACTTTGAGAAGTTAGACGTATTGGCCCCTTCCTTTCTGCTGGCCATGATAGCCGGAGTGATCTTTAGTAAGCTCTATCCTGTCAAATCTTCGGCAAAACCAATCGATGGGCAGGCTTGAATTAAATGGTATTGACTCGATCATTTTTGATCTGGGCATGGTAATCATCGATTTGGATATGGAGGCCACCTCTGATCGTTTCAAGGAGCTTTTCGGGAGTTCCTACGAGGAATCAATGACCAAGCTCAGTGAAAAACGACATTTTGAGGATTATGAAACCGGAGTTATCGACTCCGAAACCTTTGTAAATGGCATACAGGGTTTGCTAGCAGATAAGGGTAAGGAGCAACACATTGTATCCGCATGGAATGCCATGCTAAAGACCATTCCCGAAGCTCACTTCCGCATTTTAAAGGCGGCAATGGCCAACTATCGAACCTTTTGCCTTAGCAACACCAACGCCCTTCATATCGATTTCATCTACGAATATCTGCAGCGCACCCACCAAATGGAAAATCTAGATGGTTTCTTTGAGAAAGTTTACCTCTCTCATGAGATGGGCATGCGTAAACCTGATGTAGCGATCTTTGAGTTCGTGATCGATCAGCATCAACTTAATGCGTCTCGAACCTTATTTATTGACGATACTGCGGGACATTTAAAAGGAGCAAGATCTGCGGGTTTACAGACCTATCACCTGCAAGCACCAGAAAGGTTAACAGACATTCTTGGTCATTTGATTTCCTGACACAACTCCACCAGCACTCTCTCGGTCGACTTTGGGTGCAAGAATGCGATGCGCTTGTTATCAGCGCCTCCTTTCGGACTTTGATGAATCAATTCAAAACCCGCCGACTTCAAACGGGTCAGTTCCGCGTCAATGTCATCCGTTTCAAAGGCAATGTGGTGAATGCCTCCTTGATGTTTCTGTAGATATTTGGCAATCGGACTGTCATCAGTGGTTGGCCGGAGCAATTCGATCTTGCTCTCTCCAATTTGAAAAAACATGGTTTCTACGCCTTCACTTTCCACCCTCTCCGTTTTATAGGCTTTGCTCTCTAGTAGGCTTTCAAAGGTCTGTTCGGCACCCTCAAAGTCAGCAACGGCTATACCCAAGTGTTCAATTCGTTTTAACATGATATTATATTGCAAAAAAAAGACCCTGACGATTAGGTCAAGGTCTGTAGTACGTTTAATTCAGTTTTTATCGGACGTAAACAGTCGATGTCTTGTTGTCGTAACTGACGAAGTATTTCCCTTTTTCCAATGATTCCACATCCGCAGATGCACCAAAACCTTTCTTCACGATCACGCCGTAACGGTCGTAGATCTCATACAAAGTTTCCCCTCCGTTAAATTTTAGTTCATCTCTTACTTTCTCATCAACCAGCGTGATCTCGGCCACATTAGAGGTGAATCTGGCATCTTTTGAATATCTGGGCTTGCCACTGAAGTCAACCTGCTTTACTCTCGCGCGATTCTCTCCCGAATGCGGTGCGATCTTGTAAGAATAATTGTGCACTCCAGGACTTCCGATGCCCTTTACTTCCCCAACTTTCACCCACTTATTCCACCTAAATTGCTCGACTATATAATCCAACGAACCGGTCTCATTCTCGGTAGACCAATTGAGGACACCGTTCTCTGTAAAACTGATCGATTTGGTATCAAAAGTACTTTTTGGCTTAAGTACTTCAGGATTCAGCACCTCAGGCTTGCAGTCGTCCTTGTGTTTAATGTTAATTACTACTTTCTGACCTAGTTTTAGATCATGATTTCCAAAATCAATCTCAAATGCCGACTGGTTCACTTCGTCCGGAGAAAGTTTTCCGTTAATGGTCACTTCAAACACGCAAAATCCAACTCCTGCTCCGCCAAATGGATTCTTCACGAAAAGATTCTTCCCCATATACTTGCCCTCTAAGACGATCATCCCCGCAAAGAGACTATTCACGCTAAGCAGCAATGCAAAGACAAATAGGATTTTTAAATGCTTCATTTTTAACGTTTTTTCTTTGCGAACCTTTAGACTCAAAGAATTTTTTTTGGTTTTAAAACCCATCTACAATAGCCAAATATAACACACTAAATTAATAATTTCCCTCTAGTCTACTAAATATCATGCCGAAGCTTAAGAAGCCTTTTCAATTTCCGACAACTTTTCTTTCAATTCTTCAATGCGTTTTCGTTTAGAGGGCCCTCGTCTTTTGCGGGATGCTTCGGTAAAATATTTGTGCGCCCCGAGAAAGCCGATGTTCATTTCGATCCACTTTTTGGGATCCTTTTCCAACTTCCCAAATTCAACCAACTCCTTCCGCAGGGTTTCTGCGATCGGGTAAAAGTCATCGCGACCTAAATAATCCAGATCAGAGTCGCACATGATCTCCTCCAGGTGATTTTTCGGGTTTTGTGGGATCTTGGTGGCTTCAATGAGCTCGATCACTTGGGTGATCTGTTCTTCTGTATAACCAAAGTTGGGCAACATCTCTTTGGCCAGATTTGCCCCAATGGGCTCATTAGACTCATAGGAATGGATGAATCCCGCATCGTGAAATAATGCAGCCGTTTTTAACAGGTACAAGTCTTCCCCTTGCACGCCTTCCCACAAGGCCAGACGTTCCACGGATTCACATACGTCCATTGTATGATGGATCCCATGGTAGTGTAATCCTTTTGGCAAATCACCACTCAGTCGCTTTACGATGTACTTTTCCGCATTCCGATAGTTGATGTTCGAATACAACTTCAGGTTCACGTAGTGCCAAAAAGCATCATTGGGACGAATACCGTCTTCGTCTATAGAGAGTTCAGGTTTGATTCCATGCACAAAATACATATCAATCTCACCCTTGTTTTTCGCTTTGATCTTTCCGCGGTATTCCGTCACGAAAAACTCGTCGATGGCTTCATAAGTGGTTTCTGAGACGTTTACCTTGTCTATTTCACTGCTTGCTTCCATCGTAGAGGCAATGTTTACCGTGTCACCCCAAATGTCATACGCAAAGCGTTTGATCCCAACTACCCCGGCGATCAAATTCCCGGTATGAAGCCCAATACGGATTTCCCATGGCTTTTGTCCTTGCTCTTCCTTTACTTTTTTAATTTCTTGCATGTGCCGTTGAATCTCAAGAGCAGCAAGCGTAGTATCTATCGGATTACTTTTATTCCTAATCGGCACTCCTCCGGCCGCCATATAAGAATCTCCAATGGTTTTGATCTTTTCTACATTGTACTTGTTGACGATCTCGTCAAACTTCACGAAGTAGCTGTCGAGTTCAGCAACCAGTTCTTGCGGTTCAAAGTGCTCTGCATGCTTGGTGAACCCTTTGAAGTCAGTGAACATCACCGTCACCTTTCGGTAGTTTCTTGCCTTGGCCTTTCCTTTGTTCTTGAGTTCGTCGGCCATTTCTCTTGGTAGAATGTTCAAGAGCAACTTTTCAGTTTTCTCTTTTTCTTCTTCCAACATATTCCTTTGACGTTCTACTTGACCTTTCTGTTTGATGATCTCTATGGTACGCTGTTTTACTTGGCTTTCAAGCAAGTCCTTTTGCTCATAGGCCTTTCTAAGCCGATCACGATAGATCAGGTAAAAGATCAGCAATATAGCGACACACACTGCGATGCTGATCCACCAATACCTTGGAAAGTATGAAGTGCCGTCGAAAAATTGCAATATAATGTGTAGGCCGGTCAAAATAAGCTTTACTGAGATTCAATCAGTCTAAATTCAGTCCTTCTGTTGAGTTGATGATCTTTATTGGTGCAGGCTTTCTTATCGCAGTCAATGATCAATTGGGTTTCGCCATACCACTTTTCAGCGATACGAGCTCCGCTAACCCCTTTGTTTTTAAAGTATTGACTCACTTGCTGGGTCCTCATCTTCGATAAGTAGTCATTGTATTCTGCAGGTCCTCTCTGATCCGTATGTGAGCTGATCTCAATGGTAAAGTCGTCCTCTGCAAACAAACGGACAAAATCGTCTAACTTCTTCTTGGCCTCTTCTGATATAGAGGTGCTATCAAAGCCGTAAAAGATCACAAAGCTCTTCGTTTCGTCTTCCTTATTTTCAAATACCTCTTTGGAAGCTTCCAGGGTATTTTTCATCTTTTCAATTTCTTCTGAGGAATAGGCTACCGGTTCTTTATCTACTGTCTCTTTTTTTGCGAGTTTATGTTCCATAAAACCTAAGGGAGAATACACAAAGGTTTGTCCTTGCTTTTTGATCCGGGTAGTTCGGGGTTTGTTTTCATCATCAAGGGTGACCATCGTATAGTCTTGCTCTTCAGCCTCGTTCTCTAACTTGAAGATGTAGTTCTGTTCAGGATCCAGTTTCTTGAATACAAAATTCCCTTCTTTATCGGTGTTGGTTGTTTCCAGCAGATTGCCATCCTCATCGTAGAGGTATACCTTCACTTTGCCAATATCTCCAGGAAGCTCTTTGAACACTTTGGCCTTCACTTCGTGTGAAAACTGCTCATCAAGCAATTTGGCTTCTTCAATATCCAGAGGCTCAAACTGGGCAACTTGATACGTTAGTTTTTCATATTTGAACCCTTCTTCCTCGCTGAAGAATGCCTTCTCGATCACATTCCCATCTTGGTCGATTAGCACCATAGTATATCGACCGGAAGGCTTTTCCATCAAGAAGCTATATTGCTCGTTGGGGTTCAATTTTTCAAAAGAGAATTCCCCGTTATTGTCTGTCTTCACAGTATCTCTCATCACTCCGTCTTCACCTGCTAAAATAATGGCTAAACCTCTCAAATCCTCTTCTTCATCCATTGAATATAATCGTCCGGCTATCGCCACCTCCTTGGGCACCAGTCGCTTTCTGCGTTCAGCTTCCAGCTCATACTCTTCATAAGGCAAAGATTGGAATTCATAGCTCCCGTTAGAGATTAAATTGATCAGGTAAAGGGGAGAGCCGTCTTCTCTAACCAAGTATACCAGCGCATCGTCGCGCATGTCCTCTTCCAGCGAGGGAATCTTCAAGAAATAGTGCTTATCAAACTCAAGCATATTGTACTGGAACTCGCCCTTTTCGTTGGTCACCACCGTAGAGATGAGACTGTCGTTTCGATCGTAGATCTCTACTACCGTGTTCTTAACCGGGGCACCCTTATTTTCGAGTCGGCCGATCAAAGTCGTGTACCCTTTATTTTTCGCCTCTTCAATCAATTCACTGGCATCAATGGTGGGGTTGAGCGTAATTACCCCTTCACTATTCATCTTCTCGACCTGATACACCCTTTCGTCATCGTTTATAAATGCGATGTTCATTGGCTCATCAACCTCTTTCACTTTGATCAGGTAGTTATCGCTGGGAGGTAGCCTGGTGAATTCGAATTTACCTTCTTTATCGGTGGTGGTTGAATCAATGATCTGTCCGCTTGTGTCTGTTAAATACACCACCATTTCCTCCTCAATATCACCCGGTAGATCTGTAAAAACCTGCCCACTGAATTCCATTTCCTCAAGTTCGGTGTCATCTATTGCCTTTAGCTCCTGTAACTCCATGATCTCGTCCGTGGGCAAGGCAGTAAGCTGAAATTCCCCCGTCTCTATCTTTTCAATGGATTGCACCTTCGCTCCCTGATTATCGGTCACGAAAAGTCGGCTGTTCTCAACCAACTCCGGCTCATCAGACTCCACTTTGATCATGTAGTTTTCTTGATATGCCAAATTCTTAAAGGCAAAAGTTCCGTCTTCATCTGTATAGGCCTCTCCCACAACCGAATCGTTTTCATTTACCAATAAGACCTTAGTGCCTTTTACGCCGATGCCGTCTAATTCTACTACTCCCTTTAATTCGATGTTATCGTTATATTTAATGAAGCCATAAATGTCGTCTCTCCCCTTTCCGCCCTCTCGATTAGACGCGTAATAACCTGAGGTATCGGATGAAAAGTAGATCCCGAAATCGTCGCGATTGGAATTGATCGGACTTTTTAAGTTTTCAGGTTTCGACCAGCCACTTTCTGTTTGTTTTGCCAGGAAAATATCCAACTCTCCGTATCCGGGAAAACCGTTTGACGAATAATAAAGTTTCTTATCCTTAAAATAAGGGAACACCTCATTTTTTTGAGTATTGATGGTAGATCCCAGATTCTTCGGTTGATTCCATTTGCCGTCGACCTTTTTACTCACGTACAAATCAAAGCCTCCTTCTCCCCCCGGCATGTCGGAAGCGAAATACACGGTATTTCCATCATCTGCATAGCATGCGTATCCAAGCGAATAGTCATTGCTATTAAAAGGAAAGGCTTTAAAGCTCTTCCACTTCCCCTTTTCATATTCTCCTTCGTACATCTTCAATTGGTTTACGAAGTTCTTTCCCCCCATTTGATTGTCTACTCTGGATACCATCGCACGATCTTGCTGAGAGTTGATCGTGAGCGGTCCGTCGTGGTAAGGACTATTCAATCTCCCATACACCTCTTCAAAGTTGGCGACCTTCTTCTTCAATAAAGTCGTATCCATTTCGTAGATGGATAAGAAAGCTTGATTATTGAAGCTGTTAGTTTCCAAAGAGGTTAGGCTCTCCTCACGGTCAGAAGTAATGTATATCTTGTCTTTAAAAAAGACAGCCCCGTATTCAGAATTTTTGGTGTTGATCCAATTCATCCTCACTGAACGAAAAAATTTCCGCTCTTGATCCCACTCTTCAATCTGGTCTAAAGATTGAAGCATTAGTTTACTGAGAAAGCTTGATTCCTCTAACTCCTGAAATTTAATGAACTGTTTTTTGGCCAGGTTCAATCTGCCGTTGGATTTTAGCACTTGCCCGTAATAGAGGTAATCTTCTGCTTGAACCGAATCCGAGTTCACCAAAAGATTGTAGTACAATTCTGCGTTTTGATACTCTTTGATCTTTCGGTAGGCCCCGGCTAAATACTTCAGCGGAGTGTAGGCCTGGCGATTATCCCTTACTTCTTCCTTTAAAAGGTCGATGGCTTCCGGATAAAATTGATAATTGTACTTATCGATGGCACGTCTTAAGCGTTTACTCTGTGCGCTTGCATCCGTGGAAAAAGCCAAGATGCACAGGAAGATAACCACGGTAGTGATCGTGGTCAATGTGGTTCTTATTTTTGGTAAGTGCATCTGCTTCAATTCCCTAAAAATATCTGGGTGAAACCACTCTAGATCTCAAGACATTGATATCGTAACCGATAAAGATCTCATGAGAACCTGAATTTCCTTGATTCAATGTGGTGGTGGCAATATCGTAAGAATATCCAATCCTTAGCGATTTATCAATATTATACTCAGAAACAAATACTACTCCATAACCCCTGCGGTAAGAAGTACCAAGCCACAGTCGATTCTTGATCAGGAAGCTGGCATTCAGATCAAAGAATGCAGGCTGATTCAATGCCAGTCTGACCAATGTAGAAGGCTTAAAGATCAGTTCTCGATTGATCTTGAATGCTCTACCCCCTACCAAGATCATTTGAGCATTTTGCCTAGCGGTACTTTCAATGTTCACATTCTCCGCCTCAACGCCCAATCTACCTTGATTCAAATGGCTTAGCTCCATCCCTACATAATTGAATTTATCGTTGTAGTAGAGTCCGAAGTCAAAAGAAGGGGTCAGGTAGGATTCTCGACCTTCATTCAAAGCGTAGCCTCCAGATTCTCGATATTCAATTTTCGACCAATCAAAGGTGTAGTTATAGAGACTTGCTCTTAGTCCTAATCCAAGTTTCCCTCTTCCCAACCTTAGCTTGTAGGCATAGATCCCTGAAAAAGCAATGGTGTTCTTAGGACCTAAACGATCGTTCATTAGCTGCAATCCATAGCCCATGTTCTTTCTTCTACTGGGTGAATGAATGGCGAAAGACTGTGTTGATGGCGCACCGTCAAAGCCCACCCACTGAGAGCGGTGAACCCCAACCATGCTCAACATTCCTCTGGTACCGGCATAGGCGGGATTGACCAGGATCGGGTTGAAATAGTACTGGTTAAATTGCGGTGCATATTGGGCTTTAAGCCCTAATGGCACCATCAAGAGTAGACAAAGTGATATGTAAATGATCTTCTTCACACTACCTGGTTAATTCGATCCATCCTTTCTCAACACCCTCTTCCGACTGAAAGATATAGAAGTAGGTATCAGAAGGTAAATCGTTCCCACTCAAATTTCCGCCTTGCCAAAGGGTATTGTTATTGTCATAGTTATCTCCTTCCCAAACCAAATTCCCCAATCGGTTGTAAATCGCCACTTCGTTTTCTTCAAAAACTTCCACATTCTCAATGATCCAATCATCGTTGATTCCATCTCCATTAGGTGTTATTCCGCTGTAGAATTTCAATAAACAAGGGTTAGGATCTATCAATCCTATGTTATAGTTCAGCAGTTGACTGCTACATCCGTCCTGGGAAATGACCTGAACGCTGTATTCCCCGGCCAAAAGCCCAATTGTGCTAAAGGTATCATTCGGGTTCGTGCCGGCGCTCCAAATCACCTCATAGGGAGGTTGGCAACCACTAATGTTACTTACAAATGCTCTCCCATTGCGCTTTCCATTGCAACTCGCGTCTTGCACACTTAATTCAAAAGAGATCAAACTAGCAGAGTCTACCACTTGCTCAAATCCTTGGGTAAGAATGATACCGCTACCTTGCGCAGTGGGCACGACGGATTCTCCGATGGTGTAGGAAATCTTTATCGTGCTGGTTTGGGCCTCGCGACCTTCGGTACTGACCACCTCTCGCTCCAATTGAAGTTGGGCAAACAGGCTAAAAAAACTAAGGTTCAAGAAGGTAAAGAAAATGCTACGCAAAACCTTTCCTGAACGACATGGTATGTATGTGTAATATGACATCACGTCTCTTCTCAACTATTTAAGGTAAAGCATACATCGGAAAGCTTCAGTATTGGTAGGATTGTCTGTGGCGTATGACTGAAGGGTGGTGTTCCCTACCTTGCCCACATTATTGATATCTGTATTATCCACCCATTCCCAATTCCCGGTTTCGTTAATTAAGCCGGCGTTTGAAGCTGCACCATACCACTCAGCTCTGTTTGGTAGTTTGTATCCATCGGTCACGCAATCCGTGGCCGCCTGAAACCAGGTAGCTGCAGCACGTTCGTTGGTTTCCATACAGATGCGTCCATTGATATTGGTCATCCCCGCCGGACAAGTAGCAGTGTCAATAAATGACCTCCATTGGGTACCATCGTACCCTTGAAAGTCGCTCCCTACGTATTGGATCATCCCTTCAACCGGAGTGAGGCCCGCTGCCTCTACTTTCACTGCACCGGCTACCTCCAGCTTGGCTTCAGGATCAGTGTCTATTGGAATGCCTATCCCTACATCTCCACGGTCTCTTTCCACGATCAAGCCCACTACGGTTTCCTGGTCGCCTAATATCTGAAACCAATTGCCTGCCCCGGCGGAAGTGCTTCGGTATCTCAAAGTAAAATTATTGCCTTGACCACTCTCCTCAAATACGATTTGTGAACCGTCTTGTGCATTCAAATTTTCAATTCTGAATTCTGCAAAACCAGCGTCAATGTCTTCAGCAAGATGAAATTTTGAATCGGGGGTGGTGGTTCCTAATCCAATTCTGAGGTTTGCGGTATCCAAATAAAAGTCGTCAAAGAAAGAAAGGGTGTCAATGTTCTTCCAATAGGCCAATCGCAAGGCGCTGCTTCCATCCACCACCACGTCCGGAGCGGTAAGCGGACTCAGATCTGTGATGATGGTTCCTGCGGCATCGGTCACTTCCAGATCGGTTCCGTTCAGCACTACCGAGGCATTTACTTCATTTGAAGCAGAGGTATCATTATCAAGGGCGATATGTTGATTTAGATCGCTTCTGATTGCGACTAGACTATCTGCGTTGTTAGTTGAATCGGCCGCAAATCTCACTTGCAGTGAATCCAACTCTCTGCGGTTGAAATTAATGTCAGTTCTCAGAACCGGCAGCGTATCGTTGATTATTCCAATGTCTGTTCGATTCTGATTGATGTCCGTGCGATGTACCACTAGAGAGTCTCGGTTATCATTGATATCACTTCGGTTAAGGTTGATATCGGTACGATGCGCTGCCAAGGTATCTGCATTCAAAGTAGAATCAGATAGATACCTTCCTTCTAAACTAGAAAGGTTGGTTCGGTTCAAATTGATGTCGATCCGGTGGTTCGCTAAACTGTCTGCATTGGCAGTAGAATCGTTCAAGTAACGACCACGCAATTGATTAAATTCTCCGCGGATGTCCACCAGCGTATCGCGGTTCGAATTGATGTCGATCCGATGCGCAATTAGACTATCTGTATTAGCGGTCGAGTCAGCCAAGTAACGAATCCGCAACTGGTTGAATTCGGCTCTTTGGTCGGCCAGGCTATCGGCATTGGCAGTAGAGTCGTTCAAGTAGCGACCACGCAATTGATTGAATTCTCCGCGGATGTCCACCAGCGTATCGCGGTTCGAATTGATGTCAATCCGATGCGCAATTAAACTATCTGTATTAGCGGTCGAGTCAGCTAAATAGCGTATGCGCAATTGGTTGAACTCGGCTCTTTGGTCGGCCAGGCTATCCGCATTGGCCGTAGAATCGTTCAAGTAGCGACCACGCAATTGATTGAATTCTCCGCTGATGTCCGCTANAGTATCCGAATTAGCTGTAGAGTCGGCCAAGTAACGTATGCGCAACTGGTTGAACTCGGCTCTTTG
>JGI12109J20283_10591255_pt1 | contig 13687 bp, 8 predicted proteins | sample ElkSlonscriptome_12_FD_20283 | JGI IMG/M metagenome (IMG submission 20283) | reverse complement strand
GTGGTGCTGCTGGGCGACAGCATTGGCGTCCAGTGGTTTTCCCTGGTGCCCGGAATCTTTCAGGCGCCGGACTGGCGTATCGTGGTGTTCACCAAATCCTCCTGCCCCATGGTCGATGAGGATTTCTTTTACCAGCGCATCGGTAGCATCTACACGGTCTGCAACGAATGGCGCGACGGGGTGCTGGCACAACTGGAGCAGTTACAACCGGATCTGGTGATTATCGGTAGTGCCGCCACTTATGACTTCTCCGAGCAGCAATGGATCGAGGGCTCCAGCCGGATACTGGCGCGTCTCAGTCAGGCCGCCGGACAGGTGATCCTGGTGCCAGGCACCCCGACTCTACCCTTCAATGGTCCAGGTTGTCTGATGCGTGGCGCCGATTCCATTGAAGCCGGCGCCAGCGCCGCTTGCCAGGGGGAGGCGGAACCGCGATTCGCCCAGGTCAGCGCCCTGCTGGCGGAGGCGGTACAGCGCTTCCCCAATGCCAATCTGCTGAATCTCAACGAACAGGTCTGCCCGGAAAATCGCTGCATGGCCCGGAATGCCGACGGGGTGGTGGTGTTTCGCGACAGTCAGCATCTCACGGATACCTTCGTGCGTCGGCAGATTCCCTGGGTGCGGCGCCAACTCCAGGCACTCGGGGTGCATGGAATACCCGCTAGCTGAATGCCCAGCGGCAATCCCGAGCATTCCAGGAATCATTCCAGAATACCCTCATCCCACCACCTTCGAGCACATGATTATGGCCGCATCCGACCCCCGGGGCATGAAAAAAGGTCTCACCAGCTACGGTGATGCCCAGTTCTCCCTGTTCCTGCGCCGCGCCTTCATCAAGGGCGCGGGCTATACCGACGATGCGCTGTCGCGGCCCATCGTCGGCATCGTCGACACCGGCAGCGGCTTCAACCCCTGCCACGGCAACGCGCCGCAGTTGATCGCGGCGGTGCAGCGAGGGGTGATGCTGGCCGGTGGCTTGCCGGTGCCCTTCCCCACGGTGTCGGTACACGAGAGCTTCGCCCACCCCACCAGCATGTACCTTCGTAACCTCATGGCCATGGACACCGAGGAGATGATCCGCGCCCAGCCCATGGATGCGGTGGTGCTCATCGGCGGCTGCGACAAGACCGTGCCGGCGCAGTTGATGGGCGCGGCCAGCGCCGGTGTTCCGGCCGTGCAACTGGTCACCGGGTCCATGCTCACCGGCAGCCATCGGGGTGAGCGGGTGGGGGCCTGCACGGACTGTCGGCGGTTCTGGGCGGCCTACCGGGGGGAGAGCATCGATCGCGCCGAGATCGACGCGGTGAACGATCAACTGGTGGCCTCGGTGGGCACCTGCTCGGTGATGGGCACCGCCAGCACCATGGCCTGTATCGCCGAGGCGCTGGGGATGGCGGTGCCGGGCAGCGCCACGCCGCCAGCGGTGACCGCCGATCGGCTGCGGGTGGCCGAGCGTAGCGGCGCCACGGCGGTGGCCATGATCCAGGCCGGGCTCAGCCCAGAGCGGATCATCACCAGTGAATCGGTGGAGAACGCCCTGCGGGTGCTGCTGGCCATCGGCGGCTCCACCAACGCCATCATCCACCTCACCGCCATCGCCGGGCGCCTCGGCATCCGGGTGGATCTGGACGGGCTGGACCGGCTGGGCCGGGAGACCCCGGTGCTGGTGGACCTGAAACCCTCGGGGGACTTCTACATGGAGGATTTCCACCGGGCCGGGGGGCTCGCCACGGTGTTGCGGGAACTGAAACCGCTGCTGCATCTGGACGCCCTCACCGTCACCGGCCGGACCCTCGGCGAGGAACTGGAGGCCGCGGGTCCGGCGTTTCCCCAGAACGTGGTGCGCCCGCTGGACAACCCCCTGTATCCGCAGGGGGGGCTCGCCGTGCTGCGGGGCAACCTCGCCCCGGGGGGCGCCATCATCAAGCAATCGGCGGCCTCGCCGGGGCTGATGGAGCACGAGGGCCGGGCGGTGGTGTTCGAGAACCTGAAGGATCTGGCCCGGCGGGTGGACGATCCGGAGTTGGACGTGGCCCCGGACGATGTGCTGGTGTTGCAGCATATCGGGCCAAAGGGTGCGCCGGGGATGCCCGAGGCGGGCATGCTGCCGATCCCGAAAAAGCTCGCCCGCCAGGGGGTGAAGGATATGGTGAGGATCTCCGACGGGCGCATGAGCGGCACCGCCGCCGGCACCATCGTGCTGCACGTCACCCCGGAGGCGGCGGTGGGCGGACCGCTCTCGCTGGTGCGAAACGGTGACCGGATTCGCCTGAGCGTGGCATCACGCTCTCTGGAATTACTGGTGGAGAAGCAGGAGCTGGCCCGGCGCCGGGCGGCACTGCCGGCACCCGTGCCCCGGGCGGAGGACTGGCGGGGCTATCGAAAGCTGTTTCTGGAGAACGTGCTACAGGCCGACGAGGGCTGTGATTTCGCGTTCCTGCGGACGGTCGAAACCCGCGAGACGGTGCCGCGTTGAGGTGGCGCCCCAGTCACCGGGCTTGCTTTCTGGATCGAACACGCCGTTGGCCTATCCCGGAAACCGGGGGGTGGTCGGCCACGCCCGCCGCTAGAAATCCTCGTGGACGGCTTCCAGGGATTCTGATCGTCCTCGCTGAGCCCGGATGCCTGAACTATAGTCATCCGTGGTGTGACCACACCGCCCGACTCACTCCATGGTATACCCAGACGAGATCGTGCAGACGGTCCTCTACCCGCGAAGGGAGCAAGCTCAATGACCAAGCGTCGTGATTTTCTGAAAAAAGCCGGTGTCGGCACCGCGGCCACCGTGGCCGCCCCCTACGTCATCGCCCAGTCCAAAACGCCCATCAAGTGGCGCATGCAGACCTACGCCGGGGCGGCGCTGGGCGAGCACGTGATCAAGCCCTCCATCGACGCCTTCAACAGGGCCGCCAACGGCGAGATGGAGATCGAGCTGTATTATGCCGACCAGCTGGTGTCCCAGGGCGAGCTGTTCCGGGCCCTGCAAAACGGCACCATCGACGCCGCCCAGTCCGACGACGACTCCATGGCAGCACCCGTGGACGTCTCGGTGTTCGCCGCCTATTTCCCCTTCGCCTCCCGCTACAGCCTGGACGTGCCGGCGCTGTGGAACTGGTACGGGCTGAACGAGATCTGGGAAGAAGCTTATGGGGAGATCGACGGCGTCACCTGGCTCAGCACCGGCGCCTGGGATCCGTGTAACTTCGCCACCACCAAGCCCATCCGCAGCATGGAGGATTTCCAGGGCCTTCGCATGTACATGTTCCCCACCGGCGGGCGCTTCATGTCGCGCTTCGGGGTGGTACCGGTGACGCTGCCCTACGAGGACGTGGAGGTGGCCATCCAGACCGGCGAGCTGGACGGGGTGGCCTGGTCGGGCATCACCGAGGTCTACACCGTGGGCTGGGCCGATGTCACCGATTACTACCTCACCAACCCCATCTCCGGGGCCTGGGCGGGGTCGTATTTTGCCAACAGCGACGCCTGGGAGAAGCTTCCCGAGCACCTGAAGACCCTGTTCCGGCTGTGCATGGACAACTCCCATTATTATCGCCAGCACTGGTACTGGTGGGGCGAGGCGCACTATCGCACCAAGGGCGGTAAGCTGGAGCTGACCTCCCTGCCCGAGAGCGAGTGGGCCAAGGTGGAAGCCGAGGCCATGAATTTCTGGGACGAGGTGGCCGAGCGCAGCGAGCGCACCGCCAGGGTGGTGGCGATCCTCAAGGATTATGTACAGACCATGCGTGACGCCGGGCCTCCCTACCGGTATAGCTGAGCCCGGTTCCCTCTGTTAGCCCCCCCCTTTGAGAAAGGGGGGAAAACTTCGCGCCCCGTAACCTCCCCGAGGACCCCCGACCTTGCCCCGACCGATCGTTCTCTACGTGCGCGCCATCGAGGCGGTGAACCGCGTGGTGGGTACGTTTGCCATGTATCTCATCCTGGTCATGATGGGCATCCTGCTGTACTCGGTGATCGCCCGCACCGGCTTCAATTCGCCGAAGATCTGGATCGTGGAGATGTCCCAGTTCACCATGGCCGCCTACTACCTGCTGGGCGGTGGCTACTCCATGATGCTGGATAGCCATGTGCGGATGGATATCCTCTACAGCCGCTGGTCGCCCCGGCGCAAGGCCATGGTGGATGTGTTCACCATCTGTTTCCTGATCTTCTATCTGGTGTTCCTGCTGGTGGGCGGCCTCTCCAGCACCCAGTATGCCCTGGAGTACAACCAGAAGAACTACTCCTCCTGGGCCCCGCCGCTGGCCCCCATCAAGATCATCATGACTCTCGGCATCCTGCTGATGCTGCTGCAGACCATCGCCACCTTTTTCAAGGATCTGGCCATTGCCCGCGGGAAGCCCCTGTCATGAACCAGGAGCTGATCGCCATCCTGATGTTCTCCCTGATGATGCTGATGCTCCTCACCGGGCAGCGCATCTTCGGCGCCATCGGCTTCGTGGCCACGATCTTCGCCCTGGGCCTGTGGGGCGACGGCGCCTCGGAGATGCCCTTCAACGCCAGTTTCGTGGTGCTGAACTGGTATCCGCTGCTGACCCTGCCGCTGTTCATCTACATGGGCTACATGCTCTCCGAGTCCGGCATCGCCAGCGATCTCTACGAGATGTTCCATGTATGGATGGGACCGCTCCGGGGGGGCCTTGCCATCGGCACGGTGGGGCTGATGGTGGCCATCTCCGCCATGAACGGGTTGAGCGTCGCCGGGATGGCGGTGGGGGCCAGCATCGCCATGCCCGAGATGCTGCGCCGGGGCTACGACAAGGTGATGGTCACCGGGGTGATCCAGGCGGGCAGTTCGTTAGGGATCATGGTGCCGCCCAGCGTGGTGCTGGTGCTCTACGGCATGATCGCCCGCCAGCCGGTGGGACAGCTGTGGCTGGCGGGGGTGTTCCCGGGGCTGCTGCTGGCGGTGCTGTTCATCGCCTATATCGCCATCCGCTGCCATCTTCAGCCCCATCTGGGACCGACATTGGCGCCCGAGGAACGGCAGATGCCCATGGGGCAGAAGCTTCGCCTGTTACGGGCCGGGATCCTGCCGCTGGTGATCATCTTCGCCATGACCGGCTTGTTCCTGATGGGCATCACCAACCTCACCGAGAGTTCCGCGGTGGGGGCGGCGGCGGCCACGCTGGCGGCGCTGGTGAAGGGACGGCTGAGCTTCCGGGTACTGCACGAGACCCTGCGCCGGACGCTGGGCATCACCTGCATGTTCATGTGGGTGATTCTCGCCGCACTGTGCTTCGGCGCGGTGTTCGACGGGCTCGGTGCGGTGAAGGCCATAGAGTCGTTATTCATCGAGCGCTGGGGGCTGAGCCCGTGGGGGGTGCTGATCATGATGCAGCTCTCCTACATCCTCATGGGGATGTTCCTGGACGACACCGCCATGCTGGTGATCGTCGCGCCGCTGTACGTGCCGCTGGTGATCTCGCTGGGGTTCGATCCGGTGTGGTACGGGGTGCTCTACACGATTACCTGCCAGATCGCCTACATGACCCCCCCCTTCGGCTACAACCTGTTCCTGATGCGGGCCATGGCGCCGCCGGAGATCAGCCTGATGGATATCTACCGCTCCATCATCCCCTTCGTGCTGGTGATGGCGCTGGGGCTGGCCATCGTCATCGCCTTTCCAGGGATTGCACTGTGGTTGCCGGGCTTGTATTACGGGAACTGAGGCGGGGTGCCCGGCGCGAGGCCCGGTACTCCAGCGCCGTGATACCGGCCACCACCAGCGCCTGGCAGACGATGAAACCCTGGCCCAGCGTATTCGGCGCGATCCAGTGGCCCACCGCCAGCCAGAGGATAGCCGCCGGCTTCGCGCCGGTTTATGGCGAACGTCGCTTCGACGATCCGCAGTTCGCCGTGGCGCGCCGGGTGGTGGAGCGCCTGCTCCAGGGGCACGAGCCCTATCCGGCGCTGGCCATCGACCGCCACTGGCAAATGCAGCTGGCCAACCAGCCGGTGTATCGGCTGCTGGACGGCGTGGACCCGGCGCTGCTGGAACCGCCGGTGAACGTGCTGCGCCTCAGCCTGCACCCTCGGGGACTGGCACCCCGGGTGGCCAATGTCCGCCAGTGGCGATCCCATCTGCTGGCGCGGCTGGCCCAGCAGATCGACCTCAGCGCCGATCCGGTGCTGATGGCGCTGGCCGATGAACTGGAGGGTTATCCGATACCGCCGGATGCGCCTCCCCAGCGAGGCGGCGGCCGGGAAGAATTCGCTGGCATCGCGGTACCGCTGGAGCTGCTCACCGCCCACGGCACCCTGTCGTTTCTGAGTACCACCACCGTGTTCGGCACACCGGTGGATATCAGCCTGTCGGAGCTGGCCATCGAGTCGTTGTTTCCCGTCGACCCGGCCACCGCCGAGGCCATGCACCGGCTGGCGGGCGACGCTTAACGGCGGGTATCGCTGTCTGTTATAAGAGGGCTCCCGCGTCACCGCCCCGGCCACCATCGGTCACCATGGACACCCAGGCTCTCCTCGAACCACTCCTGCGCCTACCCAAGTTCGGCATCGGCCCCGGACTAGACCGGCTGGCCGCCCTGTGTGCGCCGATCCTGGCCTCCGGCTGGTTTCGCGGCACCTCGGTGATCCACGTGGTGGGCACCGACGGCAAGGGTAGCGTGGCGGCCATGTTGCAGGCCCTGTTCGGCGGGCTCGGGATTCGCTGTGGCTGTTACACCTCGCCCCATCTGTTCCGTTTCCACGAGCGCATCGCGGTGAACGGGGAACCCATCGACGACGCCGCGCTGGCGGCGGCCATCCACTGGTTCCAAGGCCAGGCCGGGCTTTACCGCAAGACCCATCCGGACGATGAGATCGGCGCCTTCGAGGCCTTCACCGCCATCGCTCTGTATCATTTTTCCCAGCGCCAGCCCCGGGTGCTGGTGGTGGAGGCTGGCATCGGCGGGCGACTGGACTGCACCCGGGTGCTGCGGGGCGATCTGGCACTGCTCACCTCGGTGGACCTGGAGCACACCGAATTGCTGGGAGACACCCCGGAGGCCATCGCCGCCGACAAGATGGATATCCTGGAGCCGGGCGGCACCCTGGTGATGGGCGAGTTGCCGGAAGCCCTCACGGCGTTTGTCCGCCAGCGGGGGGCCGAGCGGGGTCTGGAGGTGCTGGCCGCCAGCGAACTGGTGCAATGGCACGAGGTGCATCAGGGCAGGAACGGCATGGTGCTCCATGGCCAACTACGCCGCATGGCCCTGCGGGAGTTGCACTGCGCCCTCACCGGCCCCCACCAGGCCGCCAATCTGGCGCTGGCGCTGGCCGGCACGCAGCGTTGGCTGGCCCGCCATAGTCTATACCTGGACCCGGATCGTCTGCCCCAGGCGGCCCACCAGGTGTTGCCGGGGCTGCGCTGGCCCGGGCGCTTCCAGCGCCTCCAGGGCACCCCACCGGTCTATGTGGACGTGGGCCACACGCCCCAGGCCATGCGGATGCTGGCGGCCACCGTGCGCGAGACCGCGCTGCCGGCGCCGATCCTGCTGCTGGGGGTCTCCGAGGGTCGCGATCCCGCCCGGATGCTGGCGCCGCTGCTGGTCGAGGCCCACGCGGTGATCCTCAGCCAGGCCCACCACCGGGGCATGGCGGCGGATCGACTCGCGGCGGCGCTGCCCGGGACAGCAGCCAGCGTGGAGGCGGATCTGGGCCGGGCCATGGGCCGGGCGCTGGATCTGGCCCGACCCCACAACCGCCCGGTGCTGGTGGCGGGGGGATTGTTCGTGGCGGTGGAGGCGACGGCCTGGTTGCGGGGGCAGGATCCCCGCGCTCTGCTACTCTTCTGAGTTTCGTTGCACACCACGCCCATGGCCTCCAGCAAGCACTATTATCCCCATTTCGCGGGCATCCTGGCCGAGATCGCCCAGCACCACGGCGCCGGGTTCGAGTTACTGTCCCGGGGCTGGGTGAAGCGCCTCCACCACCGGGGCCGCACCACCCATATCTGGGGTTATCACTGGGATCTGAACCCCTCGGCGGCGCAGCTGGTGTGCGCCGACAAGTTCTCCACCCACGAGGTGTTGCACCGGGAGGGCATTCCCCATGTGCCCCACGAGTTGTTCATGCGCCCGGCCCACGGCGACATTCACCAGCCCAGCCGGGCCATGCGGCGTTATCTGGCGGCTACCGGTTTTCCGCTGGTGGTGAAGCCGGTGCGGGGCTTCGGCGGCGACGAGGTATTCTTCGTGGACGGCGAGGCGCGCCTCGCCGGGGTGGTGGGCGCGCTGTTCCAGCACCACGAGTCGCTGGCCCTGTCGCCCTACCAATCCGCCGATCGGGAGATCCGCGCCGTCACCCTGGACGGCGAGATCCTGCTCTGCTTCGCCAAGGAGCGGCCCACGGTCACCGGCAACGGCCGCGATTCGGTATCGAGCCTGATCCAGGCGCAACTGCCCGGCTGGGTGGAACACTACAGCGAGGATTTTCTGCGCCATCGGCATCCACCGGGCTCGCACGGGGTGCCCGCCGGGGACGAACGGGTGGTGGTGGATTTTCGCCACAATCTGGCCCACGGCGCCCGACCCCGGGTGCTGGAGGCAGCGGCCCGGCCGGCAGCCCTGGAGCCGCTGGTGCGCCGGGCCGTGGCGGCGCTGCAACTGCGGTTTTGCAGCGTCGATTGCCTGGTGCTGGAGAGCGGCGAGTTGCGGCTGATGGAGGTCAACGCCGGGGTGATCATCGAGCGCTTCATCGACCTGCATCCCGAGGGCCGGCAACTGGCCTGGCGGGTTTACGAGCAGGCGTTCCGGGCACTGTTCGGGGTCTGAGACAGGGCGCTTCAAACGGCCGACTGCCTGGACTCGCCCCCGCCCAGAATCTCCCGCAACGCCCCCAGATCCACCGGCTTGGTGATGTGATAGTCGAAGCCCGACTCCTGGGCCTGGCGCTTGTCCTGATCCTGTCCCCAGCCGGTGAGGGCCACCAGAATCACGCTCTTGCCCCAGTGGGCCTCGCGGATGGCGCTGGCCACCTCATAGCCGTTCAGACCCGGCAGACCGATGTCCAGCAGCGCGATATCCGGCCGGAAAGCCCGGGCCTCGGCCACCGCGCCGGGGCCGTCGTAGGCGGCGCGGACCTCGTAACCGAAACGCTCCATCAGCGCCGCCAGGGCCGTCACCGTGTCGTGGTTGTCGTCCACCACCAAAATGCGTCGATCCCGGGTCGGGGATTCCCGGGCGGGTGCGGGTTCATCGGCGGCGGGGGTCGCCGCGTCGCCGACGATGGGCAGGCGCACCGTGAACTCACTGCCCCGGCCCGTTCCCTCGCTGTGGGCGCGCACCTCACCGCCGTGTAATTCCACCAAAGCCCGCACCAGTGCCAGACCGATGCCCAATCCATCGTTGGGTCGGTCCAGGGCCGGAGTGACCTGGGCGAACATCTCGAAGATGGCGGCAAGTTGCGGGGCCTCGATGCCGATGCCGTCGTCGCGCACCCGCACCGTGAGGGTGGCATCGCGGGTCTGCGCGGAGAGCCAGACATGGCCGCCGGGACGGTTGTACTTGGCGGCGTTGTTCAGCAGATTCCCGAGAATCTGGGCCAGCCGGGTGGGATCGCAGTCCAGCCACACGGGCTCGGCTGGCAACGCCACATCCAGCGTCAGATCGGCCGTCTGGAGGGTGGGGCGCACGGTATCCACGGCGTCGTTCACCACCGCCGCCAGTGCCACCCGCGCCCGGCGCAGTTGCATCTTGCCCCGGCTGATGCGGCTGATGTCCAGCAGATCGTCGATCAGATGCACCAGTTGGCGGAGTTGGCGCTCCATCAGTTGCAGCACCTCCCGCATCTGCGTCGGGTCTGCCCCGTCATCGGCCTTCAACAACTCCAGGGCGGTGCTGATGGGCGCCAGGGGATTACGCAACTCGTGGGCCAGAGTGGCCAGGAAATCGTCCTTGCGGCGATGGGCATCGGCCAGTTCCTCGGCACGATCGCGCAGTTCCTGCTCCATGCGCTTGCGGGCGCTGATATCCTGGGAGCAGCCCACCTGGCGGATAATGCACCCCGTGGCGTCGCGGCGTACCACACCCTGATCCAGTAGATGGATGTACTGGCCGTCCCGGTGGCGCACCCGGTACTCCACGCTGTAGCGATCCTGGCCGGCGATGATCCGTCCCACCTCGTCCTGGATGCGGTCGCGATCCCCGGGATGGATCTGCTCGCGCCACCAGTCCAGGGTGGGCGGCACCTCGTCGGGGTGATAACCCAGCACCGGCTGCAGGCCGCGGCTGCGGCTCACCTGCCCGGCGGTCAGATCGCTCTCATAGATGATGCCGTCCACCGCCTCCACCGCCAGCTGGAAACGCTCCTCGCTGTCCAGGAGCGCCTGCACCGCCTGCCAACGATCCTCCACGTCCAGGCACATGCCCACCCACTCCCGGGTGGTGCCGTCGCCGCCCGGCACCGGCACCGCGCGGGACTCGTAATGGCGGTAGCGGCCCGAGGCGGCATGCCAGAGCCGACCGTGGGAGCTGTGAATCTTGCCAAGCCGGTTGCGCCCGTGCCAGGCATTCCAGACCCGCTCGCGATCCTCCGGATGGATGGCCTGGAGCCAGCCCTGGCCCTGATACTCTTCCCAGCGCTGACCGCTGTAGGCCGCCCAGGAGGGTTGCTCGTGGACCATGCCCTGGCCCTCCTGCACGGTCCAGACGATGGAGGTGGTGGCCTCCACCAGCGCCCGGAAGCGGGCCTCGCTAGCCATCAGGGCGCTCTGGGCACTACGCAGATGGCTTTCCCGGGCCTCGGCCCGCTCGCGGCCGTGGATCTCCCGCTGGAGTTCGCGGTGGCGCTGCTCGCTGTGTTGGCGGGCCTCGTGCAGGGCCTGGCAGAGCACGCTGATCAGGGTGCCGGCGGTGAGGAACACGATGGTATGGATCAGCGCGTTGGCCTGGCTGATCCAGAAGGTGCCCACCGGCACCAGGAACAGGTAATTACCGGCCAGGAAACTCAGCCCCGTGGCCAGCAGCCCCGGCATCAGCCCCCCCCACCAGGCGGCGGCCACCACCGCCAGCATAAAGGGCAGGTAGGGGGCATCATCGTCCAGTACCCCCGCCAGGGCGAGACGAAATAGGACCATGAGCACCGTGGCGGCGATGGCAACCACATAGCCGGTCCTGGCGTTACGGTACGATTCGAACGCGAACATAGCCGATGACGATGGACAGCACAGTGAGGGGCTTCTGGGATTTTTATGTCTTATAGTAGAAGCTTCACGAATTTTTGTCCGGGAATTTTTTCCTTGGCCGTGAACATTTCATGAACACCCCAAGCCCGTGGCTGGGGCTGGCGCAAACCGGGGCGGCGCTGGGCGTTGCCATCGTCAGTCGGCACTGAGGGCGCCGGGCTTGTCCACCCCGGCCAGCAGGCGGCGCAATTGCGGCGGGTCGGCGGGCTTGGTGAAGTGGTGGTCGAAACCCACACTGGCGGTCCGCTCGCGCACCTCGGCGCCGCCGTAGCCGGACAGGGCCAGCAGGGTACCGCCGAAACCGTTGCCACGCAGCTGGCGCGCCACCTCGTAGCCGCTGATATCCGGTAGCCCCAGATCCAGGATCACCACCGCCGGGCGAAACCGCTGGCTCACGGCCAATGCCGATTCTCCATCCTCGGCGGTGGCCACCTCGCAGCCCCATACCCGCAGCAGCAGCGACAGCCCCTGGAGATTGGCGGCGTTGTCGTCCACCGCCAGCACCCGCAGCCCCGGCGCCAGCGTCTCGGGCGAGGTAGTCTCCGAGGTCTCCGGCGCCGGCGCCTCGGCCAGCGGCAGGCGCACCGTGAAGCGGGTGCCCCGCTCGGGGCCGTCGCTGTGGACCGCCACCGAGCCGTCGTGCAGTTCCACCAGTTGCTTGACCAGCGCCAGCCCGATACCGAGACCGGAACTGTCCAGGTTCTCCCGCTGGAGTTTCTCGAAAGGCTCGAAGACCCGCGCCTGCCCGTCGGTGGGTAGGCCCATCCCCTGGTCGCTGACCACGATCACCCCGGCATCGCCTTCGTGGTGGCTCTCCAGGATGACCGTCTTGCCGGACTCGGAGAACTTGCTGGCGTTCACCAGCAGGTTGCAGACGATCTGCTCCAGGCGCAGGGGATCGGCCTGAAGATAAAGGGGCTCGGCGGGGAGTCGCAGGGTCAGTTGCTGATCCCGCTCGTGGTAGCGCGACCCCACCGAGCCGGCGCAGCGCTCCAGGAACGGCGTGAGTTCCAACCGCCGGGTCTGGAGTTCGATCAGGCCACGGTTGATGCGGCTGAGATCCAGCAGATCGTCCAGCAGCCGGGCCATGGTCTCCACGCCGTTGCCGATCAACCGGATCACTGCCTCGCGCTCGCCGGCGTCCAACCGCAGCAACTCCAGCCCATTGCCGAGGGCACCCAGGGGATTACGCAGCTCGTGACCGAGGATGGACAGGAACTCGTTCTTGCGCTGGTCGTTCTCCTGGAGTAGGCGGGTGGTCTCGCGGGCCTCGGTGATATCCTGCACCACGCCGATCAGCCATTCCGGGCGGGGCTCGTCGCTGTCGGTGGCGAACTGGCAGACCCCCAGCAGGGACACCCAGCGATCCACTCCGTCGGCCCGATGCAGGCGCGGCTCCAGGGTGACACTGCCGGGACCGTCGGGATCGGTGATGGATGCCAGGGCCTGGCGCAGGGGCTCGCGATCGGCCTCGTCCACCACCGCCAGGAAATCCTCCAGGCTGGCCCCGTCGGTCAGACCGAACAGATCCTGGCAGCGCTCGTCCAGTTCCATCCGCTCACTGGACAGACGCCGTCGCCAGATGCCGATGCCGCCACTCTCCAGGGCCAGTTGCAGGTGCTGGCGGGTCTGTCGCAGGGCCTGTTCGGTCTGCCACTGCTGGATGCCGGCGCCCAGTTGCCGGCCGATGCCCAGCAAGGCATCGGACAGTTCCTCGTCGTGGGGCAGGCGCTCGCGGCTGAAGAAACTCAACACCCCGAGGCTGCGGACATGCGTCACCGGCAGGGCGAAGCCCGTGCCCAGATCCAGTTCCGTGGCCTCCTCGCTGCGCTCGAAGTGGCTATCGCGGGTCACGTCGCGCACCCAGCGGGACTTGCCCTCGGACCACACCCGGCCCACCAGCCCCCGCCCCGGGGCAAAGCTCACGTTATCGAAATGCTCCCGCAGCGCGGCCACCCGGTGCGGCTCGGTGGGCACCCGGAAGTGCTGGCAACGAAGCCGCCCGTCGTCCTCCAGGGTCCAGTACTCACAGATAAAGGCTGCCAGATACTCGGCGAAGGCATCCATCACCCGGCCGATGGCCACCTCCGGGGACAGGCTCTCCAGCTGAATTCGCGCCACCGCCCGCTCCAGGCCCAACCGGCGCTCGCGCTGTTTGCGCCCGGTGATGTCCTGCACCACCACATTGATACCCATGATCGCGCCGTGGCTGCTGTATACCGGGAAATAGCTGGCGCTCCAGTCCCGCAGGATGCCATCCCCGGCGTTGAGCGCGCTCCTGAATTCCACCTCGGTACGGGGCTCGCCACTATCCAGTACCGCCCCGAGGATTCGCTCCACCTCGCCGCCCAACGGCTCGGGCAGGTATTCCCGGGGTTTGCGGCCCAGTTGCTGGTCCATCGGCTTACCGTTGATGGTCGCCAGCCGATGGCTCAGGCGCACCATGCGCAGATCCCGGTCGAGAAACGCCAGCGCCACCGGCGAGTC
>JGI12109J20283_11244580_pt1 | contig 13690 bp, 11 predicted proteins | sample ElkSlonscriptome_12_FD_20283 | JGI IMG/M metagenome (IMG submission 20283) | reverse complement strand
TGGAGGGGCACCTCGCCGCGATGGCCGAGGACGGGATGCGTCTGCCGGATCCCACACCCCTGGCGGAGGCGCGCCCGGACGACGAGGACGCCGACGCCGTGGTGACGCGCGTTCTGGTGCCGGCCATGGTGCCGGGGCGGACGGTGCGCACCAACATCTCGGTCGACGAAGGCCTGCTGCTGGCCATCGACGCTCATGCGCCGAACCGCTCCGCCTTCTTCGCCGAAGCGGCCCGGAACGAACTCTCCCGCCGTCAACGGGCACGGCGGGTGGAGTGACGCCACGCTGGGCTCACCGCCGGCTCGCCGTCCTTTGGCCCGCCCGCGCTCCTTGCGCCAGACGCAGCAGGGCGCGCGCGCACACCACCTCGGGCGGCGGGCCGAAGCCCTTGCAGTCCGCCTCGGCCTCCAGCAGCACGTCGATGGCCTGGCCCAGGCGGGCGCCGCGCCAGCGCTCGACCTGCGCCACCACCCGCCCGCGATGCTTGAAGATCACCGGCGGCTTCAGGCTGCCGACCGCCTGATCGGGCGACTTGCCCTCGGCCACCGCCCCGGCCGCCAGATGCAGGCGCAGGAAATGGCGCGAGACCGCCCGCAGCACGGGGATCGGCCCGGTGCCGGCGCGGAACAGCCGGTCCAGCGCCCGCTGCGCCCGGGCGTCGTCGCCGTCGGCCACTGACAACGCCACGTCGTCGAGCCCCAGGGCCGCCGTGTCGCCGACGCAGGCCACGGCCTCGGCCAGGGTGATCTCGCCGGCCTCACCCTTGTACGTGACCAGCTTGTCGAGTTCGGCCCGGGTCAGCAGGCGGTCGCCGCCCAGGTGGCCCAGCAGCCAGTCCATGGCATCGCGGGCCACCGACATGCCGTGCGGGCGCAGGGTCTCGCGGACGACCTGCTCCAGGGCCATGCCGTCGTCGGCATAGCAGGCCAGGGCGGCGCCGGTGTCCGCGCCCTCGAACAGGCGCCGCAGGCTGGAGCGCGGCCCCAGGTCGCCGGCCAGCACCAGCACAAGCGCATCGCCGGCGCCCGCCTGCAGCACCGACTCCAGCGCGCCGCTGACGGCGTCGGTGGCGTCCATCAGGCGGACCACGCGCCGGCCGCCCATCAGGGACTGCGCCGCCGCCTCGTCGGCCAGGCGCGCGGGATCGTCCTTCAGCGCGGCGGCACCCAGTTCGGTGACGCGGAAGGGGTCGGTGACATCGCCTGCCACCGTGCGCGTCAGGGCGTCCAGCCGCTCGCGCGCCAGACCCCGGTCCGGGCCATAGACCAGCACGGCCCGCACGGACGGGTCGGGAGAGGCGACGAACGCGGGGGCCTTGGCGGGAGAGATCTTCATGGCGGTCGCGCGCCCCTCAAGCTGTTCCCTGGGCGCCTACCCGCGCTCGATCCAGCCGCCGCCGAGCACGCGGTCACCGTCGTACAGCACGCACGCCTGGCCGGGCGAGACGCCGTCGGCCGGGGCGTCCAGGGTGACGGCCGCGCGACCGTCGTCGCGCGGGGCAATCGTCGCCGGCACCGGGGCGAAGGTGTTGCGGATCTTGACGGTCGCGCGCACGCCGTCCGGCGGCATCGCCGCGCCCGGCCCCAGCCAGTTCACCGCCCGGAGAGTGAAGCGGTCCCGGCCGAGGGCCGCGCGCGGGCCGACCACGACGCGGCGCGACTCCGGCTCCAGCCGCACCACGTACAGCGGCTCGGCCGTGCCGCCGATGCCCAGGCCGCGCCGCTGGCCCACGGTGTAATGGATCACCCCGTCGTGTCGGCCCAGCACGCGGCCGGCCGTGTCGACGATCTCGCCCGGTTCCAAGGCCCCAGGGCGCAGGCGCTCGACCACCCGGGCATAGTCGCCGTCGGGGACGAAACAGATGTCCTGGCTTTCCGGTTTGTCGTGTACCGCCAGCCCGTAGCGGGCGGCCAGCGCCCGGGTGCGCGTCTTGTCCAGGCCGCCCAGGGGGAAGCGCAGCGTCTCCAACTGTTCGCGCGTGGTGGCGAACAGGAAATAGCTCTGGTCCTTGGCGGCGTCGCGGGCACGCCACAGGCCGGGGCCGCCCTCCGTGTCCCGCCAACGGACGTAGTGCCCCGTGGCCAGCACATCGGCCCCCAGGTCACGCGCCGCCGCCAGCAGGTCGCGGAACTTGACCGTCTGGTTGCACAGCACGCAGGGCACGGGTGTCTCGCCCCGCACATAGCTGTCGGCGAAGGGGTCCATCACGTCGCGGCGGAAAGTGCTTTCGTAGTCCACCACGTAGTGCGGGAGGCCCAGCCGGTCGGCGACCCGGCGGGCGTCGTGGATGTCCTGCCCGGCGCAGCAGGTGCGTCCGCCCGGCACCACCTGCCCGTGGTCGGTGAGCTGCATGGTCAGGCCGACGACGTCATAGCCGGCCTCGGCCAGCAGGCCGGCGGTCACCGAACTGTCGACGCCCCCCGACATGGCCACGACCGCGCGCCGGCCGCGCCCGGGGGCGAGGCCGTCCAGGGCGGCGTTGAGATCGGTGTCAGACGGCATGTCATCGCGCAAGAGTTAGTCCCATCTGCCAGAAATCGGCTTCCAGGATGGTGGCCTCGCGGAAGGTGTCGATCAACCCCGGCAGGCGGCCGGGGCCGCCGCGCGTCGCCATCAGGCGGTCCAGGGTCTCGACCGCGTCGCGCGCCACCTGACGGTAGCCGGCCCCGCCGTACTCGCGGATCCAGGCGCCGTAGGGATGATCCTCGCCCGGGTCCACGGTGTCCAGCAGCCGGGCGCCGATCTCGGCGTAGCCGATGACGCACGGCGACAGGGCCACATTCAGGTCCAGCAGGTCGCCGGCCATGCCCCGGTCCAGCACATAGCGCGTGTAGGCCACCGTGGCCCGCGCCTCAGGCAGGGTCTCCAGTTCCTCCGGCGAGATGCCCCAGCCCTGGCAGTACTTCACGTGCAGGCCCATTTCGTCGAGGATGGCCGCCATGCCCTCGCCCATGCGGCGCATGTCCTCCAGCGTCTCACTCTTGTAGACGCCCAGGGCATAGGCCCGCGCGAACTGGATCAGGAACAGGTAGTCCTGGCCCATGTAGTGCCGGAAGCACTCCTGGCGCAGGTCGCCCGTCCCCATCTGGCGCACGAAGTCGTGGTTCACATAGGCATTCCACTCCGCCCGGCACTCGTGGCGCAGCCGGGCGAACAGGGTGTCCGCCTCGGCGATCCCCGGCACGGCCTCGGGGGTGTCCGTCTGATCCGCCATGGATACGGTCTCCTTGAGCATCACAAGGGGATGGGCCGGGGCCGCGCGCCTTACAGCATCGCGTTGCGCGTCTCCGCCGGCAGGCGCACCACCAGGCCGTCCAGCTCCTCGGTCATGATGATCTGGCAGCCCAGCCGCGAGGTGCGGGCCAGGCCGAAGGCCAGATCGAGCATGTCCTCCTCGTCCTCGCTCGGCTCGTTCAGCTTCTTGAACCAGGCGGGATCGACGATGACGTGGCAGGTCGAGCAGGCCAGCGAGCCCTCGCAGGCCCCCTCAAGGTCGATGTCGTGGCGGTGCGCGGCCTCCATCACCGACAGGCCGACCGGCACCTCCACCTCGTGGCGCGTGTCATCCCGGTCGATGAAGACGAGCTTCGGCATGTCCTGGTGTACTCCTGTCTGAGCCGGGGGCGGCGGTGGCGGCCCGGCCGTGGTCGTCCCGGTGGGCATGGATACCGACTGGTCACGGCCCCCGCAAGGGGCGGCCGACGTTCGCATGACGGTCTTTCACCGGTCCTGGATGCGGCCGTCGCTGGACAGCACAATGGCGACCGGCCGCGCGGCCGGGATATAGGACATCACGATCACCAGAATCCCGGTCAGCGGCACGCCAATGAACATGCCCACCACGCCCCAGATGTTGCCCCAGACCACCAGCGACACAATGACCGTCAGCGGGCTGAGGTTCAGCGACCGGCCCATCAGGCGCGGCTCGACCAGGTTGCCGATGGTGATCTGCACGGCGCCGAGGGTTCCGGCCACCACCACCGCCGGCACCGCTGTGTCGAACTGCACCAGCGCCAGCAGGGCCGGGAAGGCCACGCCGAGCAGCGAGCCGATGGTCGGGATGTAGTTCAGCAGGAAGATCACCACGGCCCAGAAGGCCGCGTAGTCCACCCCGACCACGATCAGGACGGCATAGCTGATGGCGCCGGTGGCGATGCTGGTGGCCGTCTTGATCCAGACGTAGGTCTCGATGTCGCGTTCGATGCGGCCCAGGATCGCCCGCGCGCGGGCCTCCTTGCCGGGGTCCGGGAACAGCGCGCGCAGCTTGTCGTCGAAGCGCCGCTGCTCGATCAGCAGGAACAACACGTAGACCAGGATCAACCCGGCCTGTCCCACCAGGCCGGAGACGGCGCTGGCCACGTCCGGCACTAGGTCCTCAATCGGGACCTGGCGCATCAGGTGTTCCAGGTCGATGGCCTGGCCGAGACCCGCCCAGACCGAGAGATCGTGCATGACCGCGTTCAGGGTTTCCTTGTAACGCGGCGCGGCTTCGGTCACCTCGGCGATGTTCTGGCTGGCCATGCGGCCGAACAGGGTCAGCAGCAGCCCGATGACCAGGAAGGACAGGGTCAGCCGCGCCCATCCGGGCAGCGCCGGCCCGACGCGCGGCACGGCGGCGATGCCTTCGTTCAGGGCGTTGATCAGGTGCCAGATGATCAGGGCGATCACCAGCGGCACAAGGACGTCCTTGCCCAGGATCAGGATGCTCCCGACCAAAACCACCGCGCCGAACCACAGAACGCTCGTGATGGACCGTATCAGGCCGCGCGCTTCCATTGCCTAACCCCTTCGTCCAGGCTGGCCCGCCCCATCGGCGAGAGCCGCTCGATCATAGCAACGGCGCCATGCGACGCCAGCTTTGGCCCGCTTTTCGACCAAAATGGCCCTCCATGTGAGAAAATCTCCCCAAGATGTGCGGGAGAGATTGACAAAACGGCCCAAAGCATCCTTGATTTCGTATGCGCTGGAAATTGATCCACCACCGCTTGACCAGCCACCCCTTGTCCCTCCTGCCGGATCGGGGCAGACTCCCTCGCCACGAGTGGACCGGAAAGGCGTGGACAGAGCGCCCCGCCATCGTGCATATCACCGCACGTGGCGAAGGCGGCCCATACCGCCTCTCGGGGCGTGACCGAAGCCCGGCCGGACCGGGGGCGACGCCGCTCCGCCGGAGCGCCAGACGCGGCTTGAGTGAGGACACATGTTTTCCAGGATGACGGGGTGGCTATCCGCCGACATGGCCATCGACTTGGGCACCGCCAACACCCTTGTGTACGTCAAGGGGCGGGGCATCGTCCTGAACGAGCCCTCGGTGGTGGCGATCGCCGAACACAAGGGCCGCAAGCAGGTCCTGGCGGTCGGCGACGAGGCCAAGCAGATGCTCGGCCGCACCCCCGGTAACATCCAGGCCATCCGGCCGCTGCGGGACGGCGTCATCGCCGATTTCGAGGTGGCCGAGGAGATGATCAAGCACTTCATCCGCAAGGTGCACAACCGGCGCAGCTTCGCCAGCCCGATGGTCATCATCTGCGTGCCCTCCGGCTCCACCGCCGTCGAGCGCCGCGCCATCCAGGAAAGCGCCGAGGCCGCTGGCGCGCGCCGCGTCTACCTGATCGAGGAACCCATGGCCGCCGCCATCGGCGCCGGCCTGCCGGTGACCGAGCCCACCGGCTCGATGGTTGTCGACATCGGCGGCGGCACCACCGAGGTGGCGGTGCTGTCGCTGGGCGGCATCGTCTACGCCCGCTCGGTGCGAGTCGGCGGCGACAAGATGGACGAGGCGATCATTGCCTACATCCGCCGCAATCACAATCTGCTGGTGGGCGAGGGCTCGGCCGAGCGCATCAAGAAGGACATCGGCAGCGCCTGCGCGCCCGCCGAGGGTCCCGGTCGGACCATCGAGATCAAGGGCCGGGATCTGATGAACGGCGTGCCCAAGGAACTGGTGATCAGCGAGGCGCAGATCGCCGACAGCCTGGGCGAGCCGGTCGCCGCCATCGTCGAGGCGGTGAAGGTCGCCCTGGAGCACACGGCGCCGGAACTGGCGGCCGATATCGTCGACAAGGGAATCGTGCTGACGGGCGGCGGCGCTCTGCTCAGCAATCTGGATTTCGTACTGCGCATGTCCACCGGCCTGCCGGTCTCGATTGCCGACGACCCGCTGTCGTGTGTCGCGCTGGGCACCGGCCGGGCCCTTGAGGAAATGAAGAAGCTGCGCAATGTTCTGACCACAATGTATTAACCGGCCGTGCCGTACACATGACCGTCCGCCGCCCGGCGCGGCGTTCGTGACAGGGGTCGGGTCGCGCGATCCGCACCCGTTCGGCCGGGCAGGGCCGCGGCCCCGCAATGGGGGGGCGGCGGCGCGGGCGCCCGTTGTAAAGACCGCGTGCCAGGGGCACGACAGCCCGTGATGCAGACGAACGGCCAGATGTCCCGGTTCGGAGCGATGAAGGTGGCCTTGCATCGGCTGGCCTTCGTCGTTCTGGTGGTGGCCGCGTTCGGGCTCATGCTGCTGGGCAAGGCCGATACCCTGCTGGTCTCGCGGGTGGGCACCGCCGTCTCGGATGCCCTGACGCCGGTGCTGGAGGTCATGAGCAAGCCGGCGGCCAGCGTCGGCGCGGTCATGAACAACCTGCGCGAACTGGCCGCCATCCGGGCCGAGAACGCCCGCCTGCGCGAGGAGAACCAGCGCCTGCTGCACTGGCAGACCCTGGCGCGCCGGCTGGAGGCGGAAAACCAACGCCTGCGCGAGCTTGGCAACATGGTGCCGGACCCGACGCCGCGCACCCTCACCGGCCGTGTGGTGGCCGATACCGGCGGCGTGTTCGCCCGCAGCCTGCTGGTGACGGTGGGCTCGCGCCATGGGGCGCGGTCCGGGCAGGTGGTGGTGGCGGGCGAGGGCCTGGTGGGGCGCCTGACCGAGGTGGGCGCGCGCTCCAGCCGGGTGCTGCTGCTGACCGACATCAACTCAAGGGTGTCGGTGGTGATGGAGGAAAGCCGGGCGCGGGCGATCCTGGTCGGCAACAACCGCAACCGGCCGGATCTTGCGTTCCTGAAGTCGCAGACCGGCGTCTCGCCGGGCGACCGCATTGTCACGTCGGGGATCGCGGGGGCGTTTCCGCCCGGCCTGCCGGTGGGCGTGGTGGCGTCGGTGGACGAGGGCCATATCCGGGTGGAGCTGTTCATCGAGGAAAGCCGGCTGGAACTGGTGCGGATCCTGGACTACGGCCTCAATGGCATCGTCGCTGATCCGGGCGCCGGAAATGCGCCCCCGTAAGGGTGAAAGAGACGAGGAAGGCGTGCCCCGATGAGACCCACGCCCTGGCAAAGCCTGATCCAGACGCTGCGCAGCCTGATCCCGTTCGGGTTGTCCGTGGTGTTGCTGCTGATCGCCATCGTGCCGATGACGACGCCGGGGTTCCTGCGAGCCGGGCCGATGGTCACGGTGCTGTGCGTGTACTACTGGGCCGTGCACCGGCCCGACATGATGGGGTATCTGGGCGGATTCTCGTTGGGTGTGCTGGAAGACATCCTGATGAACACGCCGCTGGGGGTCAGTTCGCTGGTGCTGATGCTGGTGCAGGCGGTGGTGCTGACGCAGTACCGGTTCTTTGTCGGCAAGCCGTTCCTGATCACCTGGTGGGCTCTGGCCCTGGTGGCCCTGGGCGCGATCCTGCTGAAGGCGCTGATCATCGCGGTGTTGACCGGCCATGTGACGGCGCCGGGGGCGCTGCTGGCCAGCTATGGCCTGACCCTGCTGTTGTATCCGGTGTTCGCCTGGGTGTTCGCCTGGGCCGACGTTCTGCTCAGCAAGGAGGCGTGACGACGGACCCGGGCCGCGCCACGGCCGTCGGCGGTCGTGCGGACCGCCCGTTGCGACGATGAGGCAGGTCATGCAGAAGGATGGCGATCGATCCAAGGTTTTCGCGCGCCGCGTCGTGCTGTTGGCCGGCGGCAAGGCCTTGCTCGTCTCACTGCTGGGCGCGCGCATGTACTACCTCCAGGTCATGGAGGCCGAGAAGTACCGCACCCTGGCCGACGAGAACCGCATCAACATGCGCCTGATCCCGCCGCCGCGCGGCCGCATCGTTGACCGTTTCGGCGTCCCCCTGGCCGTCAATCGCCAGAACTTCCGCGCCCTGGTGATCGCCGAACGCACGCGTGACCTGAAACAGACCCTGCAGACGTTCGCCGATCTCGTGCCATTGAGCGACTACGACCACCAGAGGGTCCTGAAGGAAAGCAGCCGCCGGCGCAGCTTCGTGCCGGTGACCGTGCGCGAGAACCTGACCTGGGAGCAGATGGCCCTGGTCCAGGTGCACGCCCCGAACCTGCCCGGCGTCATCATCGACGAGGGCCTGACCCGCGACTACCCGTACGCCGATCTGGTGTCGCACATCCTGGGCTATGTCGCCGCCGTGGCCGAAGAGGACATGATCGGCGACGATCCATTGTTGCAGCTGCCCGACTTCCGCATCGGCAAGGCCGGGATCGAGAAGGTCTACGACCTGCCCTTGCGCGGCAAGGCCGGTGCCAGCCAGGTGGAGGTCAACGCCGTCGGCCGCATGATCCGAGAACTGCGCAACGAGGAGGGCGAGCCGGGGCACGAGGTCCAGCTGACCATCGACATGCGGCTGCAGGATTACGCCTCGCGCCGCCTGGGCGAGCAAAGCGCCGCCTGCGTCGTCATGGACGTGCATACCGGCGAGTTGCTGGCGATGGCCTCCATGCCCGCCTACGATCCCAACGCCTTCGCGCGCGGCCTGTCGCAGGCGGAATGGGCGGCGCTGGCCAACGACCCGCGTGCCCCGCTGCGCAACAAGGCCCTGGCCGGACAGTATGCCCCGGGTTCGACGTTCAAGATGGTGGTGGCGTTGGCGGCGCTCGAAAGCGGCATCGTCAACGCCGAGCAGACGGTCTACTGCCCCGGCCACCTGCGGCTGGGCAACCACCGGTTCCACTGCTGGAAACGGGGCGGCCACGGCCACATGAACATGACCTCGGCTCTCGAGCAGTCCTGCGACGTCTATTTCTACGAGGTCTCGCGGCGCATTGGCATCGAGCGCATCGCCGACATGGCGCGCCGCATGGGCCTGGGCGCGCCGCTGGACATCGAACTGCCCGGCGAGGCCCCCGGCCTGATCCCCAGCAAGGCGTGGAAGACGGCCACGCTGGGCCAGCCCTGGGTGCAGGGCGAGACCCTGGTGGCCAGCATCGGCCAGGGCTATGTGTTGGCGACGCCCTTGCAACTGGCCGTGATGACCGCGCGCATCGCCAACAACGGGCTGGCGGTCCGCCCGACCCTGTGCCGCCAGGAGATTCGGGACGGACATTTGGTCGAGCGGCCCACCCCAGCCTTTGAGTCGATCGGTGTGTCCAAGCCATTCATGGGCTTGGTTCAGAACGCCATGTGGCGGGTCGTCAACGGCAATCGCGGCACGGCCCGGGGCTCGGCCATCGACGTCGACGGCCAGACCATGTCCGGCAAGACCGGCACCTCGCAGGTGCGCCGCATCACCATGCAAGAGCGGCAAACCGGGGTGCGCAGCAATGAAGAGCTGCCGTGGAAGTTCCGCGACCACGCGCTGTTCGTCTGCTTCGCGCCGGCCGAGGCGCCGCGTTATGCCATTTCGGTCATCGTCGAACACGCCGGCGGCGGCTCGCGCCATGCCGCGCCCATCGCCCACGACGTCATGCTGGAGGCGCTGCGCCTGGATCCCTCGCGCCGCCGCACGACGCGGGAGGTGGCGGCCATCCGTGACGCGCCGCCGGGCGAAGGGGGCGTCCGGCGGTTGACCGACGCGGAAACGGGGGCCGAGGAGAGCGAGGAGCGGCGTCCACAATGAGCAATGGACTGATGACCGCGCGAATGCGGCGCGGCGAGATGACGTTGGGCGAGAAGCTCTGGCAGGTGAGCTGGTCGTTCGTCCTGCTCATCAGCGCCCTGGCCGGGATCGGCGTGGTCATGCTGTATTCCGCCGCCAACGGCGACATGGACCCGTGGGCGTCCCGCCACATCACGCGCTACGGGGTGGGGCTGGTCCTGCTTCTCGTGGTGGCCCTGATCGATATCCGTCAGTGGATGCGATACGCCTATTGGCTGTACGCGCTGGCCTTCGTGCTCCTTGTGGCGGTGGAGGTCAAGGGCACCATCGGCATGGGCGCGCAGCGTTGGATCGACCTGGGGGTGATCCAACTCCAGCCGTCCGAGTTGATGAAGGTCGCGCTCGTCCTGGCGCTGGCGCGGTTCTTCCATGGCGCCGACCTGTCCGACGTGGGACGGCCGCTGTATTTGGTGATCCCCGTGCTGTTGGTGCTGGCGCCGGTGGCCCTGGTGTTGCGGCAGCCCGACCTGGGGACGGCCCTGATGATGCTGGCCGGCGCCGCCGTGCTGTTCTTCGTCGCCGGGGTGCGGCTGTGGATGTTCGCCCTGGTCGTCGTCGCCGGCCTGTCGGTGATCCCGGTGGCGTGGCAGTTCCTGCACGATTATCAGAAGCAGCGGGTGCTGACGTTCATCAACCCGGAGCGTGACCCGCTGGGCGCCGGGTATCACATCCTGCAGTCCAAGATCGCCCTGGGCTCGGGCGGCCTGACCGGCAAGGGGTTCCTGCAAGGCACGCAAAGCCACCTGAATTTCCTGCCGGAGAAGCAGACGGATTTCATCTTTGTGATGCTCGCCGAGGAGTTCGGAATGCTGGCTGGCATCGGCCTGCTGGTGCTGTATGTGCTGGTGGTGGCCTACGGGCTGGCCATCGCCCTGCGGACGCGCAATCAGTTCGGCCGGCTGGTGTCCATTGGTGTGACCGTCACGTTCTTCCTGTACGTGTTCATCAACATCGCCATGGTGATGGGCCTGATCCCGGTGGTCGGCGTGCCGCTGCCGCTGGTCAGCTACGGCGGCACGGCCATGTTGACGCTGATGCTGGCGTTCGGCCTGCTCATCAGCGCCTGGGTGCACCGCGACGTGCAGATCGGCCGGCGCGGCGCGTACGACGACGGATGAGTGGCGGCCGCGTTGCGTGACACAAAGATATGGTGGACAATACGCGCCGGATCCTACAGCATCTGGATACTGTGTGGAGCCTGAGCACTTCCTGAGCACTGCGGCGAGGTCCCGTGTGACACGCGGGCGCTCGGCGCGGTGCCGTGTCCCGTGGCGCGAACGGCCCGTCGCCTATGGTTGTTGCGGCTCCTGAAAGGATGATGTCGATGCCCCTGACGCCCCCCTCTCCCTCCAACGACATGGCCGAGACGGACGTGTTGACGGCGGACGAGTTCAATCTCTGGTGCGCCCTGAACAACATGCCGTTCCGCATGACCGAGCATGTCTGGCCGGACGGCGCCACAGAGTGGGACGTCGAGGTGCATCCAGGCCAGGAGGCCCAGACCGTGGCCTACGGCACCGGCCAAAGCGACGAGGCGGCGGCGGCGGCCATGGCCTTCGCCTTCGTTGCTGGTGTCGATTGGGCCGACGCCGCCCACCGGGCGGCGCGCGAGGCGCTTGAAGAGGGCGACCCGGACGGCGAGGGCGAGGACGACCGGCCCATGCCGGCCGTGCCGCTGGGGGCCGCGTTCCGGGCGCCCGAGGCCGCGCTCGCCGCGCCGGTGGAGGAAGACGCGGAGTCCGATCTCCCCGACGAGGCCGACACGGCGGACACCGCGCCCGCCGACGCCGAGACGGCGTGGCAGGACGACGCCTGGACGCAGGACGACGTGGAGGACGCCGCCGACGATGAGGCCTGGGAGGCGCCCGACTGGACGGACGACGCAGAGACACCGGAAGACCGCGCGCCCGCCCCGGACGAGGCCCCGCCTGGCTACCGGCCGCCCTCTCTCGACGTGCTGCAGGACCCCGCCGACGATCCCGAACGGGTGCTGGACGAAAAGGCCCTGGCCGACCGGGCGCGGGCGCTGGAAACGGTCCTGCGCAACTTCAAGGTCCGGGGCGAGATCATGCAGGTCCATCAGGGGCCGGTGATCACGCTGTACGAACTGGAGCCGATCCCCGGCACCAAGTCCTCGACCGTCATTAACCTGGCCGACGACATCGCCCGCTCCATGAGCGCGGTCACCGCGCGCATCGCCGTGGTGCCGGGGCGCAGCGTCATCGGTATCGAACTGCCCAACGACAGCCGCGAGACGGTCTACCTGAAGGGTATCCTGACCGCGCCCGCCTTCGCCGACACGGCGGCCAAGCTGCCGCTGGCCCTGGGCAAGGGCATCGACGGCAACCCGTTCGTGGTCGACCTGTCGCGGATGCCGCACCTGCTGATCGCCGGCACCACGGGGTCGGGCAAGTCGGTGGGCATCAACGCCATGATCCTGTCGTTGTTGTCGCGCATGTCGCCGGAGCGCTGCCGCCTCATCATGGTCGATCCGAAGATGCTGGAGCTGTCGGTCTACGACGGCATTCCGCACCTGCTGACCCCGGTCGTGACCGATCCCAACAAGGCGGTGATGGCGTTGAAGTGGGCGGTGCGCGAGATGGAAAGCCGCTACCGCGCCATGTCGGCCGTGGGCGTGCGCAACATCGAGGGCTTTAACCAAAGGATGCGCGAGGCGCAGGCCAACGGCGAGGTGATCACCCGGCCGGTCCAAGTGGGCTATGACCGACAGGCCAAGGAGCCGATCATCGAGGAACGGCCCATGGACCTGAAGACCCTGCCCTACATCGTCGTCGTGGTCGACGAGATGGCCGACCTGATGCTGGTGGCCGGCAAGGAAATCGAGGCCGTCATCCAGCGCCTGGCGCAGATGGCGCGGGCCGCCGGCATCCACCTGATCATGGCCACCCAGCGCCCCTCGGTGGATGTCATCACCGGCACCATCAAGGCCAACTTCCCCACCCGCATCAGCTTCCAGGTGACCAGCAAGATCGACAGCCGCACCATCCTGGGCGAGGCGGGGGCCGAGCAGCTCGTCGGCCAGGGCGACATGCTGTACATGACCGCCGGCGGGCGCATCACCCGCGTGCACGGCGCCTTCGTCTCCGACCGCGAGGTCGAGGCGTTGGTGTCGCAGCTCAAGGACCAGGGCGAGCCGGAATACGTCCACTCCATCATCGAGGAGGACGAGGACGGCGCCCCGGTGGTCGACGACACCGGTCCGGCCGGTGGTGATACCGACGGCGGCTTCGGCGAGAGCTCGGGCGATCACCTGTACGACCAGGCCGTGGCCCTGGTGCTGCGCGAGAACAAGGTCTCGGTCAGCTTCATCCAGCGCTGCCTGCAGATCGGCTACAACCGCTCCGCCCGCATTGTCGAGCGCATGGAGAGCGAGGGCCTGATCAGCCCCGCCAACCACGTCGGCAAGCGCGAAATCCTGGCGCGCGGGCGGATGGGGGGTGATCCGGGCGGGGACTATTGAGGCCGCAGGGGAATCGGGTGAACGGGTCATGCCGTGACGACGCTTGCGAGGTAGTCGTCGTCCCAGGCGGCGAGCTTGCGTCGAAGGCGAAGAGAGTCTTTGCCGGGAGCTATTCTCAGAAGATTGTGCGCCATGTGTTTGATGGTCGTGAAGTTGGCGGGCGCGTTTTCGGTGCGAATTCGGCACTCATCGTCCCGGAAAACCATATCCATGACCCAATGAAGGCTGTTTTCCACAGCCCAGTGGCTGCGAACGATTTGGGCCAACCGTGTGGCGTCATCAGAAAGAGACGTAATGTACAGGCGGGTTTCCTGTTCGGTTT
>JGI12109J20283_10791646_pt1 | contig 13690 bp, 14 predicted proteins | sample ElkSlonscriptome_12_FD_20283 | JGI IMG/M metagenome (IMG submission 20283) | reverse complement strand
ATCGCCGTTGGGTTGCTCCACCAGCAGCACGTTGTACCAGTCCCGCACGTCCCGGTGGTAGGCGAGTCGGTCCTCGTCGCGGCCCTTGCCCTCCAGTTGCCCGGCATAGGTGAGGAGCGTCCGGGCCTGGCCGATGAGATCCAGCCCGATGTTGGCCAGCGCGATATCCTCTTCCAGTTCCGGGGCGTGGGCGCACCACTCGGACAGGCGGTGGCCGAGGATCAGGCTGTTGTCGCCGAGGCGCAGCACGTAGCGGAATAGATCGTCCTGTTGCGACATGAGCGCCCCCTACATGTGCTTCACGTCGTCCGGCACCGTATAAAACGTGGGGTGCCGGTAGGCCTTGTCCTCGGCGGGGTCGTAGAAGGCGCCCCGATCCTCGGGGCTGGAGGCGACAATGTCCTGGCTTCGCACCACCCAGATGCTCACCCCCTCCATGCGCCGGGTGTAGACATCCCGGGCGTTCTCCGGCGCCATCTCGGCATCACTGGCGTGGAGGCTGCCCACGTGTTTGTGGTCCAGTCCGTGGCGGGCACGGATGAACACTTCCCAGAGGGGCCAGTCGCTACGGTCCATGGTGTATCTCCTCAGGCGGCGTGGGCGCTCTGGCGGCGGCGTTTTTTCTCGGCGTGGGCCATGGCGGCCTCGCGCACCCAGCGGCCCGCCTCGTGGGCCTTGACGCGAGTCTCCATGCGCTGGCGGTTGCAGGGGCCGTGGCCCTTCAACACCCGGTAGAACTCGTCCCAGTCGATCTCTCCGAAATCATAATGACCGCGTGCCTCGTTCCAGCGGAGCTTGTCGTCCGGGATCTTGAGGTCCAGATACTCGGCCTGGGGCACGGTCATGTCGATGAAGCGCTGGCGCAGTTCGTCGTTGCTCTGGCGCTTGATCTTCCACTTCATGGACTGGGCCGAGTGCGGGGACTCGGCGTCCGGCGGGCCGAACATCATGAGCGCCGGCCACCACCAGCGGTTCAGGGAATCCTGGGCCATCTCCCGCTGCTCGGCGGTGCCCTGGGCCAGGGTCATCATGATCTCGTAGCCCTGGCGCTGGTGGAAGCTCTCCTCCTTGCAGATCCGCACCATGGCCCGGGCGTAGGGGCCATAGGACGTGCGGCACAGCGCCACCTGGTTGACGATGGCCGCGCCGTCCACCAGCCAGCCGATGGCACCGATGTCGGCCCAGGTCAGCGTCGGGTAGTTGAAGATGCTGGAGTACTTCATCCTGCCCTCGTGGAGCCCGTCCAGCAGTTCCTCCCGGCGCGCCCCCAGGGTCTCGGCGGCGCTGTAAAGATAAAGCCCGTGGCCTGCCTCGTCCTGCACCTTGGCCAGCAGCACCGCCTTGCGGCGCAGGCTCGGCGCCCGGGTGATCCAGTTGCCCTCGGGCTGCATGCCGATGATCTCGGAATGGGCGTGCTGGGCGATCTGGCGGATCAGGGTCTTGCGGTAGGCGGCGGGCATCCAGTCCTCGGGCTCGATGCGCTGTTCGGCATCCACCCGGGTCTGGAAGTCGGCCTCCAGCCTGGCCTGGTCCCGGTCGGCGGGGGCGCTGCTGATGGTCATGGGGATCCTCCGGATGATGGTTATTTGGGTTGCTGATCATGATACAAAAAAACCGGGTTTTTTTAATAAAAATGTATCACCTTGACGCCCTGCTGCCCACTCCGAAAAAAACCGCTAAGCTCACGATGGCGTGAACGCCGGTGTGACGTGGGGCTGGAGGAAGCGACCATGACGAGACTGATCAGGGGGGCCAATGCCCCGGTGGAAACGGCGCAGGTGACGGTGGCGGTGCGCTACCGGGGCTCGGCCCGGGTGCCGGAGGTGGATATCTCGGCCTTCATCCTGCGGACCGGCGGCAAGGTGGCCGGGGATGAGGATATGGTGTTCTACGGTCAGACCCGCTCCGGCGACGGTCGGCTACAACTCGTGGAGGCCGATCCTACCCCGGTGGCCGATCGCGCCGCCACGGTGTTCCAGGTGGATCTGGCAGGGCTCGGCGACAGTGCCGAGGCGGTGGCCTTCACCGCCACCATCCACGAGGGTGCGGCCCGGGGCCTGACCCTGTCCGAGCTTGCGGCGCTGGAGGTCGCGGTGCTGGACAGCGCCCGGGAGTTGCTGAATTTCCCGGTGGAGACCGCGGGCGCCAGTGAGGTGGCGATGATTCTCGGCCAGCTCTACCGGCACAAGGGCGCCTGGAAGTTTCGCGCGGTGGGGCAGGGCTTCAAGGGCGGTCTCAAACCGCTGGCCGAACACTTCGGGGTGGAGATCGCCGACACCCCCGCCGCCCCGCCGCCAGCGCCCGAACCGGCGCCCGCGCCCGCGCCCGCCACGGTGAATCTTTCCAAGATCACCCTCAGCAAGGCCAGCCCCACCGTGAGACTTGCCAAAAAAAGCGCCCATTATCAGCAGATCAAGATCAACCTGGACTGGAACCGTCCCGCCACCAAAAGTGGGCTGTTCGGCTTTGGCACCACCAACAGGGGTGGAGTGGATCTGGATCTGGGTTGCCTGTTCGAGCTACAGGATGGGCGCAAGGGCGCGGTGCAGGCGCTGGGTAATCACTTCGGGGATTTCGACGATGCGCCGTGGATTCAACTGGCCGGGGACGATCGTACCGGCGCGGTGGAGGGCGGCGAGTGGATGCGCATCAACGGGGGCCACTGGGATCGCATCAGGCGGGTGCTGATCTACGCCTTCATCTACGAGGGCGCGCCCAACTGGGCGGCCACCGACGCGGTGGTGATGCTCTACTCCGACGAGGGGCCGCCGGTGGAGGTGCGCCTCGATGAGGGACGCAACGATCTGGGGCTGTGCGCCATCACGTTGCTGGAGAACCGGGCGGGGCAGATGCAGGTGAGCCGGGAGATGCGCTACTTCCAGGAGCATCCGGACATGGATAGAGTTTATGGCTGGGGGATGAACTGGCGGGTGGGGTCGAAATAGTGTGCCGTCGTGTTCACCTTCCGTTCCTGTCGAAGTTTTTGCCTTATTCTTGATGACAGCCTTTCCCATGGAGGGGAAACGCCGATGAAGGTCCGACAGGGAGGTGGACAATGGTGGACTTCGATTCACCGTGGAAGAACACGCTGGAGCGGTTCTTCCCGGAATTCATGCAATTTTTCTTTCCCCGCGCCCACCGGGGCATCGACTGGGGACAGGGTTTTCGCTTTCTCGACAAGGAACTCCAGCGCACCGTCAGGGATAGCACCCTGGGTCGTCGTTATGTGGATAAACTGGTGCAGGTACACCGCAAGGGTGGTGGCGAGGACTGGTTGCTGATCCATGTGGAGGTACAGGGACAGAGCGAACAGGCGTTCGCCGAGCGGCTATTCGTCTACCATTACCGCCTGTTCGACCGCTATCACCGTCCGGTGGTGACCCTGGCGATACTCGCCGATACCTCGCTGGACTTTCGTCCCGGGGAATTTCGCTACAGTAACTGGGGTTGCGAGATCCGCCTGCGTTTCCCGGTGGTCAAATTACTGGATCTGGCTGCCCGGCAACAGCGCCTGGAGCGCTCCCGCAATCCCTTTGCCTTGGTGGTGGCCGCCCACCTCGCATCCCAGCGCACCGCTGCCGATCCGCAGCAACGCTTTGACAGCAAGCTCGGATTACTACGACGCCTCTATGCACGGGGTTGGGAAAGATCGAAAATACTCGAACTGTTGCGCTTCATCGACTGGGTACTGGAACTACCGGAAGCACTGGAAAGAAAATTCTGGACCGAGGTCCGACAGCTGGAGGAGAAACCGATGGGCAAATACTTGACCAGCCTGGAACGCATGGCGATTCGCCGGGGCATGCAGCAGGGCATGCAGCAGGGCATGCAGCAGGGCATGCAGCAGGGCCGCCTGGAAGGTCAAAGCGAATTGCTCCTCAGGCAGTTACAACACCGCTTCGGTCCATTACCCGACTGGGTAGCGGTCCGTCTGGGCGAGGCCAGCACTGATGATCTGCTTCTCTGGGGCGAGCGCCTCATGGAGGCCGATTCCCTGGAAGCGGTCTTTCTCCAGTAATTCCGCAAATCGGGACAAAAATCGGGATTCAAACCCACGCCCCCCACCAACACGACGCCTTGATTCGTGGTGATTCGTAGGGTGGGTAAGACCCTGCAAGGGGCGTAACCCACCATCCGGGAATAGGCCACCGTCGGTGGTGTCAATCCAGATGGTGGGTCACGGCGCAGGTACCCGAGCTACCCCACGGGCACGAGGCCGGGGAGCAGGCTTTCCCCACTACCGCTGCTTCAGCTTGTAAAGCGGCTCCACATCCTTGATATCCAGCCGCTGCCGCCCCGGTTCCGGCTCCGTGAGGGGCGCCACCTCCTGGAGGCTCGCCTGACAACGCCGGGTGAGTTCCTGATAGGTCAGCGTGCCCTCGCGTTTCCAGGCAATCTCCTCGTCGGTGAGTTCCCGCAATCGCTTTGCCGGCACCCCGGCGCTGAGGCTCCGTGGCGGGAACACCACATCGGCCTTCACGAAGGCCGCCGCGCCGACGATGCTGTCCTCGGCAATCACCACGTTGTCCATGATCACCGCGTTCATGCCTACCAGCGCATTGCGCCCGATCCGGCAGCCGTGCAGCACCGCGCCGTGGCCGATATGCCCGTCCTCCTCCACCACCGTGTCGGTGCCGGGGAAGCCGTGCATCACGCAGGTATCCTGGAGATTGGCGCCGCGTTCCAGGATCAGCCGCCCGAAGTCGCCCCTGAGGCTCGCGCAGGGGCCCACGTAACAGCCCGGGCCGATGATCACATCACCGATCAGCACCGCCGTGGGATGCACGTAGGCTTCCCGGTGCACCACCGGGATCAGCCCGTCGATACTGTAGCAGGGCATGGGCGACGCCTCAGGCGGCCTGGCGGCGGCTCTGCACCACCCGGAAGCGGCTGGCCACGAAATCCCCGTCCGACAGGCAGGCCGAGCAGGCCGGGTTGCCGCTGGTGCCGTGGAAATCGCTGAAGGCCGCCGACTGGTTCACGAACACCCCTTTGGTGAGATTGCACGATAGTGCCACCCCCACCTCCAGCGCCGCTTCCTCGACGTTCTCCAGCACCGCATCACTACGGCTGTAGACCGCCCAGGTCATGGCGCCGCGCCGGTCGGCCAGCTCCCGGGCCATCGGGATGCTCTGGTCGGTGGAGTCGGTGATCACGAAGAAGGCGATGGGGCCGAACCATTCCTCGCCGCTCGGATCGGCGTGGGCGCCGTCCAGCTCGATGAGCAAGGGCGTACGCACCCGGGCATCGGGGAATTTCGGATGCTCGCGGGTTTCACTGGCCAGCACCACCTCGCCGAGACCCGCCGCCTGGCCAAGGCGCGAGAGCGTGGCCTCGGACTGGATGCCGCCCAGCACCTCGGCGGCGCGGTCGGGGTCGGAGAGAAACTTCCGCACCCCCTCGGCGATGGCGCTACACACCCCATCGGCGTCGAGTTTTCCGTCCGGGGTGTCGATGCCGTTCTGGGGGATGTAGAGATTCTGCGGGGAGGTACACATCTGCCCGGAATATAGCGATAGCGAGAAGGCGAGGTTTCGCACCATGCCCTTGAGGTCGTCGGTGCCGTCGACGATCACCGAGTTCACCCCGGATTTCTCGGCGAATACCTGGGCCTGGCGGGTATTCTCCTCCAGCCAGTTGCCAAACGCCGCACTGCCGGTGTAGTCGATGAGCTTCACCTCGGGCCGCAGCGCCAGTTCCATGGTATGGGGCGAGCGGGCGCCGTCGGGGGCCAGCGCCACGATCTCCCGGGGCAGACCCGCCTCGGCCAGCACCTCGTGGAATATCGCCACGGTGATGGCCAGCGGCAACACCGCGCCGGGGTGGGGCTTCACCACCACCGGGTTGCCGGTGGCGAGACTCGCGAACAGGCCCGGGTAGCTGTTCCAGGTGGGAAATGTGGAGCAGCCGATCACCAGCCCGATGCCCCGGGGCGAGAGCCGGAAGGTCTTGTCCAGTTGCAGGGGATCGTGCTTGCCCTGGGGTTTGCTCCAGCGCGCCTGATGAGGGGTGCGGGTCATCTCCTCGTAGGCATAGGCCAGTGCCTCCAGCGCCCGGTCCTGGGCGTGGGGGCCGCCGGCCTGGAAGGCCATCATGAAGCCCTGGCCGGTGCGGAAAGGCGTGGTTGAGATAGGCCTCGAAGGCCTGCTGGCCGTCCGCGGCAGCGGTCTCGCCGTAGAGCTTGCCGCTAGGAATCTCCGGGTAGGGGGACCAGTAGTCCCGGGTGCGCAGGGCCATGCGGGCCTTTTCCAGGGTCTCGCGGTGGCGCTCGAATAGATTATCGCTCATGGGTTTCCTCCGCTGGCGGCGAATTATGATCGGCAAAACCGATACAGAAAAATCGGCAATCAGCCGGAAATTGTATCTCTTTTCCGGTTGGGATACGATGCGGGTTACAAGAAAATCTTCACCGCCGGAGGAGTCCATGTCCGATTACCAGACCCTGCTGTACAGCGTCGACGACGGTCTCGCCACCCTGACCCTGAACCGCCCTGAGCGCTTGAACAGTTTCACCGTCGCCATGCACGAGGAACTGCGCGCGGTGCTGGACGCGGTGGCGGGGGACGATACCATCCGCTGTTTGCTCGTCGCCGGCGCCGGGCGGGGTTTCTGCGCTGGTCAGGATCTCGGCGACCGGGCGGTGACCGGCGATACCGACGCCCCCGACCTGGGCCGCCGTCTGGCCAGCGGTCCCACCCGAGGGTTGGCACTCATCAAGCGCGGCATCCACGCCTCGGCGGCCCACGACCTGGACCGGCAACTGGATCTGGAGCGCGATCTTCAGCGCGAGGCCGGCCGCAGCGGTGACTACCGGGAAGGGGTGGCGGCGTTCCTGGAGAAGCGCGAACCCCGTTACCAGGGGCGTTGAGATGGCGGCGCTGTCCCGGGACACGCTGGTGGCGGTGGTGGGAGCCGGTACCATGGGCGCCGGCATCGCCCAGGTGGCGGCGGGGGCGGGGCACCGGGTGTTGCTCCACGATGCTCGCCCCGATGCCGCCGGGCAGGCGCTGGAGAACATCCGGCGGGCGCTGGATAAGCGGGTGGAACGTGGCAAGCTGGAGGCCGCCGGGCGCGACGCGCTGATTGCCCGCATCCGGCCGGTGGCGGATCTGGCGGATCTCGCCCCGGCGGGGCTGGTGGTGGAGGCGGTGGTGGAGGATCTCGGCGTCAAACAGGCGCTATTGCGGGAACTCCAGCGCCTGAACCCCGGGGCTATCCTCGCCAGTAACACCTCGTCCCTGTCCATCACCGCCATCGGCCGGGCGCTGGACCATCCGGCGCGGCTGCTGGGGATGCACTTTTTCAATCCCGCGCCGGCGATGAGGCTGGTGGAGGTGGTGAGCGGGCTCGTCACCGATCCGGCACTTGCCGCCACCATACACGCCACCGCCGGGGCCTGGGGCAAGACCGCCGTCCACGCCCGCTCCACCCCGGGTTTCGTCGTCAACCGGGTGGCCCGGCCGTTCTATGCCGAGGCGCTGCGGTTGCTCCAGGAGCGGGCCTGCGATGCCGCCACCGTGGATGCGCTGCTCCGCGAGAGCGGGGGCTTTCGTATGGGGCCATGCGAGCTGATGGATCTCATCGGCCACGACGTGAATCTTGCCGTGACCCGCTCGGTGTTCGACGCCCACTACGGCGATCCTCGCTTCCAGCCGAGCCTTATTCAGCAGGAACTGGTGGCCGGGGGTTTCCTGGGGCGCAAGACCGGGCGGGGCTTTTTCGACTATGGGGAGGGTGCCGCGCCGCCCGCCCCCGCCACCGAGCCGCGCCGGGACCGTCCCGATGCTGTCACCGTGTGCGGCGATCTGGGGCCGGCGGAGCCGCTGGTGAAACTCGCCCGGCAGGCGGGCTTGACGGTGTCCCGGGAGCCGGGACCGGGTTTTCTGCGGGTGGGGCGCACGCAGTTTGCCCTGACTGACGGTCGCCCTGCGACGCTCAGGGCCGAGGAGCACAACGAACCGCAGTTGGTGGTGTTCGATCTGGCCCTGGATTACACCGCCGCCTCCCGTATCGGGCTGGCCCCGGCGGATCAGGCCGGGCCGGGTTATCTGGCCGCTGCCGTGGGCTTTTTCCAGACACTGGGCAAGCAGGTCACGGTGCTGGACGACGCCCCGGGACTGGTGGTGATGCGTACCGTGGCGATGCTGGTGAACGAGGCTGCCGAGGCGGTGTTGCAGGGCGTGGCGAGTGGTGCGGACGTGGACCGGGCCATGACGCTCGGCGTGAACTATCCCCGTGGGCCGCTGGCCTGGGCCGACGATCTCGATCCGCGGCGGGTGCTGCGAGTGTTGGAGAACCTGGCGGCGGTGTACGGCGAGGACCGCTACCGGGCATCCCTTTATCTACGTCGCCGGGTGGCCGGTGGAGGATCCTTATCGTGAACGGCGCGAGCCTGTCCCCCCAGCAACTGGCCGAGACCTGTGGCGTGGTCATGTACGAAAAAGACCATGCCGCCCGCAGCCTCGGCATCGAGTTGCGCGAGATCCGCCCGGGCCGGGCGCGGATGACCATGACGGTGCGCCAGGACATGGTGAACGGTCACGATATCTGCCATGGGGGCCTGATCTTCACGTTGGCCGATACCGCGTTCGCCTAAGCCTGCAACGGCTACAACCGGATCACCGTGGCCGCCGGGGCGACCATCGACTTCGCCAGCCCGGCGCGGCTGGGGGACGTGCTCGTCGCCGAGGGGGTGGAGCGTAGCCTCAGCGGGCGCACCGGTGTCTACGACGTGACCGTGCATGACCAGGATAACAAGCTGATTGCCCACTTCCGCGGGCGTTCCTACCGGTTGCAGGGTGAGTTGCTCACCTCGACCTGATCGCAAGACACATCGGAGGAGGACGTTCCACCATGAGCCAGGCTGAACTGGAGCCCATCGAACGCGCCAGCGTCGACGAGTTGCGCGCCCTGCAACTGGAGCGGCTGCGCTGGTCGTTGCGCCACGCCTTTGAGAACGTGCCCCACTACCGGCAGGCCTTCGAGGCCGCCCATGTCCATCCGGACGATCTGCGCGAGCTTGCCGATCTGGCGAAATTTCCCTTCACCACCAAGCAGACCCTGCGGGAGCACTATCCCTTCGGCATGTTCGCCATTCCCCGGGATCGGGTGGCGCGGATTCACGCCTCCAGCGGCACCACCGGCAAGCCCACGGTGGTGGGCTATTCCCGGCAGGATCTGGACATTTGGGCGGATCTGGTGGCCCGCAGCATGCGCGCCTCCGGCGGGCGGCCCGGGGATCTGGTGCATATCGCCTACGGCTACGGGCTGTTCACCGGCGGTCTCGGCGCCCATTACGGGGCCGAGAAACTGGGTTGCACGGTGATCCCCATGTCCGGCGGCCAGACCGAGCGGCAGGTGCAGTTGATTGAGGATTTTCGCCCCCACATCATCATGGTCACGCCCTCCTATCTGCTGGCCATCGCCGACGAGTTCAGGCGCGAGAAGATCGACCCCCGGGAGACCTCGCTTCGCATCGGTATCCTCGGCGCCGAGCCCTGGACCGACAGCATGCGCCGGGAGATCGAGTAGACCTTCGGGATCGACGCGGTGGATATCTATGGGCTGTCCGAGGTGATGGGGCCGGGGGTGGCCAACGAACTGGTGGAGGAGAAGTCCGGGGCCTGCATCTGGGAGGATCATTTCTATCCGGAGATCATCGACCCGGATACCGGCGCGGTGCTGGCGGACGGCGAGTACGGCGAATTGGTGTTCACCTCCCTCACCAAGAAGGCCATGCCGATAGTCCGTTACCGCACCCGGGATCTCACCCGCTTGCTACCCGGGCAGGGCCGGCCCATGCGCCGTTTCGACCGGATCACCGGGCGCAGCGACGATATGCTGATCATCCGTGGCGTCAACGTGTTCCCCTCCCAGATCGAAGAGCAGATCCTGAAGATGGAAGAACTGGCGCCCCATTATCAACTGGAGATCTACCGGGAGGGGCATCTGGACGCCATGGACGTGCTGGTGGAGCGTCGCGTCGAGCAGTTCGGCCTGAGCGAGGCCGACCGGGAGCGGGTGCAGAAGGAACTGGCCCACCATATCAAATCCTACGTGGGCATCAGCATCCGGGTACGGCTGGTGGAGCCGGAGACCCTGCAACGCTCCATCGGCAAGGCCCGGCGAGTGGTGGATAAACGTTCACGCAATTGACCGTCGGGCTTTCCGCTCTCCTTAGCCTTGCAGGGGGGCAGGGGCGGGACTATAACTCTGGACACGGTATGACACGATTAACATGGTTTAACCCATATTAACGATTGATACGTCCCACGACCCCTCTGGAGAGAAGCATCATGAAGGCATCCACCGGCATCGCGGCCTTGCTGCTAGCGAGCCTGCTGGGCGGCACCGCCCACGCCCAGAAGACCACCCTCAACATCGGCATGGCCTCGGCCGATGCCGGTCGGCTGGACCCCCATCTGGCCACCACCACCCCCGACAAGGCACTGCTGCAATACATCTTCAGCGGCCTGGTGCGCTTTGAGCCCGGCAAGGCCAGCCCCGCCTATATCGAGCCGGATCTGGCCGAGAGCTGGGAGTCCTCCGAGGACGGCACCGAGTGGACCTTCAACATTCGCGAGGGGGTGCAGTGCCACCACGGTTACGGTGAACTCACCGCCAGTGACGTGGTGTACTCGCTGAATCGCGCCGCCGACCCGGAGCGCTCCGGTTTCGCCAAGGACTACGCGGATTTCGACTCGGTGGAGGCGCTGGACGACTACACCGTGAAGATCACCCTGAAGAACCCAGTGCCGAGCTTGCTGGGCCTCGTCACCAACTACCACGGCGGCAACATCGTCTGCGAGGCCGCCGCCGAGGAGATGGGCGAGAACTTCCACCAGAAGCCCATCGGTACCGGCCCCTTCATGTTCGAGGAGTACAAGTCCCAGCAGTCGGTGACCCTGGTGGCCAACCCGGATTATTTTCGCGGCGCGCCGAAGCTCGAGCGCATCGTCTACCGCTACATCCCCTCCGACGCCAGCCGGGATCTGGCCTTCACCTCCGGCGAGATCGATCTCATCTACGGCAAGCAGGACCAGACCTGGGTGGATCGCATGGGTCAGAACGAGGACGCGGAGGTGATGGTGATGGAGCCCGCCGAACTCTCCACCCTGTATCTGAACGTCGACAGCCCGCCGCTGGACGATATCCGGGTACGCCAGGCCATAGGGCACGCCATCGACCGGCAGGGCATGGTGCAGTTCAAGGGCGAGGCGGTGACCCGCGAGGCCCGCTCCATCGTGCCCATCGGTTACCTGGGCCACACCGCCGAGGTGCCCATGCTGGCCTACGACCCGGAGAAGGCCAAGAGCCTGCTGGCCGAGGCCGGTTACCCGGATGGGGTGACGGTGAAGACCATCCACACCAGCCTGCCGGGCATGCTCTCCACGATCGAAGCGGTGCAGGCGATGCTGCGCAAGGCCAATATCAACCTGGAGATCGAGGTGGTGGAGCATGCCACCTTCCACAGCCAGATCCGCGAGGATCTGAGCCCGCTGGTGCATTACTCGGCGGCCCGCTTCCCGGTGGCCGATGTATACCTCACCCAGTTCTTCCACTCCGACAGCATCGTCGGCACCCCCGGCGCCATCACCAACTTCACCCACTGCGGGATGGCCGACGAGGAGATCGACGCGGCCCGGGTGGAGCCGGATCTGGACAAACAGCAGGAGCTCTGGGCCACGGCGCAGCGCAAGCTTATGGAGGCGGTGTGCGCGGTGCCCATCTACGAGAATATGCAGATCTGGGCGCGCAACCGTAATTTGGAACTGGGCTACGTGCTGGAGGGGTCGCTGTCGCTGGGGCCGCCGGTGACCGAGCAGACGCATTTCGTGGAGTGAGATCCCGCATTCCCTCTCGGCAATCCATTCCCCCCTTTTTCAAAGGGGGGCCAGGGGGGATTTTCCGTCCGGGACAGTGCCGCCTTGCCAAATCCCCCCCAACCCCCCTTTGAAAAAGGGGGGAGTAAAGAATCCCTCTGACAAGGGGGGAGTACAGACACCATGCTCCGTTTCGTCCTCCGCCGCCTGCTCTACGCCGTCCCCACTCTGATCGCGGTCCTCACCATGGTGTTCGTGCTGGTGCGGATCGTCCCCGGCGATCCCGCCCTCACTATCCTCGGCGACCAGGCCAGTCAGGAGGCGATAGAAAATCTGCGGGCACGCCTCGGGCTGGATCAGTCGATCCTCGCCCAGTACCTGGATTTCATGGTGGGGATCTTCCAGGGCGACTGGGGCACCTCGCTGGTGTCGGGTAACTCGGTGCTGGCGGAGGTGGCCCGGGTGCTGCCCTACACCATCGATCTGACGGTGGCCTCCATCGTGCTGGGGGCGCTCATCGGGGTGCCGCTGGGGACGTGGTCGGCGCTGCACCGCAATCGCCTCATCGACTACGTGACCCGGGTGGTGTCGCTGCTGGGGTTGTCGTTTCCGGCCTTCGTCTCGGCGATCATCTTGTTGCTGGTGTTCGCCATCCAGCTTCGCTGGTTCCCGGTGATCAGCGCGGGTGATCTGGACGATCCGGTGGCGCGGATCCGGAGCCTTGTCCTGCCCACCGTGAATCTCGGCCTGATCATGGCCGCCTACGTCACCCGGGTGACCCGCTCCTCCATGCTGGAGGTGCTGGGCGAGGACTACATCCGCACCGCCCGCGCCAAGGGGGTGCCGTGGCGGGCGGTGGTGTGGCGCCATAGCCTGCGTAATGCCCTCATTCCGGTGGTGACGGTGGTGGGTTTATACCTCGGCATCCTCATCGGCAACTCGATTCTCACCGAGATCGTCTTCAACCGCCCCGGTCTCGGCAAGCTCATGGTCGGTGCCATGAATCAGCGGGACTATCCCATGTTGCAGGGCCTGATGGTGATCTACACCTTCGTCATCGTGCTGGTGAACATCCTCACCGATCTCACCTACGGCCTGATCGACCCACGGGTGAAACGCCAATGAATCCCCGCGCCACCGGACTGGCCTACGTCTTCGGACAGACCGTCAAGGCTTTCAACACCAACAAGACTTCCTGGGTGGGGCTGGGGTTGTTTTTGCTGGTGGTGCTGGCGGCGATCCTCGCGCCCTGGCTCGCCCCCCACGATCCGCTGGAGCAGAACATCCTGGACCGGCTCCAGGATCCCTCCGCCAGCTTCTGGCTGGGCACGGATTTCTACGGGCGGGATATTTTCTCGCGGCTCCTCTTCGGTGCCCGGGTCTCGCTCTACATTGGTGTGGTGTCGATTCTGGCCGCCATGCTCATCGGCTCGGCGATAGGCATTCTCGCGGGCTACTTCGGCGGGCGGCTGGATATCGTGGTGATGCAGGCCATGGATGTGTTGCTGTCATTTCCCTCGCTGATCCTGGGCCTGATCGTGGTGGCGATGCTGGGGCCGTCCATGACCAACCTGATCGTGGCGATCGCGCTCACCGCCATCCCACCCTTTGCCCGGGTGGCCCGCGCTCCGACGATTGCCGTCAAACACCGGGACTACATCGAGGCCTGCCGGGCGCTGGGCTATGGCCATACCCGCATCATGCTGCTGCATATCCTGCCCAACGTGCTGGCGGAGATCCTGGTGATGGGATCCCTGTGGCTCGCCACCGCCATCCGGGTGGAGGCGTCGCTTGCCTTCATCGGTCTCGGGGTGCGCCCGCCCACCCCCACCTGGGGCGGCATGATCCGCGAGGGCTTCGAGAATATC
>JGI12109J20283_10234631_pt1 | contig 13691 bp, 11 predicted proteins | sample ElkSlonscriptome_12_FD_20283 | JGI IMG/M metagenome (IMG submission 20283) | reverse complement strand
ACGAACAGGATGCTCGCGATTTTGCCGAAGGAAGTTTGCAATTTGACGCACGTGTAACCGATACGCAAGATGGTTCACCTGATTTTATAAACGTGTTTATAAGCGGAAAGTTAGCTGAAGACGGAGGTTGCGAGCCATATCGTCGCAGCGAATATGTGAGAATATCTACTCAGTCATTCAACGACTCTACGTTTACCCCCGTAAATATTACCATCAGGGAATTTGAAAAAATTATGATGGCCCGAGTACAGGTAGTGTGCGGAATGGAATTCGAAGGAGAGCGCAGCACGGGTATTGAAATCGACAACCTGCGTTGGGTCGCTAACAATCTTGACTAATCAGTCAATGAATTTTTGAATTCTTCTCGTTGCTTTGCTAATTTCTCATCGAGCTTTTCTTGCATAATCACTCTTTGATCTTCGTTCAAAACGCCCAAAATTTGTTTGTCCGTATTCAAATCAATTTGGTCAAGTGATTTTTTGAGCGCATCAATTTCAGCTACAATCGTTTCACTCTTTTTGATTTTTTCTCCAAGAATCTGAGCAATTTGATGAATCTGCTCGCCGGAAAGGTTCAGTTCTTCATGGTACACTTTCATTTCTTCCTGCACAGCTGCATTTGCTCGGTTGTCAGCTTCTTGAGAAAATCCAATTGCCGCAAGGCATAAGGCCAATAGAGTAAAGCAAATTTTAATTTTCATAATCGACTTTTTAGAGTTCAATATTTTCGTCTCCTTGTTTATAGGGCATGTAATTTACGAAGAACTGGAACATCTCATCGGTAGTTTTCATGTTTTTTCCAGCTTCGCTTAAAGTTTTAGGTGGAGAATTAGGGTTGAACGGATTTTCAATGGTGTTGTCAAAAACGGCTACTACTTCAATGGTGTATCCCTTTGGCACGACCAAAACTTTCTCGTAGGTATAAAAGTATTGCCATCTGAAATCCCATTCAGGAATTCGGATCAAAGGAATCGTATCGGTCTTGTCTTCCGAATACGCATAGGCCGTAAATTTCCGTCCCAGCAAGTGCATATGCGGATTTACCGTCAATACTGAGATGGATTCCGGTAATTTATATTTCGTTTTGAAAGTGCTGACTTTACCTGCCGGTAATACAAACTCAGGCTTTATTTCAGTGATTCCTTGAGTACCCATGTGTAATTCGGAAACCGGTCTCTCGGGACGTTTCTCGGCGAAATAGACGTCAATTTGACTAAAGTCGAAAGTGTCTAAAGGCGATGGACCGTAATGCAGGGTGTTCAATAAGAAGGCAGCATTTTCTTTTATGAAAAGTCCTCCGATGCCTTCGGGGTATTGCAAGGCTTCTACGCCGGGCAAGTAGTTGAATGCCGATACCCGCATAACGGGGTAGGTGCCGTCGTCGTTGGCAATCTGCATTCGTCGGTAGGCTTCCAGCGAATTCATTTTTTCCGCATCAATAATCCATTCGCCCTGTCGGATATTTTTCTTCATCCCTTTTTCATAGTTGATGAGGTGGCCATTGACGTGGTGAACCAACTGCCTATTTCCCGGTCTGAAGTGAATGGCTTTGATGATCGTGTCTTTCGGGAGCTCGATCGGGATTTTAGCGATTCGGAAAAGATCGAGATTTTGTCCGGGAATCCACACTGTGTCAGCATAAGGAATGATCAAGTCAGGCTCTTTGGGATTTTCTTCGGTGAATATCTCAGGTTGAGGAATAGGCTCATTTTTAGTTCCTTCAGGTGCACCTTGATCAATCCAGCCGATTAAAGTCATTTTCTCCTTTTTTGAGAGGATTTTTTCTCCTTTGAATCGACTGAACTCAGGGTCTGCCGGCCAAGGTGGCATATAGCCGTCGGCTACCACTTGCCGGATGGTCTTCGTTCTCTTCTTAATCGCTTCAAAATCGGTTAAGGGAAATGGGCCTGCGCCTTCTTGATGATGGCAAGGAGTACAGTTCTGAAAGACAATCGGAGCGGCATCTTCCCAGAAAGTCAAGTCTTCGCTTATCTCAACTCTTTCGATTGGGGTAGCCTCCCGAGTGGATTCCTCGCTTTCGGTACTTGAACTGCACGCAGCCAATCCGATCAAAATCAGAAAAAGGGCTATTCGATAAAGCATCCTACAGCTTTTGTTTTTTTAGGGTTGATTTCACCTCCGGTCAAGTGAGCGTTAAGCGCATCTTCCAGATATCGCTCGGTGATGGTCTGCCGCTTTTGCCCCAAGGAAATAGCCCAATTGTCAATTGCTCCCTGATATTGCGATTCTCCATTCTCTGCGATTAAGAAAGCTTCGGGCGTAATCTCAGCCTTGTAGTAATTGGCCAGCTTAAATTCTGGATCTAAGATGATTGGCAAATCAAGATCGTATTTGATTAAAAAGCCTTTGATGTCGCTTTGGGAGTAAAAATCGCCGCTCACGACGCCGTAAAACGCGACATCTTTTTCATCAAAATCTTTTTGGATGCGGTCAATGGTAACGGTGTAGTTCTGACAGAGCGGACATTCGGGCGATAAAAAGATCAATGCCGTCCCCGAGTGATTTGTGAAGGTAGTGTCCAAGACCAATTCGGTTTTATCGATCAGGACGAATTTCTGATCAAGCGGAGATTGTTCTCCGCAAGAACTCAAGATGAGTAGAATCAAAATTACTTTCATTCGACGCATGGCACAAAATTAACAATCGCCGATCGGTTCTCGAACGATCGTAAAATTTCTATTTTGCGCCTTCATGAATCCCAGGATAAAATCTTTTCTTTTCTCGGCTATTGCTGTTTTTATCACTGTTTCTGCTACGGCTCAGGACGAAAGTATCTTTACAAAGGATGATTTTTCGGTAGAGCTTCCCCACTTGATTGTGGATGGTGTAGAGTCCACGGGGACTTTGGTTTGTACCGATTTGGATAAGCTTTACCTGCTGGGGAATAAGGCACAAGCTGTCATCAATGGAGAAAGAAGAACACTCACTTTTGAAGGCGGGAAGGCTGACTTTCAACTAAGTTTTGACCGAAATGAACCCATGTCGATTAAAGTTGGCGGCTTCACTTTCGTAAAGGAGATTTCACCCATGCCGCTTTGGCTGTCGATACTTCCTCCTATGTTGGTGATCATTCTGGCTCTTGCCTTCAAGGAAGTTGTAAGCAGTTTGATAGTAGGGATTTTTGTGGGAGCCATGATCGCAACCCACTACGCCATAGATTCATCGGGGATTTTTATCGGATTTCTCCATTCAATTGATATCTACATGGTGGAAGCGATGGCAGATGAAGGCCACGTATCGGTTATCCTGTTTTCGACGCTCATTGGCGGTATCGTTGCGCTCATTTCAAAAAATGGAGGGATGCAAGCGGTGGTGGATAAAATTTCGCGCCGAGCCAATAGCCCCAAATCAGGTCAAATGGCCACATGGTTTCTCGGGATCGGAATATTTTTTGACGATTATGCCAATACCTTGGTGGTGGGGAATACCATGCGTCCTTTGACCGATCGGCTGAAAATATCACGCGAGAAATTGAGCTACATCGTAGATTCAACCGCAGCCCCGATTGCAGCTGTAGCCTTGATTACCACATGGATCGGTGCTGAACTCGGGTATATCCAATCGGCACTTGATCAGATTAATGCAGGTGAGACCATGATTGATGGCGGCCCGTATATCATATTTCTAGGATCGCTCAAATATTCGTTCTACCCTGTTTTTGCACTTATTTTCATGCTCATCCTTATCCAAAGAGGCCGCGACTTTGGCCCCATGTACAAGGCAGAAGTGGATGCTCGAAAAGGTATAGTTGCTTCTAATTCAAAAAGGATTGACTCCTCGGAGATGGATGAATTCGCTCCTCAGGAAGGGGCGAAATTGAATATGTGGAACGCTATCATTCCAATTGTAATAGTGGTACTTGGCACCATGCTGGGCTTGATCTATACGGGGTATATGGCTGATCCTTCGGTTTGGAGCTCTGAGGAATTCTCGTTCTCGAGAAAATTATCCATCATTATCGGTAACTCGGATAGCTACAAAGGCTTGCTATGGGCTTCAATGCTGGGGCTCATGGCAGCGGTTTTGCTATCGGTCGGCCGAAAAACAATGTCATTTGTCGATGCCATTTCTGCTTCGATAGACGGTTTTAAAACCATGGTTCCCGCTATGGTTATCCTTATTTTGGCGTGGAGTCTGGCAGCGCTTACCGAACAAATGCATACAGCCGATTACTTGACGAGTATGGTCGAAGGGCGCTTGGCGGTATGGGCGCTGCCTGCGGTTACGTTTCTGCTTTCGGCAGTGGTGGCTTTTTCCACGGGTTCGTCGTGGGGTACCATGGCCATTATCTATCCCATCATGCTTCCCTTGGCTTGGGGACTTTCTATCGAAAGTGGAATTGAGGCTAGCGCAGCCATGGAGATTTTCTTGAATACGACTTCTTGCGTGTTGGCAGGAGCCGTGTTGGGAGATCATTGCTCCCCCATCAGCGATACCACTATCCTGAGTTCCCTTGCGACGCGATGTGATCACTTGCAGCACGTGAAAACTCAAATGCCTTATGCACTGACCGTCGGATTTGTGGCGGTCATTTTCACCACGCTAGCTCCTTTGTTGGCGCTGCCTTGGTTGCTTAATTATTTAATCGGTTTTGGCTTGTTGTACCTCGTCATTTCCCTTCTCGGGAAAAAGGTAACGGCGGATTAGTTTTCGTTCTTCTCTTTTCGGATCACCAAAGGTGGCAGTAGAGTAAAATCAAAGATTAAGGCAAATCCCAAGGTGAGTGTCACGAAGAGTCCTATAAAAAAGGTGCTTTGAAACGAGCTGAAGCATAGGCCGATAAATCCACCGAAAAGAATAATACTCGTGATGATGAGTGCTTTTCCCGTGTGGAGATAGGCGCTTTTCATTGCTTGCAATTCGCTCATGCCCTTCATCAACTCAAGTTTGTAGCGACTCAACAGGTGTATTGTATCGTCCACGGCAATTCCGAAAGCGATGGTAAAGATGATACCCGTGCTCATGTTGAGGTTAATTCCTGCAATGGCCATAATGGCTCCAACGGCCAAGAGGGGGAGAAGATTGGGCGCCAAGGCAATCAATACCATTCTCAGCGATCGGAACATCAGTCCCATCAAGATGGAGATCAGAATGAATGCCGCCCCGAGTCCTTTTGACAGACTCACGACCAAAGTTTGGTTGGTTCGGTCTATCAAGGTGCCTGTTCCCGTGATCGAGATTGACGCATTATCCGCTATCCCCTCCCTTTCGAGAAATGCATTTAAGTCATCGTTTTTTGAAGCGAAATGGTTTGCCCCCAAGTCGCCAACCCTTCCCAAAACCCTGACATAGCTTCCATCTTCGGTGGTGATGTTAGAGATTTTTCCAGTCGTCAGAATTTTTTTGTAATCCCTCACCAAGCGGTTTAATTCTTTCTCTTTTTTGGGAAGTCGGTAGAATTCATTTTTTCCTCCGTGGTTGCTTCGGTTAAGTTCTTTTATGACGGAAAGCGGCGAAATGACGGCTCCCACCCCGTAACTTTCTTCCAAATACTCGTGGAGCTTGTCGAGTGATCGGAAATATTCGGGATCATTTAAACCCACTTCGGTTTTCCATTTCAAGCCCATATCAAATGGCCGCACTCCCGAAAAATACTGATCGAAGAAAGTAAAATCTTGCCTCAACTTTTCACTCTTTTTTAAATCTTCGAGGAGGTAGTTATTCAAATCTATGGAGGTAATGCTTGCTATCATGACCACGCTGAGTATTCCTGCCGCGACGAATACTTTCTTGCGGTTTTTCGTAACTGCATGAAACAACGTCAATAAAAATCCATTCCATCTCGCCGTATTTGCCGTTTCCAAGTATCTCTTTGGTTCGGGAAATAGCGTGAGGCAAGCGGGCATCATGATTATGGCAATGACAAAGGCGGCCATCACTCCGACAGCAGTCAGTACCCCGAATTCCTGGAGGGCGGGAATTCCCGTAAACCAGAGGCTCGCAAATCCGATTGAGGTCGTGACGCTCGTGAGAAGCGTCGCCAATCCTGTGTCGGTGGTCATCAGCTTGATCGACTCCTTTTTAGACAGTCCTTTTTTCAACTCCTCGAGGTATCTGGAGTATAAGTGGACTGCATCGCTCATGCCCACCACAAAGATCACGGGAGGAAGCATGTTGAGCAAAATGCTGATGCCTTTTCCCGCAAGGTTGAGTATGCCCACACTCCATACCACCGCTAAAAGAACTGTGACCATTGGCAGAATTATGCCGCGGGTACTTCTGAACATAATGTACAAAAGAACCACCACGAAGGCCATGGCAAGGCTCATAAATAGCACGAACTCTGTTTGAATTTTTTCGATGAAAACCACTTGGCCTATGGCGCGTCCGGAAATGTGTACTCCGTCGAATTTGTATTCGGAGAGAATGGAATTTAATGACTCTGCCAGCTCGTCACTTTCATCTTTATTCAGAAATTCCTTGGTCATAGCCACGATCGAAATGGCCGATGTATCTGCCGAAAAGAGATTACCGACTACCGAAGGATCGGAAAATACCCGATTGGAATCCAAATCCCTTTTTCCCGAAAGGAGTGGCCGCTGAAAAACCGTTCCCGTAAGGGGTTCTCTCACCCTGATAGTGGTATTGGTAGGAGAGATTACCGAATTGACGTGGGGCATCTCCTCGAGATCCGCAGTGAGTTCTTCGATTTTTAACAAAAAATCTGATTCAAAAACTCCGTCTTCGTTTACCACACCTACCAGAACGAAATCATTGTCGGTGCTGAAGGTGTCGCGGTGAACTTGAAAATATTGGGTGGCTTGATCGTCGGGCTTAAAGAACTTATCGAAGTTGTAATCAAAGCCCGTGTCGGGAAGGGTAGCGCCAAAAAAAGCAGAAACTGCGAGCAGCAGAATCAAGGCGATGATAGAGTTTCGATTATTGATCATTTGACTCCCCAAAGAACGCCGTTATTTATGGTTTGTTCTAAATAAAAAACGCCCTCTCGATTCCGAGAGGGCGTTTACATTTATCTGTTCAGAGCGGAATTACTTCTTCTCTTCATTAACTTCTTCGAAGTCAACATCCGTTACTTCTTCGTCTCCTTCAGAAGAATTGGCTTCCGGATTCTCAGCTCCATTGCCTTGAGCCTCTTGCTGAGCGCTGTACATTTCTTGCGAAGCGGCTTGGAAAACGGTATTTAGTTTTTCCATTCCTGCATTCATCGCGTCGACATCTTTCGCTTCGTGAGCTTTTTTCAATTCTGCCAAAGCTTCTTCGATAGGTTGCTTTTTGTCTGCGGGGATCTTATCTCCGAATTCATTCAGCTGCTTTTCCGTTTGGAAAATCAAAGAGTCGGTTTTGTTAATGGTGTCTACCTCTTCTTTCGCTTTTCGGTCAGTTTCTGCATTGGCTTCAGCCTCTTTCTTCATTTTGTCGATTTCCTGATCGGAAAGTCCACTTGAAGCTTCGATTCTGATGCTCTGCTCCTTGCCGGTAGCTTTATCTTTAGCAGACACATTCAAGATACCATTGGCATCGATATCAAAGGTTACTTCAATTTGAGGCACACCTCTGGGCGATGGTGGGATGTCTGACAGTTGGAAACGACCAATCGATCTGTTTCCCGCCGCCATCGGACGCTCTCCTTGCAATACGTGAATATCTACCGAGGGCTGGTTATCTGATGCGGTTGAGAATACTTCCGACTTCTTGGTAGGAATCGTTGTATTCGCTTCGATCAATTTGGTGAAAACTCCACCCATCGTTTCGATACCCAAAGAAAGAGGGGTTACGTCTAGCAAAAGAACGTCTTTCACTTCTCCGGTTAGAACACCACCTTGAATGGCTGCACCGATCGAAACTACCTCATCCGGATTCACTCCTTTAGAAGGCTCTTTTCCGAAGAATTTCTTCACGTTTTCGACCACTGCCGGAATACGTGTAGAACCTCCTACCAAGATTACTTCGTCGATATCCGACTTACTCAAACCTGCACTTTTCATCGCTTTCTCACAAGGGTCGATCGTTTTTTGGATCAAGTCGTGAGCCAACTGCTCGAATTTTGAACGAGTCAACGTTTTTACCAAGTGACGTGGTACTCCATCAACGGGCATGATGTAAGGCAAGTTGATTTCAGTTGAAGTTCCACTAGACAATTCGATTTTTGCTTTTTCAGCCGCTTCTTTTAAACGCTGAAGTGCCATAGGGTCTTGCGTAAGGTCCGTGCTGTATTCGTTTTTAAACTCTTCCACCAAATGGTCGATGATCACTTGGTCAAAGTCATCTCCACCGAGGTGAGTGTCACCGTCAGTAGACAGTACTTCAAATACACCGTCACCCAATTCCAAGATCGAAACGTCATGTGTTCCACCACCGAGGTCGAATACTACAACTTTTACGTCTTCACTCTTTTTGTCAAGACCGTAAGCCAAAGCTGCTGCAGTCGGTTCGTTGATAATTCTTCGAACTTTTAAACCTGCAATTTCTCCGGCTTCTTTGGTAGCCTGACGTTGAGAATCGTTGAAGTAAGCGGGAACGGTAATTACCGCTTCTGCGACAGAAGTCCCTAAGTAGTCTTCTGCAGTTTTCTTCATTTTCTGCAAGATAATAGCAGAGATTTCCTGAGGAGTGTATTTTCTATCGTCGATTTCAACGCGTGGTGTATTGTTATCTCCTTTCACAACTTTATAAGGAACTCTGGCCACTTCATTTTTTACTTCGTCGAAAGAATTTCCCATAAATCGCTTGATTGATGAGATGGTCTTCGTCGGATTCGTGATAGCTTGTCTTTTTGCAGGGTCACCTACTTTTCGCTCACCTCCTTCTGTGAAGGCTACAATTGATGGAGTAGTTCGTTTACCCTCGCTGTTTGCGATAACAACAGGTTCGTTACCCTCCATTACCGATACGCACGAGTTGGTGGTACCGAGATCTATTCCAATTACTTTACTCATTGCTTTCAATTTTGTTTGACCGACAATGAGCAAGAGGTGTACCGGACTAGACTATTGCCTTAATTAAGCAGAAATGACATATTTCCAGACAAGAAGTGTGACAAAACGACAGCGATGGGCTATTCGAAACAGACATAGTTGCTGCCACTCCATCCTTGCACACAGTAGTCATAAGAGTTTGTCAGTGGACTGGAGTTAAGTTTCTCCAAGGTAAAGTCATTGAGGTAAGCGGGTCTCGTTTGCGTCGCTACAGATGTGAAAATACCAATGGCACCGTTTGATATATTGGAGAATGAGCTGAGAACGGGCGTGAACTGACTCACAGGTTGAGTCACTTCCAAGTAGGTGTTCAGTTCAGGAGTAGCACCGGAAACCCTCATTTCCAGAATTTCTATTTTAACCTCCGATAAATCAGGGATCAAATCCAACTGGTTTCCAATGAATGCAAACCAATCCTCACCGAAAACGCTGCTCTGAATCTCTTGTAGAGGTCTCAATTCCGAATTATCGTAGTCGCCCAATTCGAAGTCAATAAATTCATCGTTTTTGACCGTTCCATCAGTTAAGACGTAATCAAAATACATTCTAAAAGAAGCAGAGTAGGCCGCGCTAAAAGCATCGGTTTGATAAATGAACGGGAATGAGATAAAAGTTCTTTCGGGATTGGAAAGAGTAAACCGAATTCTCTGTGGATCGCCTGTTCCCGGATCAAATGGTGCTTGTATAGTCGTTGATGATAAACCGGGGAATCTGGTCTCGGCTGTGTAAGTTTCTCCCTTAATGGTGGCATTCAATTCAAAAATGAATTCTTCCGGGTCAGATGCCTCGGATTCTGTAAGCAGGAGTTCAGTGGTATGGTAAAATCTCACATCCTCTTCGTAAAATATGCCGGGAGCACGCCTCGCAATATCAACGGGTACCAAAAGAAACGAGTCCAGTAGATTTTGGTTATCGTCATATTTTAAAATGAGCGCTCTTACATCCGCAGGATCGTATTCCACTGAGTCTTTAATGCCTGAATACTGATTGGGATTTCCCTCTCCTAAAAAAGTCTTGTTGATTCGAACAAATTGGGTATCGGCTGTAAAATCTAAAACTCCGTAGATGACGGGGGTTTGCTCGTAGGGAGCCAGAAGTTCTACATCCGTTTCGCACGATGAAAGGAAAATGAGTGTACAGAAAGCGATGAGTAATTTTATGTCAGGTATTCTTCTCCCCATGGGTGTCAATAATTGTTCTGCAAAGGTAGTTGATATGAATCTATCGACCCCTACCGGTTTAACCAACGGTCGAGAATTATTCTATAAGAAGGGAATCCAATTGTCAGAACCATTTTTTCACAATTGAGAAAAACACTACGTTTGGCTTTTCAATCGGGATTAATATGTCTGTACATTCAAATGTAAAACGTGTAACCACGCATACCTTGCAAGAGATGAAAAGCAAAGGTGAGAAGATAGCTATGCTGACTTCGTATGATTATTCAATGGGTAAAATCGTCGATGAAGCAGGGGTGGATGTCATTTTGGTAGGAGACTCCGCATCGAATGTGATGGCAGGGCACGAAACGACATTGCCTATCACGCTGGATCAGATGATTTACCACGCAGCTTCTGTTGTAAGGGCTGTCAATCGAGCATTGGTAGTAGTCGATCTACCCTTTGGTGCCTATCAAGGAAATAGCAAAGAAGCGCTGACTTCTTCCATTAGGATTATGAAGGAGAGTGGTGCCCACGCCGTAAAAATGGAGGGCGGCATAGAGATAAAGGAGAGTATTTTACGTATTCTTTCTGCCGGAATTCCCGTGATGGGCCACCTGGGTCTAACGCCTCAAAGTATTTACAAATTTGGAACCTACACCGTTCGAGCAAAGGAAGAAGAAGAAGCTGATAAGCTCGTTCGCGATGCGCTGGCATTGGAAGAGGCCGGCTGTTTCGGTATTGTCTTGGAGAAAATTCCGGCTAAACTAACAGAGAAGGTCTCAAAGCAGCTCACCATACCTACCATTGGTATCGGAGCAGGAGGGGAGGCAGATGGTCAAGTTTTAGTTGTGCATGATATGCTTGGGATCACTAACGAATTCAATCCGCGATTTCTGAGAAGGTATTTAAATCTCTACGAAGATATTAAAGGTGCCGTTGGCAATTATGTCTCCGACGTTCGATCTCGTAATTTCCCGAGTGATTCAGAGCAATATTAACAGGAGGTGCACTCTACCGTAAAAAACTTGGAAGTTCTCTACGAGGACAATCACATCATCGCCGTGAACAAACGAAGTGGTGATTTGGTGCAAGGAGATCAAACGGGAGATACTCCTCTCAGCGAAATAGTAAAAGAGTGGATTCGCGTAAAATACCAAAAGCCGGGAAACGTCTTCACGGGAGTGGTTCATAGAATCGACCGACCCGTGAGTGGCGTGGTGGTTTTTGCCAAAACGGGTAAAGCCCTGTCGAGGCTCAACGAACTTTTTAAGTCAAAAAAAGTTCAAAAAACGTATTACGCTGCTGTCTGCTCGAGGCCAAAGATTACTTCGGGAGCATTGACCGACTTTCTGATAAAGGATAGTTCCAAGAATAAATCCAGAGCATCTAAAACGAATAAAAAAGGATCTAAAGAAGCTGTCCTTCATTATCAGCACATTTTTTCTTCCGATCGGTATTTCTTTCTGAAAGTAGAACCCAAGACGGGAAGGCATCATCAAATTCGGGTACAACTCTCGGGAATGGGCTGCTCGATAAAAGGGGATGTGAAGTACGGTGCCCCTCGAACCAATAAAGACGGCTCCATTCACTTGCACGCGAGAACGCTTGAATTTATCCATCCCGTTAAAAAGCAACCCCTGATCATTTCCGCTCCCTTTCCAAACGACCCCGTTTGGAATTCACTTTCTGACAATTTAGCTTGATCATATTCTCACGGCTGTCAAAATGACACCCTAAAACGACGCGTTGCGCCATATTGGCACCATTTTTATTGTTGTTGTACGTTGGTATTTCATTTGAGTAGGCGAAAATGAATTTGAAATTGAACTAAAAATAAAATTATGTCACTTATTAGATTTAAACAACATGCACCCGTTAGAAGCAACTTAGAGAACTTCTTTAACGACTTTTTCGAAGGCGAATTTGGCCAAGAACACTTGCGAGGAGCAGGATTTGTTCCCGCTGCAAACGTGAAAGAAACGGAGAATGCGTTCCACATTGAATTGGCTGTACCAGGCATGGAAAAAGAAGACTTCAAAATTGAATTGAATGTTGATCTTCTAACCGTAAAGACAGAAAAAAGAGAGGAAAACGAAGAAGGGAATGAGCGCTTCACGAAGCGCGAGTTCAGCATTCGATCATTCGAACGTTCTTTCAGGTTACCTGAAAACATTGATTTTGAAAAGATCAATGCCCGCTACCAAAATGGTATTCTCAATTTAGAAATTCCAAAAATGGAAGTAGAGAAAGATGTAAAAGTGCGTCAAATTGCAATTAACTGATTTCGGTTAGGTTTTTATTTTGGTTAAACGATGGGAAGTGCGGACTTTAGTTCGCACTTTCTTTTTGCTTAAGAATGAACGAATGGATTACAAGGACTATTACAAAATTTTAGGTGTCGACAAAAAAGCCTCACAGGCCGAGATAAAAAAGAGGTTCAGAAAGTTGGCTATCCAATATCATCCTGATAAAAATCCTGATGACGCCAAAGCTGAAAACAGATTCAAGGAGGTCAACGAAGCTTATGAGGTTTTGGGTGATGCTGAAAAAAGAAAAAAGTACGACGAGCTAGGCTCGAACTGGAAGCATTACGATCAATATAAAAATGCTCAACGTGGCGGTCGAGCAGGGAGCTACCAATACAGCGGCGAGTACAGTGATTTTTTTGGTGGGTCCCGCGGTGGCGGATTCTCTGATTTTTTCAATTCTTTTTTCGGAGGGGGTGGTTTTTCTTCCGCTCGTGGCGCTGCCGGTAGTGGTTCTCCATTCGGCCAACAGTCAAAAGCAAGAAGATCTGTTACGGCAAGAGGTCATTTGAATTTGACCTTTGAAGAAGCTTTTCAGGGCGTTAGCAAAACGGTTCAGATAAACGGAAATAAAATTCGACTCAATATTTCGCCCGGCGCAAAAGATGGGCAAAAGCTGAAAGTGACCGGTAAAGGTCCTCAGGGTGGCGATGTGATCATTGAGTTGAAAGTCGGAAAGAGTGCCGATTACAAGCTTGATGGGCTCAATCTGCTGGGAAGGGTAAATGTAGATTTTTACACGGCAGCCCTTGGCGGTAAAGCTCAAGTTAAGACTCCACACGGTACACTCTCTCTCGCTATCGCTCCGGGAACCAATAGCGGTAAGAAGTTGCGACTAAAAGGAAAGGGAATGCCCGAGTACGGAAAGAATGGCGTATTCGGCGATTTTATTGCAGAAATTAGAATAACGGTGCCTGCGAAATTAAGTACGCGAGAAAAGAAACTGATCGAAGAATTGCGTAAACTAAGGACTGCTAAAGGGTAAAGTAAAAATCGTTTGATTTATAGCTTTGGTACATTTCCTTATCAAACATGTAGTACCTCGCCGGCTTGTGAGGCACACCTTGTTGCTTCTCTTTCAGCGGCACCAAAAAGCTCATTTTGAGAATCTTTCTTCTAAAGTTTCTCTTGTCGAGGTCCGTTTTCAGAATGGCCTCGTAGAGTTTTTGCAATTGGCCTAGGGTAAATTTCTCGGGCAATAGCTCAAACCCCAGTGGTTGATACTTACTTTTAAATTTCAATTCGCCCAGAGCACCTTCAATGATC
>JGI12109J20283_10207988_pt1 | contig 13691 bp, 10 predicted proteins | sample ElkSlonscriptome_12_FD_20283 | JGI IMG/M metagenome (IMG submission 20283) | reverse complement strand
GTGATTTGTATGCGGTTTGGTTTAGGCGATGGACATCCTTATTCCTTAGCTGAGATTGGGCGGGCGCTGGAACTGTCTCGCGAACGGGTGCGGCAAATTGAGGCGAAGGCGTTGCAGAAGTTGCGCCAACCCAAGCGGCGGAATCGGGTGCGGGATTATCTGGAAGCGTTGAGTTAGGGGGTTCCCCACACATTGTAGAGACGTTGCATGCAACGTCTCTACATGTACGGCAGTACACAAATAAATGGTTTCGGGTTTTTCTGCTGCTAGGCGTGTCGTAACCGCTGGACTTGTATTATTTAACCAGCGAAGGCAAACATTTGTAAGCTGTAATGCATTTAAATTGGGTATTAGTAGCGAGCAAGATGCAAAGCCTGCGGCATGGCTTCGCTAAACGCACTACAGGTTTATCCTTCCTAAACTGTCATGGATTTAAATTAGGAATAGGTAGCGAGCAAGATGCTCGCACTACGAGTCATGGATTTAAATTGGGAATAGGTAGCGAACAAGATGCAAAGCCTGCGGCATGGCTTCGCTAAACGCACTACGAGGATTTCGCCATTATTGACATTATTTAAATGCCGAACAGCTTACTCCTGAGGAAGACATCCGGAGGTAGAGACGTTGCATGCAACGTCTCTACACAGGTAGATTGAGAAACCATCAAGATTCTGGAATATCCACTGCGTCTCGTTCTGTACGAATCCACTTATTTTCAGGCTTCACCAGAAACGCGAAATACAGGGGAATTTTCCACAAAATATAAAAGGGTACGGTTAAAAGCGTCTGGACAGGTATATCATCACGGCAAAACTTAGCCCATGCCACAATAATGGAAACTAAAATCAACAGTCCTTCTAGCCCCACAAAAATCGCTGGTATCCAGGATACTCCCAAAACCCCTGCTAGTAAAGTTCCCACCATCGCCGCTACCCAAATCATGACTAACAGGGAAAGGGGTGGTACAACTAAATCAAGAGCGATCGCGAACAAGTCAACCCGCCGCTGAAATACAGACTGGGTAAGGAGTCGCGGAACTTGGGTGAGTAAGGTTTGTAAATGTCCATGTTCCCAGCGGGTGCGCTGGGTTTTGGCGGCTTCCTGCTGCTGGGGGAGACATCCGGTAACTCTAGCGTCTAAACAGAATAGGGGAGAATGTCCGGCTATGGCTAAATCAATGCCAAGCTGCATATCCTCGACTATATTATTACTCGCTAGGGGCGCTTGGCGGATAACTGACCAAGGAAACGCCATCCCTGTTCCCATTAATAAGCAGGGGAATCCCAGGCGATTTAGCCCACGGGGACGGACTAAGTTTTTCACCCGCACCGATAAGGCGGAAATGGTATCCTTGGGTGTAGGATTGGGGGGTTGTTCTAACAGGTAAATGGCTTGGGTGGGTCTTTTGGACGTGTTGGCACGTTGAGCAAGTTTCGCGATCGCGCCTTCATGTACGATACAGTCAGCATCCACCAGTACCACGATATCGGGTGGGTCTGTGGCTAGGTACTTTATCCCATAGTCTAAGGCATATCCTTTACCTTGATGTTCTGTATCCTGGCGTTCGATTACCGTTGCGCCTAATTGACGTGCGATCGCGGCGGTTTCATCGGTACAATTATCGGCAATAACCACCAGTCGGTCTGGGTCGGTTAGCTGGGGTACTATTGTTTTTAGGGTGGTGCTAATTCCAGAGGCTTCATTGTGGGCGGGAATTAACACAGTGATGCGGGGAGGGGAAGCTGGGGATGCTTCTGGTGGTTGACGCGGTGGGAAGATGGCGGCGAAACACTCGATAAATAGCATCCCGATGGGGATAAGCAGGGAGAGTGCGATCGCGAATAGGACTATTTCCACGATAAGAAGCCATGGCTGATTGGTAAACATGACCCGGAAACCTCGCTGTGTTTGGAACTTTGGGAATTAGGGAGAGTGCGATCGCGACAAACCTATATCTTCTGGTTATTATAGTGCTGGCAGCTTACTCCAGTCGAGTAAAATATACAGTATACTCATCAAACGCTAACGATTATGACGTGTCGGATTTGTTCAGCCGATGTATCGGTACTCCTAGATCTAGGAACCTCACCCCCCGCCAATTCTCTGAAGAAATCGCCAGAACAGTTTCAGGATTCTTATCCCCTGGTTTTAGAGATTTGTGATAACTGTGGCAATGTCCAGTTGCGAGACTGCTTGGATGAAGAAGCCCTCTATAAAGATTACTTCTATGTGACCCCTTCGTCTACATTGCTATCCCGCCATTATGATTTTCTTCAGTCCTTCTTATTCAAGAATAATTATTTAACCAGTCATTCCTTTGCGTTAGAAATTGGTAGTAATGTTGGTTTATTTTTAGACCATATTAAACCCAATGTGGCTAAAGTAGTGGGCATTGACCCAGCTCAAGAAATTAGTGAACTTGCGAATCAGAAAGGGATTGAGACGGTTTGTGACTTTTTCAACGAAGCATCATCGGTCAAACTCAAAGACCAATTTGGTCACCCTGATATTATTCTCGCCCGTCACTGCTTTGCCCATAATTGTGACCCCCATCGGATGCTTAAGGGAGTGACACATTTGCTGGATGATTCTGGCTTGTTTGTAATTGAGAATGCCTACTTGTTGAACACGATAGAGAACAATGAGTTCGACCAAATTTATCATGAACACATGTTCTACTATTCTATCCGTTCGATGAAAGCGCTGCTGGCGATTCACAACATGCATTTAGTGGATATTATTATGTCGCCTATCCATGGCGGGTCGATTGTTTTTGTCGCTAAGAAAGTCAGCGCGGAGGATAAGATTAATTCAGCGGTAAGTAAGTATACGCTTCAGGAGGATCTCTTACTCACACCCTCAGCCTTTAAGCATTTTGTCGATAATACCTGGAGAATTAAGGATACGTTAGGTCGATTGATTAAGGGGTTAAGAGATGGCGGCTGGACGATTTATACCTATGGGGCGACGGCGAAGGGGAATACGTTGTTGAATTTTATTGGATTAACGGATAAAGAGATTAAATATTGTGTGGATAGTACCCCTATGAAACAGGGGAAATATTTACCTAAGTCCAATGTTAAAGTGATTTCTGAGGAAGAATCCCAGGAGAATCCCCCTGATTATTTCCTGTTAACTGCCTGGAATTATCGCGATGAGATTGTAAATAAGGTGCGTCAAGCGGGGAATTATACGTCTCAGTTTATTGTTCCCATACCTTTTGTGCATATTTTATGATGTTATGGACTCCAAGGACGCATTCGGGGGGAGCATGTAAGAGTTAACTTTTGTATTCACTTTTGTAGGTTGGGTTGAACGAAGTGAAACCAAACTGATGCCAAATCCGCCTTTGGAACCCCTTTTTTGCCCTGGCGACTAGAAGTCGCAGCTACACAAACAAAGTCCGCCTGCGCGGACTAGCTTATAAAGGGGGTGGCTAACCCGGATTTGGTATGACTTGCCCAACCAACTTCTATTTAGTTATTGTTGGGTCGAGGCACGAGACCCAACCTACCCCTAGTTTAGTCTCAACAGTACGAATCGTTGTTGTAAATAAAGCCTGCTTCTGGTGAACCTGCGAAGGCAGGTTTTGTTTGTGTAGCTGCGGTTTCTAACCGCCCAGTTAATCTTTAGTTCAGGGCTTAATTCAGTGACATTCATATTAATTTATTGTTTTGGTGAAGGATAATTTTTGACATTGGCTTTCGGAAAATCACTGTTCGGTATATCTTTACCCAGGAATGAACATAATTTTTCCCATCCATCTCCCTCACCAACATTAAAGGTCATGAAATCAGAGCGTCCTTCAAAATAGTTCTGGATGCGGCTATGATGATAATCGTAAGCTTCTAGAAAAGCCTTTTCCTCAAACAAATCAGTTCCATACATTTCTTGACGCAAGACTTGCCAAGAACCTGAAGCAGGAACCGAAAAGTGTTTGCGACACGATTCAAGCCAAGCGTCTTTATCTCGAACCGTTTGGATAAATTTGGCTTGGGGAAATTTATGGTCGAGTTCAACGAAAAAACGGGTAACGGGAATATCACTAAAGGCATCATATTTATTCAGCCACCATTGCCAGTCCAGTTCTAGTTTACCTTGGGTAGAAACGTGAAACATTGGCGGCATGTGAAAGCTTTTGTAGCCTAACATTTCTAACGCTTTATGGGTTGAAGTGGTTCCGGTTCGGGATAGTCCAACCACAAAAATCCGTTCTCTGTTCAAATCATTGAGATGCAAAAGCTGATACTTCAGGCGATCGTAAATTTTGGGGATTAAACTTGACATTTTTTGCACCTAACCCTCAAGATTTGGCCATTTGGTCTAACTTGGCTTTGAAAAATACACTATTTTGAATCGAATCACTGAGTAACTGAGGCGGATCTCGATCCGGTTTTCCTTGCAAGACACGACGCACTCGCCACACCGCGTATCCCGACAACCAAGCCATATCCGCTAGCGCTGTATACAGCCAACCGTGATTTTTCAGGAAATAGCGTCGCCGGGAATCAAACATATACTGGGGAAGGCGTTTGGGTGTGTCTGTGGGAGTCGTTACGCCCGTACTTTGTCCCACGATATGGATAATCACACTTTCAGGAACATACCAACACGTCCAACCCGCTCTTCGCGCCCGCAAGCACAAGTCTACTTCTTCGTAATACAAGAAATAGCCTTCATCCAGTAAACCAACCTGTTCAAACACCTCGCGCCGGATCATGATACTTGCTCCTCCTACCCAATCCGTTTGAGTAGCCGTTTCTGGTAGAGGAGGTGCGACAATCCATTTATGTAATACTTTAGATAGTATGCCTAACCGCCAGCCTCGATCCAGTTCACTCAGGATGGTGTGAAAGCGAAAGGCACAAAGTAAAGGTGTACCATCGGGGAGTTCTTGACCGCTACCCGCCAGTCCTACCTGCGGATGCTCGTTCATGAACTTGATTAGTATCTGTAAAGCACCGGGTTTAACCAGGGTATCGGGGTTGAGTAAAAGAAAGTAATCTGGAGGATTATCGGATTCTAATCCCTGGCGAATCGCCGCATTGTTACCAAAGGCGCAGCCTCCGTTATGGTCAAGGGGAAGAACCGATGCCCAATCACCCCAACCGTTGGTTTCAATCGCTGCGTTAATCAGTTCCACAGAACCATCGCCAGAGTCATTATCTCCCACGATAACCCGCGTACCGGGTAATGCTTGGACTTCACTGACGAGAGACTCTAAGCAATCAATGGCGAGTTTGGGTGTACGGTAGTTCAGGATTGATATCAGTAAAGGGGGTGAATTGTCAGATAGCATAGAGTTAGCTAAACGATGGCATAGAAAAATTAAGATTAACGGCTAAAAAATCTCTGGACAGGATTATTTTTGACCCTGGCGTTTTTGATGCCAATTCCAAGCATGAGAGATTATGGTTTTCAGTTCTGGATATTGATGCTTCCAGCCCAAAACATTCATTGCTTTATCACTACTCCCCACTAAAGTGGGTGCATCTCCTGGACGGCGATCGCCATAGCGAATCTCAATCGATTTTCCCGTCACCTCTTGCACTGCTTCAATCACTTGTTTAATCGAAAAGCCATTGCTATTGCCTAAGTTAAAAACATCGCTGTTTCCAGTTTCCAGGAGATATTCTAATCCTAAGAGGTGGGCGTTGGCTAAGTCAACAACATGGATATAGTCTCGAATACACGTCCCATCCGGGGTGGGATAATCTGTACCGAAAATAGAGACATATTTTTGCTGACCTAATGTCGTCAGCAATACTAAGGGAATCAGATGAGTTTCTGGGGTATGATCTTCTCCCATCCGGGCTTCGGGATCTGCCCCAGCTGCATTGAAGTAGCGGAAACAGATATACTTTAATCCATAGGCGGTCTGGAAATCAGCTAAGATTTGTTCGACCATGAGTTTACTCTTACCATAAGGATTAATCGGAGATTGGGGATGATCTTCAGGAATGGGAACGACTTGAGGCACTCCATAAGTGGCACAGGTGGAAGAAAAGACGATGTTTTTCACCGATGCCGCTAGCATAGCCTCTAAGAGGGTGAGCGTGCCAGCCACATTGTTACGGTAATACTTTGCCGGAGATTTAACTGACTCGCCCACGTAAGCATAGGCAGCAAAGTGCATGACAGCGGTAATTGAGTGTGTGGCAAAGAGTTGATCCAGTAAAGCGCGATCGCTGATATCCCCGACAATTAGCTCAACCTGTAAGACGTTTTCAACAATATCTCGATGACCGTAGATCAGATTATCGAGGATGACCACCTCATAGCCTGCATCTTTTAATAGCTGAACGGTGTGAGAGCCAATATATCCGCCCCCTCCTGTCACCAGGATGGTTGGCTTATCGTCAGGCATCAGTGCTTACTCCTGTTTGGGTGAAATGGGATATTGAGATGAATGAGTCTGATCTATTATACTGTGGTGTACGATTCAATTTCACGGAGAACCTAATCTTGAGTTCCCCTATCCATTCCCCTTCAATGCGTATCGCGATCGTCCTGCCTGGGCTACATCGGGTTGTGCGTGGTGCCGAGGTGGCGTTTGAATCCATTGCCTACGAACTCGCCCAAATTGAGGGGGTTAGGGTGACGCTGTTTGGGTCGGGGGAGGTGCGGGATAGTGAACCATACAATTTTGTCTCGATCAAGAATAGTCCCCGGGAACGCTTCGAGGGCTGGATCAGTCTGCCTGTGTTTCGGAATGAGTACGTTTACGAAGAATTCACATTCTTACCGGGATTGATACGTCGGTATCAACCTAGGGATTTTGATTTGACGGTAACCTGTAGCTATCCGTTTATGAACTGGTTTCTCCGAACTAGGGGGGGTAAACAGAGACCTGCCCATGTCTTTGTCACCCAAAACAGTGATTATCCGGCTTATGCGAATCAACGGGAGTATCGTTTCTTTTCCTGCGACGGACTGGTTTGTACGAATCCAGAGTATTTTGAGCGAAATAAGGATCGGTGGTTTTGTACCTTAATTCCTAATGGGGTGAATCCAGAACGATTTTCACCGGGTCAGGTGGAACGTGGGGCATTGGGGTTACCGAGGGATGTGCCAATCGTGCTGATGGTGAGTGCCTTAATTGGATCTAAGCGGGTGGTGGAGGGAATAGAGGCGGTATCTCAGATTGAGGATTTGCACCTCGTCGTCTGTGGCGATGGACCAGAACGAGAGAAGGTAAATCGGGTGGGACAGGAACGGATGGGGGGACGGTTCCACTGGCAGAAACTGCCGCGCGATCGCATGCCGGATATGTACCGGGCGGCGGATGTGTTTCTGCACATGAGTCTTGATGAACCTTCGGCAAATGCTTATATTGAAGCGTTGGCAACTGGGTTACCCATTGTCACCCATGACCGCAATGTCACGCGATGGACGTTGGAAAATACTGCTGTGCTAGTTGATGCGACTGATCAAGACCAAGTGATTGGGGGTATTTACGAAGCTTTTCAAAGGTATTCGTCTGAAGACATTGCTGCGCGAGGACAATTAGTTGAGCGACGCTTTGCTTGGTCAAAGATTGCTTCTATGTACTATAAATTTTTTCAAGAAATACTCAAGCAACACAAGTAAAAGATAGTCGGCTATATCCTGTTCCACCTAATTGCAGTATTTATCTTCAAACTTTTTCTTGTCCTCAAATAAATAGGGATAGATTTTCAATAAGGATTAATAAGGATAGATTTGAGCTGCGCCCCCCAACTTTTGGAAAGATCGTAAAATTGCTCCTGTGCCTTTGAGCAAGATCTTCGCTTTTGTTCATAAAACTCTCGGTCGTCACACAATCTGAGTATAGCATCGCTGTAGCCTTTAATATCATCCGGTGGAACTTCTACTACAGCCTCCCTTACATCAGATAAGGCAGGACAGACGGATGAAGTAACTACAGGACGACAGGCTAAAATGCCCTCTGCTACCACTTTGTTAAATCCCTCTGGGAAGTCTGTCCTCGTCGGGACAATAACAATATGCGATCTAGTGAGCATTTCACACATTTTAATCTTGTTGCAAAACCCATGACAAGCAAAGGATGCTTCAACTCTAGCTTCCTTAGCAGCCAGACGCAATGACTCTAGCGCTGAACCATTTCCACAAATATCAAACGTAATATCTTGTCTTCCCTCAGATGCCAAGCGCTTAGCAATCTCCAATAGATCGAAAACACCTTTATTGTGTTCAATTCGACCTGCAAACATCACTCGAAAGGGTGAGCGATTCTCATCTGGCTCATCTATACCATCAAACTGTTCTCTACGATAGACAGGAGAAAATCTCAAGATTGGTTTATTCTGACCCTGTGTGAGCTGCACGACCTGCTCACCTATTTCATCTGAGATAGCTAGGATCGCAACACAGTCTTTAGCAAAGAAATTACGGCTCAGCCTTAATATTAATTTCCGTGCTGTGCTTGGAGGAATGTGTTTCCGCCAAAGGGTACAGTGCAGTGACGGAATTACCTGTATCCCCAACCAGGGAAGTAGCGATAAGACAAACCAGGGAGTTTGACCATCACTTACGACAGCAACGTTGGCTCTAAAACGTATGGCTGAAGCAATTAACTGTAATTCGTACCAAAACTGACCCAAGTAATATAAAATACCTGATGCATTAATAAGCGGACGTGGACGATGCTCAATTATGAATCGATCATCACGCAAGAATTTTTTATCCCGAAATGGAGAGATAATATAGGCATCCGCATCCAAGGCGCTACACACTTCCAAAAACTGACAGCCATAGGCAATGGCAACACTTTCTGGATTATCTTGTTTCTTAAGCCAATTGCTATGGTCTTTGACTATATCGCCCGAACCAGGGGCGTATACTATTTTTAATTTTTTTGTCATACTCATAACTAACTGATACTTTAATTTTTGTGTTTTCGTTTTGAGTAGTTGGGTAGTGTTTAATGAGCCTATCTAGATATAGGTTGCTCCGATCACAAAAAACAGTAGAATAAAATCAATAAAATTGATTCAGTAAATCCTATTCCTCCCACCATTGAGCCATAAAGCTACTCTTGAGAATTCGCCTGACTAACTCGACTTGCTTTGACTTTAACTTTTTGGGCCATGCTGTGGCAATGGACTGAGACTGAGAAGCGCTGTTGGATATTTCCTGTTCTATTTCAGTTGTCCAAGGCAAATTGCATTTTTCATAAATGCGTTTCATCACCTGTAGGGGGTTAGCAACTAAGTCCTCATAGATAAGCTGAATGTAATTAGGACGTTCATGACCTGCAAGGTAAATAGTTTCGTTAACATAGCGCCAATACCACAACTCCGATTCCTCGATAGACATGGCATCGATATCCTCCAAAATTTCTGCCCACTGGGGATCACTTTGGGCAATTTTCCTCAGACGCTCATCGTTATCTTTTTTTACATTCACCGGATCTAGTCCTAAACCAGCCACACATCGCTTTTCCCAGGAGTTAAGAAATCCACCTGGGTGTCGTACAATATGAATTACTATGACGGCGGGTCGGTTCAGTAGTACCCACTCAGCCCAAGCTGGCGTACTATTAAGTTTTAAGATAGTAGTTGCCTGTTTAAGGGCATTGGGGTTAGCAAACCACCAAGGGATTGACCATTCCGATTGTCCGAGACTGGGGAAAACGGCGGAAAGCAGCCGACGCACTCGGCGTTTACCCAGAACTAAAGCCCCGCCTAACCGACGCACGGGTTCGTAGATATGGGATTTGGGATGAATGGCGATTCTGTCGCGATCGCCCATTCTCAATGAAGTTGATTCAACGGCTTGCTCCCACTCCTGAGGAAAGGAATCTCCCAGTGGATGCTGAACAAAGGGTGAGGGGAGTTGAAATAGAGGAGAAGCGTCTAGCTCATTCGGTTCATTGCGACAATGAGTGTAGGGGCTAAGATCAAGCAGATCGAGTAACCAATTGGTTCCGGATCGCCCCTGCCCTACAATTAACACATAGTCTGGTTTCATAGATTTTCTTGACTACTCTTAACTCATGCCCACATTACCTCTGCGGCAGCGGAGCAAGTTGAAACACCGATGCGCGATCGCCTAGATACTAGTATTCTAACTAGAAAATATTTCTCATACAATAAGGTAGCTAATCCAGATTTGGTATACCTGTTCTTCCAGTCCAATCCAATACTACCCTATACTTAACCAAATTAATTAGACGATGGATGTCTATCTGAAATCTGTCTTACCCGACTTTTAGGGGGGACTTGCCTTTTGCTTTTCGTTTCAGTCTCTTGGAGTACCATCCCTGCTATTCCCCCACTAGCGAGGGGAAAGACTGGGTTAAACATATTATTAGTAAGATTGTCATTCATATATAGAGTTACAGTTAAAGCCACAGCAATGGCGGGTGCTACCTTGGGGTTAAACCAGTAAGGCGCTGGATAACGCCTGCATAAAACTACCACAGGCAGTAATAGAGCGGCTGTTATACTGAATAAGCCAACGAGTCCCTTAGTGCCGAATGTAATGATCCAAAAACTGTCAATGTTGGTGGCGAGTACACGCTCTCCAAAGCTGTTATACTCATACACGCGGTTTCGATTCCATCCGCCCCAACCAAAAATTATCTGCTGCCTTGCCTTTGCTCCCAAAATATGTTCTGTATCAAATCGAGTTTCTAAAGATCCAGCTCGTTCTTCATTGGTGATATCCGTCAGAACCGAAATGATCTGATCCTGCTGTTGTACGGTAAACTGTCCAGTTGCTACATAGTACTGGTAGAAGAAAATACCTCCAATCAGGAGCAACAAAGGCAGGGCAGTGCGGAGCCATTTAGCAGCAAACAAAATGATAATCCCAAAGGCACCTAGGAACCAGGCTCCTGTGGATTTACACAATATAAAGGTAATCAGCAACACAGGTACGAGCCAACCCATGGGAATACCCCAGAATCGCTTGATCACTCCAGCTTTCCACAGCCAAATCCCGACTAAAGTTGCTGCCATCATCCATACACCCACTGCCAAACCATGCTGCATAAAAACTTGTGGTCTAAATCCTCCATACCGCATCGTTTGCCGAAAACCATGGGGGAAATAGCCATACACCATGATGTGTAGCTGGGGACTCATGCGGATTTCATACAGGCATAATGGAACATAAACTATCCCACCCATGAAGATCGCGATCGCCAATAGACGCATTCCTTTGAGGTTGTTAAAGTAGATTCGCCCTAGAAAGTAGGGAAATCCCCACTTGACCGTTTCACCAAGAGTTGCTGAAAGACCATCATAAAGACCCAAACCATTGCTCAAAGATGAAGCGAGGGGGCAGACACACCAGATGAGCATGGGCAGGTCAAGCCAACCAAGTTTAAAGGACTGAAAGCGTCCCACATCAAAAATGCAAGTAGCCAGCAAAATGCCATAACTCGCGGCTGATATACGGTCGTAGTCTGGGAAGCCGATAAACGAAAATCCCGATCGCTGGGGCAGAAATAGCCAAGCGCCAATAAAACCAATCACTACTGCTTTTTGCACCGGATACCGACTAAACAGGTACAAAACAAGGGGTATCCAAGCAAGCATGGCGAGTTGGGCTTGGGGAGTCATAGGTCTAGCGTTGGAGAAGCGATAATTGAACGTTGAGCGAAGATAACGAATACTTCCTCTACTCTAGCTCTACGGGTGAAGTTACTGGCATCTTAATCAGCCTGGTTTAGGGTTCTATGCTGCCCCGTATTCTTACAGCTTTATTTTGGGATTAAATAATAATGTCCATAGCTTGCGTTTAATTCGTCCCATCATAGTCTTATCCCGCTTAAGCCGCGCCCACTGAATCTGCTTGTCAAAGGGAACAGTTTGCCGATGCAGAGCATCAGCGGCAATCCATTGCCCAAACGCTTCAGCGGACTCAAACTTGAGCGCCCTGGCACTTAGGGCTGAATCGCTTCCCAGACGACCCGATTTCGTCTTAACATTCATAGGCGATCGCGGATCATCCATATTGTGAGCATAAAGTAAAGGAACCGGATATCCACTGACTAAACCATCAAGAGACATGGTAACGCGATTAACCGGGAGACCATTTTTGGCTTGGTTCTGGTAACGCAGCAAGTAGTCTTTTCGAGCTAGAAACGACTGTCCTTGAATCATGACACATCGGAACACCCGTTCACCTGCAAGTTCAACAATGTTTTTCTGGGCAAGTGACTCATTCCAATCTTCAGGCATGAAGATCCAGCAGCCTAGCATACCAAACTGTGGCTCTTTGCGGATCATTGGCGCGATTCGCTCTGTCCAACCAGCCGGTAACAGGATATCATCATCGACTTTCCCGATGACATCACTGGTTGCTGTTTCAAAGAACCAAATACAAGGTTCATACTGATTAACATTTTCCTTATTGAAGTGGCGTTTGACGACACGCGGGTCATTAATAGAGGCAATTAAATCCGCTGTACCATCCTCAGAGGCATTATCCCAGCAATACAAACGAAAATCTGATGGATCGACTAATAAATTAGACAGTGTTTTTTCAACATAATCGCGGCGATTCCATGTAATTAGGAGTAAGTCTACAGGTTGAGACATGGGATAAAGCACTCACAAAAAAACAGGTTAGTACTTAAGAAAGATAAGTTTATTTAGGGGCTGCTGAATAAGTCTTGTGGTGGGGATCGGGAATAGGGAATAGGCAATGGGCAATTGTTTCAAGCCTCTGTTGAGGTAAAATTTGGCGCTTAGGTCGGCGAAAATCCTAAGATGCAAGAGTGTCTAGTACAAGAAGGCAGAAGTCCGAAGGCTCCAGGGCAGACGGCTATGAGGCTTATGGTAGCTGCTTTTAGGGAGCTTGTTAACTGGTTAGTTATTTCTGCCGCGCTGCCCTAGGTGTCAAAACCTTGCACTTGTTAGGTGGCAAAATGACTTGAAACCCTTACTGGGCATGCCTTCCACACTCATACAATAAGCCCTATTTAAGTATAGCGCTACGCGCTAGGCAATAGGCAATAGGCAATGGGCAATAGTGAGGAAAAACGCTTACCTGACAAGGGATTGAGCGATTTGAGTTTTTCTGGATATGTCCTAACCTTAATGCGTAGTGCTATAAGGGCGGGTTTTTGGGAAATGTTATCGGTAATACCTCCTCTTAAAGGGTTAAACTTGCCCTGACAAGTCTTCTACGGATTTTCCCTAAGCGATTGTTCGGGTGGGCATCTGCCACCATTTTAGCCTCGTTCCCAGGCTCTGCCTAGGAATGGCTTTGCCTCCCTTTACAAGCGGCTCCAGCCTAATTGCTAAAAACGAGAATAGGTAAGGGTTGTGGCTGAAGTTGATACGGATGACCGACGCTCACTGACTTGAAACTGAGGTTCCCCCAACCAAAAAATCAAAACTGCCTCACCGTGCGGCTTTCCGCGATTTTTTAGCCGCTCTACATGGGTACGATCTTGGAGGGACTTGAGCGTTAAAACCATTACGGTATAAGGCTTTAGCCTGGGTGCAGTACATCTGTATGGGGGTAACTTCAGTTGAAAAGCGCTGTAAGCTATAGCAGTACGCTCTCGCGTAGTTACAGTACAAATGTTCTAAGGCACTCCTGATAAAGCCTCCATTTCTAATGTGTAAATACACCAGCGCGTAGGGCTATAAATGGCGCTGACTCGCATAGCCTGGAAATAAATGAATTAACTCTTTGAACCCGTTTCAACGGGTTTTAGCTTTTAGCCCCAA
>JGI12109J20283_10483324_pt1 | contig 13701 bp, 10 predicted proteins | sample ElkSlonscriptome_12_FD_20283 | JGI IMG/M metagenome (IMG submission 20283) | reverse complement strand
AATATCAAACTCAATACCATCAGGTATTTTATCCCACTTACTGCCTTTATGGCATACTAATATGCCATATTGGCATTATAGAAAACCTATTCACCTTACGTACCTTTGGGGTATGGGTGAAGCAATTCGAAAAAGCGTAGAGATCAAGAACAAAAAAGCCTTTTTCCAATATGAGATATTGGACAAATACGAGGCTGGAATTGTCTTAAAAGGGACCGAAATCAAATCCATCCGACAAGGAAAGGCGAGTATCAAAGAAGGATATTGTGCCTTCAAAAAGGGAGAACTCTACATCCTAAACATGAATATCAGCCCTTACAGTGAAGCAGGTCAAGAAAATCATGAAATGACCAGACCCAGAAAATTACTGCTCCACAAACAAGAGGTTAATAAATTGATCAAGTCAAAGAAGGATGTAGGTCTAACCATCGTTCCCCTAAAGCTCTACATCAACAAATCTGGCTTTGCTAAATTGAAGATCGCTTTGGCAAAAGGTAAGAAAATGCAGGACAAGCGTCATAAACTAAAGGAAAAGGACCTCAAGCGACAGATCGATCGCGCCCGAAAATAGACCAGCAGTCGGCAAGATTTCTCAGGACATTCAGGGTGGAAAACAAAAAGTTGGCTAATCTGTCTTTTTGAATCATAACTTAATAAATCGGACTACTTTTGCGGCCGAATTATAGCCCAAAATAAACCGCATGCGCTATCTCTGGACCTTACTAATATTACTTCCCTTCAGTCTCTTATCTCAAGAGAAATACACCATCAGCGGCTATGTGAAGTCGGCCAGTACGGGTGAAGAAATGATTGGTGCCACCATCGCGGTACCTTCACTAAATACCGGGGTCACCACTAACGTCTATGGTTTCTATTCCCTCACCTTGCCTGAGGGCTCCTATCAGGTGCGCTTTTCCTACATAGGCTATGATGACGTGATCAAAGAGGTCACACTTACCCAAAATACCCAATATAATGTGGAGCTCGGTGAGAGCGTAAATCAATTGGAAGCGGTCGAAATCGAGGCAGAAGGCTCAAGAGCTAATGTGGAGAGCGTGGAGATGAGCGTGAACAAGATCGACGCCAAAACCATTAAAAAAATTCCCGCCCTATTGGGTGAGGCTGATGTGGTGCGAAGTGTATTACTTCTTCCCGGAGTGAGCACCGTGGGGGAAGGAAGTACTGGATTTAACGTGCGCGGAGGGGGCATTGATCAAAACCTGGTCTTGCTTGATGAAGCCCCGGTATATAATTCCTCCCATCTTTTTGGCTTCTTTTCGGTTTTCAATCCGGATGCCGTTAAAAATGTGAGTCTGATCAAAGGCGGCATTGCTCCTCAATACGGTGGCCGTCTTTCTTCTATACTGGACGTGCGAATGAAAGAAGGAAATCAAAAAGAGTTCACCGGATCTGGTGGACTCGGACTTATATTCAGCAGACTTTCGTTGGAAGGTCCGATCAAAAAAGATAAGGCATCCTTCATCATTGCCGGCAGAAGATCCTACGCAGATGTACTGGCCAAACCTTTCCTAAATGATAATCTTTCCGGTAGCCAATTCTACTTTTATGATCTCACCGCGAAAGTAAACTGGACCATGAATGAAAAGAACCGTTTCTTCCTTTCCGGTTATTTCGGTCGGGATGTCTTTGGCTCAGGCTTTCTTTTCAATTGGGGGAATGCCACCGCTACCGCGCGATGGAACCACATTTTCAACGACCGGCTTTTCATGAATGTGACGGCCTTCTATTCTGATTACGATTACGCATTTGGTGTAGATGAAGAAGATGATAGCGACGACTTTACCTGGAGTTCTTCAGTGGTAAGCAGCAGCATAAAGCCTGATTTTTCTTATTACATCAACAACAATAACACCCTCCGCTTCGGAGGTCAGTCGATCTACTATAATTTCAGGCCCGCTGAAGCCAGTTTTGCTAGCGGAGGAGTGACCAACGACATCAGCCTGCCCGAAAAGTTTGGTATTGAAAATGCACTGTATATCCAGAATGAGCAAAAAATTGGCAGTCGCCTAAAAGTGCTCTATGGCCTCAGATGGTCTCAGTTCTCTTATTTGGGAGAGGGCGAAAAACAAACCTACAATGATACCATTCCGGGCTTCAGAAAAACGCTTGTCGACACTGAACAGTTCGACGACTTCGAGTCGATCGCTTCTTACATGAACTTTGAACCACGCTTGTCGATCAACTACAGTCTCAACGAGTTTAGTTCGATCAAAGCCAGCTACAACCGCATGACCCAATACCTGCACTTGATCTCCAACACCATCGCCTCCACCCCGATCGATCTTTGGCTTCCCACTACCAACAATATCGAACCTCAGATCGCTGACCAAGTTGCAGTGGGCTATTTTAGAAATTTCAACAACAATGCCTTCGAAGCCTCAGCAGAGCTGTTTGTCAAGGACTTCCAAAATCAGGTAGACTACATTGATAACGCCGATATTTTCTTTAACGAAGAATTAGAAGGCGACCTATTGAGCGGTGATGGTAGAGCCTACGGCATAGAGCTTTACGTGAAAAAGAATCAAGGCAAGCTCACCGGTTGGGTCAGCTATACGCTATCTAGATCGGAGCGAAAAGTAGAAGGCATCAATAACGATGATTGGTATCCCAGCCGCTTTGATCGCTTGCATAATCTAAGCGTGGTAGGCTCTTACGCCTATAATGACAAGTGGAGCTTTTCGGCTAACTTCGTCTACTCTACCGGAACTCCCGCCACTTTCCCAACCAACCGCTACGAAATCCAGGGCATCGTGGTACCCCATAATGTCGACAATGCCCGCAACAATTACCGCATTCCGGCTTATCATCGATTAGACCTCTCTGCAACCCTTACGCCCAGAAAGAATGAAAACCGAAGGTGGCAAGGGGAATGGGTTTTCTCTGTTTATAATGTATATAACCGAAGAAACCCTTTTGCGATCTTCTTCCAACAGAATGAGGAACAAATCAATCAAACGCAGGCCATCCGCTATTCAGTGATCGGAAACTTCGTGCCTGCAGTTTCCTACAATTTCAATTTTTAAGCCATGAAAGATATCTTTTTAGTTCGTTTCTTTCTTTTTAGCTTCACCTGCCTGTCGCTGTTCGCCTGCGAGGATGAAATTGATGTTGATCTTGATGAGGGTGCCGCGCAGTTAGTGGTTGATGCTTTTCTAAGCAGCGATTCCAGCCAACAGCTTATTCGACTCAGCAGCACTGCCCCATACTTTTTAAATGAGGCGACTCCCGGAGTAGAGGGTGTGTCTGTCAAGATCATCGGACCGGCCAATGCTGAATATGTGTTCCAAAGTCAGGGAAATGGAAGCTACACCTACAATCCCACTACCAATGGGGCCATGGATAGCATCGGCGCAAATTATCAACTGGAACTGATCTACGAAGGCGAAGTATTCCTTGCGAACTCCAAATTGAATCCGGTACCGCCAATCGACAGCATGACCGTAGCCTTTGAAGAAGAAGAGTTGGGCGCTGAAGAAGGGTATTATACTCAATTTTGGGCCAGAGACTTTGCCGGAAGGAAAGACTATTACTGGATCAAAGGTTTTAAAAATGGAGTACCCATCCGTGAAGACAATCCCGCCAGCCTGATCCTGTCTGAAGATGCCGCTTTCGGTGGCGATGGTGCCGATGGATTCATTTTTATATTGCCGTTGCGCGCAGCCATTACCAATGCCGATGATCCGTTTCAAGTCGGAGACCTTAGCTCTGTTGAACTTTACAGTTTAAATGAAGAGGTCTTTGAGTATTTGGATCAAGTAACAATCCAAGCAAATAACGGCGGTCTTTTTTCTACTCCCCCGGCAAACATCCGCAGCAATATCAGAGATGCCAACGGCAACCTTCAAGAAAAGGTATTGGGAGTCTTCTCCATGTCTTCCGTTAGTCGAAATCAAATTCAGATACAATGATCAGAAGCACTTCCGCTTATCTATTTCTGCTTTTAGGTACATTCTTTCAACTTAACGCACAAACCGCAGTCAGCGAAGCAAAGAGCTTTTGTCACCCGGAAGAAAACAGTCTCATCTGGCAACAAACTTCAGCCGAATACAAAGCCCTGTGCATCCAAGCCTACCATCTTGCGCAAAGTAATGTAGATCAACGGGTGGCGGAGCTATCATCAATTGAATCGGCAAAACCTCTCGCCATCGTAATGGATCTTGACGAGACCGTGCTCGACAACTCTCCATATTCCGTTGAAATGATGAGAAGAGGCGAGAGCTATTCTAGCGACAGCTGGGAAGAATGGGTGAACTTAGAACAGGCAGAACTGGTGCCAGGAGCGAAAGATTTCATCCAATATGCTCAAGAAAAGGGCATTGAAGTGTTCTTCATCAGCAATCGATCAAAGAATTCTTTAGCGGCCACCTATAGCAACTTGATCAAGCTCGGCATCGAATGCAAAGTCAATCAGCTACTGCTTAAGGATGACAACAGTAAACTGGAACGAAGACAAACTTTAGATGACCATACCGTCATCATGCTGATCGGAGATAACCTGGCCGACTTTCACGAAGATTTTGAAACAGAATTGAGTCTTGAAGAGAGGGACCAACTCGTCATGGATACCCACCAAGCTGAATTCGGCGAGAAGTACATCATTTTACCTAATAACCTTTATGGGGATTGGATGACTGCGATCAAACGGGCTGCAAAAGGTCGAGCCGCTCAATTGGAATTGCTCAAAGGCTTCTAGTCTTATTTTACCTTGGTCTTCAACAAGGCCTTGTCGAGCACCTCAGACATCTCTTTTACATAAGTAAAATTCAATCCTTTCAGATAGTCTGCTTTGATCTGACCGACATCCTTTTGGTTATCCTCTGAGAGAATGATCTCTTTGATTCCGGCGCGTTTGGCAGCTAAGATCTTTTCTTTTATTCCCCCCACTGCAAGCACTCTGCCGCGCAGGGTAATCTCTCCGGTCATCGCCAGATTTCGTTTCACCTTTCGCTTCGTGAAGGCGGATGTGAGGGCAGTGAGCATACTTATACCTGCAGATGGCCCGTCTTTGGGGGTAGCCCCTTCAGGCACATGAATATGCACGTTGAGGTTTTCAAAAGAATTGATCTCAATACCCAATTCTTCAGAATGCGACCGAATGTATTCTAAGGCAATCATCGCCGATTCTTTCATTACGTCGCCCAGATTTCCGGTTAAGGTCAACTTTCCTTTGCCCTTGCTCAAACTCACTTCGATAAACAGGATATCACCACCTACTTGAGTCCAGGCCAATCCGGTGACTACCCCTACCACATCGTTTCCCTGATACTTATCTTTAGAGTGGCCGGGACCCAGTATTTCCTCTACCATCGACTTATCTAGCTTTGGCTGATAATCTTCTTCCATGGCGATCGACTTTGCTGCATATCGCACTAATTTGGCAAGTTTCTTCTCTAAGCTTCTTACGCCGGATTCTCTGGTATACTCTTCACACACCTTTTCAATGATCGCCTTATCGATCTTGATCTGGCTGTCTTTCAAACCATGGTTTTTCAAAAGTTTTGGAATCAAATGCTTTTTGGCGATCTGGGCTTTCTCCTCTAGGGTATACCCATTGATCTCAATGATCTCCATTCTATCGCGCAAAGGTGCTTGTATGGTAGACAGGTTATTGGCTGTGGCTATAAACAGCACATTTGAAAGGTCATAATCGAGCTCAATGAAATTGTCGTTAAAGGCCTCATTCTGCTCGGGATCAAGCACTTCTAGCAATGCAGAAGAAGGATCCCCCTGAAAATCCTTGCCCACCTTGTCGATTTCATCCAATACGAAAACCGGGTTAGAGGTCTCGGCCTTCTTTAGGTTTTGTAGTATCCTACCGGGCATGGCTCCAATGTAAGTTTTCCGGTGACCTCTGATCTCAGCTTCATCTCGCAATCCACCGAGCGACATCCGCACGTATTTCCTTCCCAAGGCTTCTGCTACTGATTTTCCCAAGGAGGTTTTCCCTACTCCCGGAGGTCCGTATAAACACAAGATCGGCGACTTCATATTGCCTTTCAGCTTCAATACTGCCAAATGCTCAATGATCCGATCCTTCACATCATCCAAACCAAAATGATCTTTGTCCAGCACCTTCTTTGCTCTGGCTAGGTCGAAGTTGTCTTTGGAATACTCATTCCATGGAAGATCTAGCAGGGTCTCTACATAATTGATTTGCACTGAATATTCGGCAGAGGCGGAGTTGATCCTTTGCAATTTGGCAAGTTCCTTCTCAAAGCGTTCTTTTGCTGCCTTGGGCCACTTTTTCTTCTTGGCCCGTTCTTCAAATTCCTTGATCTCTTGATCTTGAGGGGACCCGCCCAATTCTTCCTGGATCAACTTCATTTGCTGATTGAGAAAGTATTCCTTTTGCTGTTGATCTATGTCGGTCTTTACCTTCGATTGGATATCATTTTTCAACTCCAACAATTTCAACTCTCTGGTCACATGTTTCAGTAAGATCTCAGCCCTGTCCCGAGTATTGGTTTCCTCTAGCAAAGCCTGCTTTTCCTTCACTTCTGCATTCATGTTCGAGGCGATGAAATTGATCAGAAATGAATTACTCTCTATATTCTTAATCGCAAATGAGGCTTCGGTTGGAATATTGGGCGATTGCTCAATGATGCGCAAAGCCATGTCCTTGATGGAGTCTACCAAGGCTCCAAACTTGGCATCTTTCGGAGTTTTGCCTGCATCATAAGCAGCAATTTTTGCCTTGATGTAAGGCTCGGTCTCAATGAAATCGAGAAGCTTGAATCTTTTCTTCCCTTGAATGATCACCGTGGTATTGCCATCCGGCATCCTAAACATTTTGAGGATCCGGGCAACGGTACCCACTTCGTAAAGCTGCTCATTGCTAGGTTCTTCAATGGTATCGTCAATTTGAGAGATCACCCCGATGACCTTGTCTGCGTTATTGGCGTCTTGTATGAGTTTGATCGACTTATCCCTGCCTACCGTGATGGGAATGACCACGCCCGGAAAAAGCACGGTGTTTCTCAACGGTAAAATAGGCAAGATCTCTGGTGTCTTTTCCTGATTCATTTCCTCTTCATCCTCTGAGGTCATTAGAGGAATGAATTCTGTCTCGTTGTCGATCACACCGGCTAAACTCAATTTATCAAACTTCATATCTATTCTTCTAGGTCAATTTGTCAGGAACACAGCATTCAAGCGCTTTCCATTTTCTTGGAAGCCTACGGTTCAACAGCTGTGCCAAGATTGGTAGCTGCTTTTCTGTCAGGTAAGGTCAGAAGTTTCGGTAAACTGCTGAAAGCTCGTAAACCTTCTTTAGGATGGCTTGGTCGGCTTTTGAAAACTCGATTTCCCTTCGTTCCATCATTCGCTCAGCTACTTCGAAGGCGGGCTTGAGGCGATACTCTGTCCATTTTTCAGCACCACCCCAGGAAAAAGAGGGTATGAAGTTCCTGGGAAATCCAGCTCCAAATACATTTGCGCTAACCCCAACTACGGTAGCGGTGTTGAACATGGTATTGATTCCGGCCTTAGAATGATCTCCCATCATTAAGCCACAGAATTGTCGGCCGGAGTTCAAGAACCCCCCTTTTTTGTAATTCCAAACCTTGATCTCTGCATAGTTATTTTTGAGATTTGACACATTGGTATCCGCTCCTAGGTTGCACCATTCACCTAGCACCGAGTTACCCAAAAATCCGTCGTGCCCTTTGTTGGAATAGCCAAAGATCACGGAATTATTCACTTCTCCTCCTACCTTCGAGTAAGGTCCGATGGTGGTGGCCCCGTAGATCTTAGTCGACAATTTTAATACCGCATGATCGCATAAGGCCAGGCCTCCCCTCACTACTGATCCTTCCATGACCTCTGAGTCTTTTCCAAGGTAAATTGGACCGCTGCTGGCGTTAAGCACCGATGCCTGCACCTTTGCACCTGCTTCCAAAAAGACTCGTTCTCCAATCACAGTATTGGATTCAGCTATGGCTTGCGAATTTCTTCCTTGGGTGATCAATTCATAATCTTTCTCCAATTCCTCCGCATTCAAAGTAAAAATGTCCCATAGGTGTTGTAGCTTCTTGACCTCCCCTTCGAAAATTTTTAAGGCATACCCCTCTGGCTTGATCCCATCGATCGCCAAAACTTCATCTGTTCTTAGTGCGAGTACTTCTCCATCCTGATCAACCAGGCATTCCCGGTTTTGTAATTGATGAATATAGTCTACCATTTCATCGGATGAGCACAAATTTGCACTCAGATAGACATTCTTCATTTTATCGTGACGAAAGGGATACTTTTCTTGAAGATAATCAGCCGTAAGGAAGGAGAAATTCCCGCTGGGAATGCGCTTCTGCCATTTTTCCTTTAGCGTAAGGATTCCACAACGAAACTCCGCAATCGGTCGGGTGTAGGCTAAAGGTAGCAGGTCTTCCCTTCCTTCGTCAAAGAGGATAAAATTCATGAGTTGGACTTTTTCACAAAGGTAAATATTTGTAAAGCTAGCTTTATCTTCGCCTGATGTATTTAAAAGATCGCATCAGAATAGTGGTTGTCATCGGCATCTTATTGCTCATAGGCCTCACCTATTGGTTCACGAAAAGCAAAGAGATTGCGGGTTATGCGGCTGTGGCCGGAATGTTGATCTGGCTTGGAACCATTTTTCTGCTGCGCAAGAACGACGATTAAGGCTTTGTTTTTTTAAGCAAAAGAATAGGCAGAAGACTTAAGTCGGTAACCAAGGCAAAAACCAGGGTCATGCTTACGAACAAACCGATGTAAAAGGTGCTTAAAAAATCGGAAAACAGTAGACCTACAAAGCCTCCCAGCAAGATGAGGCTGGTTAGGGTAATGGCTTTACCCGTAGAAATGAATGTCCGTCGTACCGCAAAGAAATTTGTCCTGCCCAGTTTGAGCTCTTGCCGATAGCGGCTAAGAAAGTGAATGGTATCATCCACCGCAATTCCAAAGGCAATGGTGAAAACGATGGAGGTGGTCATGTTCAGATCTATGCCTGCAAAACCGATGAATCCCGCAGTAAGCAGCAATGGAAAAATATTAGGCACCAAAGAGATCAAAGCAATGCGAAGGGAACGAAACAACAAACCCATCGAAATGGCGATCAAAGCAAAAGCAGTCAGTAGTCCCCAAAGAATGGTCTTCGAGATCTGCCGTCCACCTTTATCAATGATTACCGGTGTGCCGGTAAGTCGATAATCTAGGATTTCCAAATCTATGTGATCCTCCATGAAGCGATCTAAACGTGCCTGCCTTTCAAGCATGGCCAGACTTCCGGGGTCCACCACTCTACCGGTAATTCTACCCATTTTCATTGAAGAATCAATCAGTTGTTCAAGCTGTTCGTTAAGACCGGAGTTTTCCACCTGATCTAAAAGGTAATTGTAGCGCTTTTCAGAGGCCGGAATCTTGAAGAATGCATCGCGATCATTTCGCAACGACTTGTTGAGGTATTGGATGGGATAGACCGGACTGATCAATTGATTTACCTGAAAAGTATCCGCAAGGTAGTGTGCAATCTTTTCAATTTCCAACATCACTTCGTGGTCGGTTAATTTTCTACTTCCTTTTGGCATCACGGCCATCTCAAATGGACGCACTCCGCCAAACTGTTGAAAATATTTTGATTCGATCATGAGCGGATGATCTTCACTGAGATCCTGCATTAAAAAATAGTCGAATTTGATCCGGCTAGCTCCGATCAAACTAATGATGGTTATTGCGCCATAGCAGATCAAGGTTAGCTTTCTATGCTTCAAAAGGATAGTAAACAAATTAGCCAGCCTGACTTCCCAGCTCGTTCTATTTACTTGCTTTAAACTGATCTTTGGCCTTGGGATCAGGATGAAGATGGCAGAGATGAAGAAAATCGATAGAAAAAAAGCCAGTACCACCCCAACGGCCGTGAAAATACCAAAACTCTGAACCGGCTTCATTTTCACTCCGATCAAGGTGATAAAGCCTAATGCCGTAGTCAATGAAGTGAGCAAAGTAGCGGTTCCCACCTTTCTGATCATCCACTTTAAGGCTTCTGTTTTGCTCCTACCTCTGCGCAACTCTTCCAGGTATTTCGAGATCAGGTGGATTACGTCAGACATGCCTACCACCAGCATGATCACCGGCAATAAGGTGGTCATCATATTCAGATATGATCCACTCAGTTGCATGATGCCTAGGCTTCCTACAATTGCCAGCAATACGGTTAATAGGGGAATCGCAATTCCCCAAAAAGATCGATAGGCGATCCATAAAAAAGCCACCACAATGAGGATAGAAAAGATCATGAAAGTGAAAAATTCCCTTTGCAACACTTCAATGTAACTTTGCTGCCCCAGGATTTTGCCCATTAAATGGACGCGTTGAAAACTTTGTTGATCGACGAGAATTTCGAGCTCCCCAGCAAGTTCATCCGACTTCTGCTTGGAGATCATTTGCACATTCTTTAGGATCATCAAAACGGCATTCTCCTCAAACTTTAGGAAAGGGAAGATAGGTTCCGTGGGGTCTTTCAAAGTCGCCAGTTCCTTCTCTGAATATTCGCCTTCTTCATTCAGATAATACTGTTGCATGGGAAGGGCCATCCCTTTTCCGAAGGTCAGTTTCTTCATATCCAAGGGACTGATCAATTCCCTGATGTGCGGTAAATTCCTTAAAGAATCGCTGAATACTGATAGTTTTTGAAGGAATTGAGGATCTAGGATGGAGCCGTCATGCTCTACGCTGATCAAAATAAAATCATTGTCGTTCTCAAACTCTTCCCTAAAATCCTGGTAAAAGATCAGGTCTTCGTTCTCTTGGGGAAAGAACTTTTCGAAATCATAATCGAAACGGAGTTGAACTGCATTGAATCCTAAATAAAGCAAGATCAACGACAGAAAAATTAATACTAATCTACCGTTGCGCTTTGAGTCTGTAAAAAATTTATTGAGCAGCTTTTCCAATTTCGAGATCAGTCTTCTTCGCGTATTTCAACATCATATGGCTCATTGGGTTCACGCTGAAACCAGAGATTGCATTCGATAAAAAATGGACCTGCTGGTCGTAAAACAACGGCATAACCGCAGCTTGTGCCATGATCATACTGTCCATAGTATAGTAAATCTGGTCTCGAATACTATCGGATTCCACTACCAGTGCTCGATCATATAGCTGATCGTAGGTCTCAGAAGAAAAGTGCGTATAATTAGGGCCCGACGGTGAAAAGTTCTTCGATAGAAAAAGTGATAAATAGTTCTCCGCATTCGGATAATCGGCAATCCACGATTTACGGAAAGAAGGTAGCTTTCCAAAAGCAATCAACTCATTGTTGGTTGCCGGAGGGTTCACCTCTACCTTGACACTAAGCCCCAGTTCAGTAAGCTGGTGTTGGATGTATTCGCAAATATCAAGGTATTCCGAGGTGGTGCCAAGGATGATCGGATCCATATTAGGCAGTGAAAGGGCAGTTTCCTCTAAAAAGGCCTGCAAGTAATAATTTGCCGAATCCAGATTGTAGGTATAACCATAAGAGGCGTTGTACTTAAAGGCAGACAAGCCTTGGGGAATGAAGCCTTGAGACGCTGCAGTTCCAATGCTATTTCTCAAATATTGCAGCATTTTTTCTTTGTCGATCGCGAAGCAAATGGCTTTTCTAAGGGATAATCTGCCCAAGTAAAAAGGTGGTTCTAAGGATGAGGAATCTAATTGAAAACCAATATACTCGGTGTTCAAATAAGGAAATTTTAGAAATTGAAGACGATCGTCATAGACGCCTTTCAAGGCTCCTTGATCGGTAAGCAACTCATCTTTGTATGTTCCTTTCAAGCCGGAGATCAGGTCCAGTTCATCCTTTAAAAAATTCAGAAAAACGACCTCTTGATCCTTGATGAAACTGACTGAAAGGGCATCCAGAAATGGCAGTTTCTTTCCAGCTTTATTGCGTTGAAAATAGTTTTGGTGCTTCAGCAGGATCAGTTTATTGTTCTTCTTCCAATACTTGAATTTGAAGGGACCAGTACCGATAGGATGATCCATGAATTCATAATCTTCTAAATCAAAGGCTTCGGGTGGAATTACAGAGCAATATTGCATGCTTAGGATGCCGAGAAAAGGGGGAAACGGCTTATTTAAATGGAACTCTAAGGTGTGATCGTCGAGCGCAAAAACTTTCAACTTCCCATTGGGCTTTCGATCTACAACATTCATCACCCACTTTCCTGGAGATAAAAGCTGCTGGTCGATCAGTCGATTGAGTGAGAAGACAAAATCAGAGGCTTTGACGTATCTTATCATATCTTTCCCGAACAGGCTTTTGGAGGGATGGAATGAAATACTGTCGTTCAAAAAAAATCTATACACTCTTCCAGAGTCCAATATCTCCCAATTCTTGGCTATTGAAGGCACAATGTTCAAGTCTTTATCGAGCTCAACGAGACCGTCGAAGAGCTGTTTTGTGGCATTCACATTATCAAGGCTTCTGGCAAATGCAGGATCAAGCGAACTGACGTCTGGCAAATTGACTCGCATGATCTCTTTGTGGGCATATCGATCATTTTTTTTGCAAGCAATAACAAACAAGGTCAGCAAACTAAAAATTAGTCCCTTTATCAAGGCGATTTTCATAGTACAATGATAGTAAAATTATCAGGCCGAAAATGCATGCCAAAGCACTCAACCCCAATATTTACGGCACTTTTACGAACATTTCTCGATTTCTTTCGTTATATTATCGTAAATCAAACAACAACAGAATTTATGAAGACAATTGAAGAGCTAGACTTAAATAATCAATCCCATTATAAATTAAAAATGGACATTGGAATTGCTGAAGACGATCGAAAATCGATCAGTGATGGATTGGCGAGAGTTCTATCCGATTCATACGTGCTGATGATCAGTTTACATAATTATCATTGGAACATTAGGGGAAAAAATTTTAGAACCATTCACTTATTAACTGAAGAGCAATACTCAGAATTATTTGAAGGTGTTGATGAATTGGCAGAAAGAATTCGCGCACTAGGTTTCCTTGCCCCAGGATCATTACGTGAATTTCAAGAATTATCTTCCTTGAAAGAACCTAAATCAGAATCTTCAGAAAATGAAATGTTAGCTGATTTAGTGCAAGGTCACGAACACATTGCCAAAACAGCAAGACAATTAATTGCAAAAGCCGACGAAGTAAGTGATGAAGCAACGGCAGATTTGCTCACTGAAAGAACAGAAGTGCATGAAAAATCCGCATGGATGTTAAGAAGCATGTTGGAGGAATAAGATGAATAATAACAACCAATATCAAACCTTATCGGAGGCTAGTAAAGCTCTTTCTCAAGAGGGCTTTACCTCTCCCCTAGATATACACAATGCAAATGAGGCGACATTGAATGATCGCCGCTATTTGGCTAAAGATTTGTTGATTACCGAATTCCACCGATTTGAGGGGGTTTCAAATCCTGCTGATTCATCTGTCATTTATGCAGTAGAAGCTAAAGAAGGACAGGATAAAGGAACCATCATTGACGCTTATGGAGCGGATTCAGACAAATCTGAAGCTGAATTCATTCGAAATTTAGAAATCAAACAATGAGTAACTTGTCTGCCTTAACTATTTACTATTCTCACGATGAGCCCGACTTAAAACAACACAAGGCCATTGCAGAGGGAAATGAGATTAAAGTGATAACCAAGAATATACAGGAAGAAAAGTTGACTTCGAGGCAATTATTTCTTTTGTCC